>Ga0307379_10006123_pt1 | contig 16611 bp, 12 predicted proteins | sample UN2MG_FD_202237 | JGI IMG/M metagenome (GOLD analysis project Ga0307379, IMG submission 202237) | Soil microbial communities from Risofladan, Vaasa, Finland - UN-2 | ecosystem: Environmental > Terrestrial > Soil > Coastal area > Acid sulfate soil | place: Finland: Risofladan, Vaasa | collected... | reverse complement strand
CGAAGAATAACCCGGTTCTTCTGGGCGAAGCGGGTGTTGGCAAGACGGCTATAGTGGAAGGTCTCAGTCAGCAAGTGATCAATGCACAGGTGCCTGAAATCCTGAAGGGCAAGCGGATTGTCATACTGGACCTGGCGATGATGGTAGCGGGCACGAAGTACCGTGGTCAGTTCGAAGAGCGAATAAAAGCGGTTATTAACGAGGTTAAAAGGGCCGGCAACGTCATTCTTTTTATTGATGAGCTTCATACGCTGGTGGGTGCAGGCGGCGCCGAAGGCGCAATTGACGCCTCTAACGTACTGAAGCCGGCTTTGGCGCGCGGAGAAGTGCAGTGTATAGGCGCAACGACGCTGGACGAGTATCGCAAATATATCGAGAAAGACGGGGCATTGGAGAGGCGTTTTCAGACAATAATAGTTGAGCCTCCGTCGAAAGATGAGACGCTTGAAATTCTCAGAGGTCTGCAGGACAGATACGAAGCGCACCACAAGGTCAGGTTTACGGACGAGGCGCTTTACCAGGCGGTGGAGCTGTCAACGCGATATATTACGGGGCGGTGTCTTCCTGATAAGGCAATAGACGTGGTTGACGAGGCTGGTGCACGTATAAGAATCAAGAACATGACTCCGCCGCCGGGCCTGTCGGAGATAGAAGAGAAAATAGAGAAACTGCAGGTTGAAAAAGATGAAGCTGTCCGAAGCGCCGATTATGAGCGGGCGGCGGCATTGCGTGATGAGGCACAGCAGCTTCTGGATGAAAAGAACAGGGTGCAGAAAAACTGGTACGAGGAAAACAGGGAAATCACGGGCGTAGTCGATAACGAGACGGTGGCCGAGGTGGTCAGCAAGATGACGGGTGTGCCGCTGACCAAGCTGGAGAAGAAGGAAACTCAAAGGCTTCTGGAGCTGGAGGCGGAACTTCACAAGAAGGTAGTATCACAAAACGAGGCAATAATCGCCATAGCAAAGGCGGTAAGGCGCAGCAGAAGCGGCATGAAAGACCCGAATCGGCCGACAGGCAGCTTTATATTCCTGGGCCCCAGCGGGGTGGGCAAGACACTGCTGGCAAAGGCCATTGCGGAGTTTATGTTCGGCGAAGAGAGCGCGTTGGTGCAGCTTGATATGAGCGAGTTTATGGAAAAACACAACGTCAGCAGGCTTGTGGGCGCGCCTCCGGGTTATGTGGGATACGAAGAAGGGGGTCAATTGACCGAGAGAATCAGGCGTCGGCCATACGCGGTTTTACTGCTGGACGAAATAGAAAAGGCACATCCGGACGTCTATAACGTGCTGCTTCAGATAATGGATGAGGGGCGTTTGACGGACAGTTTCGGCAGACATGTGGATTTCAAGAACGTGATTTTGATAATGACCAGCAACATCGGGGCGGATTTGATTAAAAACAGCGGCGGCTTCGGTTTCGGCAAGCGAACGGCTGAGGCGAATTACGAGAAGATGAAAGAAATGCTCAATAAAGAGGTGGAGCGTCATTTCCGGCCTGAGTTTCTCAACCGTGTGGACGACACAATAGTATTCAAGGCCCTGACACGCGAAGACCTGCAAACGATAGTTGACCTGGAACTTGCGAAGGTTTTCCGTCGTCTTACAGAACACGGGTTGAAACTTGAATTAAGCGAGCAGGCCAAGGAGTTTCTCATCGACAAGGGTTACAGTCCGGAGTTCGGCGCACGGCCTTTGCGCAGGGCAATCGAGCGCTATATAGAAGACCCGCTTTCGGAGGCGGTGCTGCGAGGTGAATTTTCGGGCAAAGACCTTATAAAAGTTGAAGTGCGGGATGAAGAGCACCTTAAGCTGGAAGGTTATTCGGAGGGCGGGGGCAAGAAAGACAAATCGGAAAAGGTCAGGACGACCCGTTCCGAATAAGAACAGAACTGATGCCCTTTTGCATTTTCGCAGAGTCACGGCAGGAAGTCGCGGCGGCCCTGTATTTTTTCCTGAGGAGTTTGTTGCTGGTCCAATAATGCCTGAAGCTGCTGGGGTTTGATTAGCTGGACATCACCGTTCAGTTTCAGGACAATAAACTTATTACCCGATAACGAACGATAGGTTTTTATTGAGCAGGCAAGGATTTCATTGTCGCCGGCGTCAAATTCCAGCCATCTCGCCCTGTAATATATTTCACCGAGCCTGGCGGCACCGGGCAGGTCGCCTTTGATATTGAGTATGTACGATTCCGGTGGAACGGCACCATACTGCTGACGGTAGGCAAGCACGATTTTGCCCAACTGGTCCATAGCACGGGTTGCTTCCAGGCGATTGACGCGACCTTTGAGACAAATCATGGCAAGTACCGTAACAAAGGTCACGGCAGTTACGACAATAAAGTCTTTTATGATGGTTCTTTGTTTGGTGTTCATGGGTGGGCAAGTGTCTTTACTTTGTCGTTTTGTACGGTTAATCTGCCTTCGGCAAACAGCTGTATTGCCTGCGGCAGGGCAATACACTCCTGCTGAAAGACCCTGTCGGCAAGTGTATCCGGGGTGTCATGGTCATAAACGGGACAGGTTCGCTGCAGGATTATGGGTCCTTTGTCGTACTGGTTTGTGCAGAAATGCACGGTGCAGCCGCTGACCTTGCAGCCTTCTTTCAGGACGGCTTCGTGCACATGATGACCGAACATACCTTTTCCGCCGAACAGCGGCAGCAGGGCGGGATGTATGTTCATTACACGGTTAATATACTGATTTGGTATTTTCCACAGGCACAGCCAGCCGGCCTGAATGACTAATTTCACACCGGCGGCAACAAGTATTTCCTCGATGCGTTTGCTGAAGCGGTCTATGTCGGGGAAGTCTTTTTTGCGGATTATTTCCACAGGCAGTCCGGCGGCCCTGGCCTTTTCGACGCCGGCGACTGTTGAACGGGAGCTTATAACCACAGCGACATCGGCATTGAGTCGGCGAGCGTTTATATATTCGATGATATTCATAAGTGTTCTGCCGCCGCCGCTGATTAGCACACCAAGGCGAATGGGTTCTACGGGGGTTTTATCAGCAGAGCTTTTAATTTCATCGGCTTTGTCAGCGAGAAAATCATGCTTTAGATTCAAGGCCTGATTGACGAGTCGGTCAGCCTGCTGGTTCTGGTTTCTGTTTATGAATTGGAGGGTCCAGGCCTGGAAGGAATCAAGCAGGCTTCGGGCCTGTTCAAAAAGCGGCATCAGATGTTCGCTTTTTACCTTGTACCGGCCGTTAACCTGCTCAACAAGCAGTTTACTGTCGGTGAATATTTTCAGTTTTTTTACGTTGAATTGCGCGGCAGCTTCGAGGGCTTTCAGCAATGCCGTGTACTCGGCGACGTTATTGGTGGTATGGCCGAGGTAAAAGGCCTGTGCCTTTAGCTGGTGAGCATTCTGATCGGTTATCACGAACGCAGCAGCGGCCGGCCCGGGGTTTCCCCTGCTGCCGCCGTCGGTATAAATGACCAGTTTTTCTGTTTGGCCGGACAAGGCTGACCTTAAGCAAAACGGAAATTTTATTTAAGAAGCGTCCACGGGTAATTATGAATCGTCACACTATATATAGAAAACCGGTCAAAGTTCCGCATCGCCAAGAACCAGAATTCTCGTGCAGTTCGGACACCGGATTATGTCGTCGGTGGTCATAAGCAAATTGATCGATTCGGCGGTTATACCCATAAAACAGCCGCCGCAGCTGTACGTTTCGGTTTTACCCTGCTGCTTTTCAATTACGGCCAGGCCCTCACCATCGTAAGTTTCGGCGACACGTTTGAAAATATCGAGGTGCTGGGCTGGTATGTCTTTGGCCTGCTGGTGCCATTGGGCCTGGATTTGCTGTATTTCAGCTTCGAGTTTTTTTGCATTGACCTCGGTTTCCTTGCGTGTCTGGTCAAGAGTTTCCTTGTGCTGTTCGATTTCCTGCTGAATTTTCAGCACCTGGGCCTGGTCAAGCTCGACATCCTTGAGCAGATCGAGTACCTGGTTTTCAATTTTTGAATTGTCGGCTTTTGTGGTATTAAGCTGGGTGAGGACAGCGGCGTATTCTTTGTTTGTCCTTGCGGTGTTGAGCGAGGCCCTTAATTTGTTTATTCTTTCATCACCGATTTTCAGCTCCAATTCAAGACGGTCAATCTGTATTTTGGTCAGTTGTATCTCTTCGTGTTTGGCTTCGAGGGTGTTGGCGAGGCTTCTTATATGATTTTCCTGAAGGAGCACGTTCCTTCTGCACCTTGTCAGTTTTGTTTTGACGGCTCTGAGACGGTTTTCAATACTCTGGACCTTTATCAAGCCATTCAACACAGGTCCCATTCAGGCTCCTTTTGCGTGGCAACAAAATCCAAAAACGTATATTATTGTTCATATCGGTTCGCTATGCAACAAAAAATTCTGTTTCAGAACTCGGCGTTTTTAAATACGGTTTTGAAATCGTACACATTATCGAAATCTCCGATGGAATCGGCGGGCTGTGCAGACATCCATTTGTGCTGTATCATCAAATAGACGATTTCTCCGAAGTCGCGGGTGCTTTTTACACCCCAGGAATCGAGTACAAGCAGGGCCAGCCTGCCCCATTTTTCAATTGCGAGGTCCTTTAATGCGCAACAAAGGTCGCCGCCGCTGACATGAGCGGCGTCGGAGGGGGACTTTTTTTTGGACTTGAGGTAGCCAAGCCCCTCGTAAACAAATTTTAAGGCACTGGGGTGAAACCGCCCGTCGGTTCTGGCAATCTCTTCAAGGTCTGTGTGCATAGATATACCTAAAACACTGAAAATCCTGTTATTTGATTCTCTGGCCTGGTATAGCTCCGGAATCGGCATAGAGCATAAAAATATCCTTTCCACCGTCCCCGGCGGCCAGAATCATGGCTTCCGAGATACCGAACTTCATTTTCCTGGGTTTGAGATTGGCCAGGCAAACGACAATTCTGCCTGCGAGCTGGGCTGGCTGGTAAGCCATCGCGATACCGGCGAGGACCTGTTTTTCAAGGCCGCCCAGGTCAAGGGTAAGTCGCAGCAGTTTGTCGGCACCTTCGACAGGTTCGGCTTTGGTTATTTTGGCGATTCTCAAATCAATTTTGGCAAAATCGTCAATAGTGCATTCAGGGGCGATGGGTTCGGCAGGGACAGGGGAAGCGGGGTCCGCAGCACGACTTTCTTTACTTTCCTGTATCATTGCGTTGACCTTTTCCTTATCTATTCTTTCGAACAATCGCTGAAAGGGGTTTATTCGGCGGTTTTCCAGCGGACTTTCAACATCGGCAAACTTGAGGTCACCGACGTTGAGGAACTCTTCGACCTTTCGGGCAAACCCCGGCAGAACAGGCTTAAGGTATATTGTCAGGATGCGCACGGCGTTTATGACGGCAGTAAGGGTAGTTCTTGTTTTTTCCAAATCGGTTTTTACGGTCGCCCAGGGCTGATTCTGCTCTACGTAACGGTTTGCCTGGTCCGCCAGGGCGGTAACAGTTCGCACAACGGCGGCAAAGTTGAGTTCTTCGTAGTTTTGAATAACCTGTTTTTTTGCGGCAGCCAGTTCGCGGATTAAGTTTTGGCCGGCTTTGTCCAATTCTCCAAGCCGGGAATCAAGGTTTTTTGCCAGCATCGGGCCTGAGCGTGAGGCCAGATTTGCCAGCTTGCCGACCAGGTCGGAATTGATTTTGTTAATAAAATCCTCGGTACTGAGGTCAATATCGTCAATGGAAGCAGTGAGCTTGGCGGCATAATAGTATCGCAGGGCCTCGGGGTGGAGGTATTTAAGGTAGGTGGCGGCCTTGATGAAAGTGCCTCGTGATTTGCTCATTTTTTCGCCGTTTACAGTCAGGAAACCGTGAACAAAGAGTCTGTCGGCGGTTCTGAAGCCGCTTGCCAGGAGCATTGCCGGCCAGAAAAGCGCATGGAAGTAGATGATGTCCTTGCCGATGAAGTGATAGAGTTCGTATTCGCCGCTGTTCCAGAGGTTGTCAAAATCGAGGTTGTTGCTGTTACAATAATTCCTGGCAGAGGCCATATAGCCGACCGGCGCATCGAGCCAGACGTAAAAGAATTTGTTTTCTTCGCCGGGTATTTTGAATCCGAAATACGGGCCGTCCCGCGAGATGTCCCAGTCTTTAAGACCGATTTTGAACCATTCATCAAGCTTGTTGGCTACGGATTTCCGGGTATATCCGTCAGTGATAAGCTTTTTGAGCTTCTGCTGGAAATCAGCGAGTTTGAAAAAGTAATGTTCGGAGGTGCGCAGCACGGGTTTTGTGCGGCATGTTGCGCAGTAGGGTTCTTTGAGGTCGGAGGGCTGATAGGTGCTGCCGCACAATTCGCAGGAATCCCCGTACTGGTCCTGGGCGCCGCACCGGGGACAGGTTCCGCGGATGTATCTGTCGGGCAGTGACATTCGGCATTTTTCACAATAGGCCTGCTCGGTGTCCCTTTTGACTATTGCACCGGCCCTGTCAAGGGAATGGAAAATCTCTTCGCTGAACTTTCTGTTTTCGGGCGAATGGGTGGAATAGTAATTGTCAAATTCGATTAAAAAGCCGGCAAAGTCGGCTATGTGCTCTTTGTGCACGCGTTCGATGAGCTGTTCGGGAGTAATTCCCATGCTGCGAGCGGTTATCATTACAGGTGTGCCGTGTGCGTCGTCGGCGCAGAAGTAAAGGCATGTATTACCACAGATTTTCTGGAAGCGCACCCAGATGTCGGTTTGTATGTATTCGACCAGATGGCCGATATGTATGGGGCCGTTTGCGTAGGGTAAAGCTGACGTTACAACGATTTTCCTGGCCATATTCGTATCTTCACAGCAGCTGCAGGTAAATGTTCGCTTGGCTGTTTAGTGATTATCCATCTGTGGTTTATTCTCGTGATCGAGGTTTATATTATTATTGTTGTCAACGGCATCGTTTTGCTGCTGTTTGGTTTGCGCAGGGCCGATTATTTCAATTTCGTCGACACTGACAGCGACTTTCGTTCCCTCATCGTGTTCAACAACCACCATCTGGGTTAATATCTGTGTGTCTATGACCCTGCCTTTTCCGGAGCTGGTTTTTACAATGGTTCCTTTCTGGGGCAGGAGGTTTTTAAGTTCGGTGTATGTCTGGTCCTCGTATCGCAGGCAGCACTTGAGCCTTCCGCAATAACCGGATATTTTGGCGGGGTCGAGGGTGGCTTTCTGGGTTTTGGCCATTCTCATATTAACGGGCTTGAGAGTCTTGAGGTATCTCTGGCAGCAGCACTGCTGGCCGCAGATTTCACAGTCGGCAAACAGCAATGCCTCATCGCGGGAACCGATCTGTCGCATTTCGATTCTGGTCTGATATTCCTGGCCCAGTTTTTTGACGAGCTCGCGGAAATCCACGCGGCCGTCGGCCATAAAGTAAAATATGATTCTCTCGCCGCCGAATATGTGTTCGGCATCGACAATTTTCATCGGAAGGTTCATCTCCTCGACAAATCTTCTGCAGCACAGGGCCTCTTCGGCGGCACTGGCTTTGAGGTGTCTTTCCTCGCTGAGGTCGGCGGCGGTAGCCTGGCGGATGACTTTGCCGACAGGTCTGGGGTCAAATTCAATGTCGCTGGTTTGAAAATACTGGGTTACCTGGTCTCGGCTCAACTTAAAGTTTCCGGCCCTGTAGGCAAACGAACCGACAATTTGGCCCAGTTCAAGGCCCTTGTCGGTTTTTACCACCACCCTGGTAAATAATCTGGGTATATTGGTTTCATTATGCTCGAAGAAACCCAGCAGATTCATATTGCTATAGCTAACGAGCATATATTTTTTATTTTTTTCTTCTTTGGTTTTTGGAACGAAATTCTGGTTCATTTGCACTGTCCGTATAGGGTGCCGCCGTCAACGGCTTTCTGTGTTGATCAGCGGCGCCAAAAACTACATTCTATCACAAGCAGCCAGATTCAACAATAACTGTTCGAAAATAAGCCTTTCGTTAACAGCGGCGTCAACCAGCCGCATAGCCCGGTAAACATCGATAATTTTCCGGCTTGCAGTTTCGGGTTCCAGTCGCGTTGCGAGCACTTTGAGGCGGTTTTCCTGGTCGGAATTTATGATTTTTTGCCCCTGGCGGAGGTTTAGAGTAACGGTATCGCGTAATACGGAGATGATTATGCGCAGGAGTGTTTTGGCGGCGTTTCGGTTTATTTCGGTAGTGCTTGTATCTTTATCAAGGCTTGTCCAGACGGCGGCGATTCTGTGTGCGTGTGCCAGGAACCGCTCGGCCAGTTCGAGGGCCTGCGGATATTGATATTCTGAAATTGCAGCCACGAGGTCATTTTTTGTCTGATACAGGTTGGCGTCGGCCAGTTCCAGGCGGGCCCATTTACAGGCCCAGCCCAGACTTCCCTGCGCCAGGGCGGCGAAATACCGGGCCTTCTGGTTCTGCAGGTGGTCCATATCTTTGAGCTTTTCTACAATCATATCTTCGTGCACAAGCCCGAAATTAACAACCGTGCAGCGGGACTTTATTGTCGGCAGCAGCTTATCCAGGCCGGTACAAAGCAGGATAATTGTGCAATAGGCGGGGGGCTCTTCGAGAACTTTCAGCAGACTATTCTGTGAATAGGTGTTGAGCTTTTCGGCTTCGGTCAGGACAAAGACCTTTTTTTGCGAAGCGGCAGGCCTGGAAGAGACCTTTTCAATCAGGAACTCTCTGACAACATCGACGGGCACGTCAACGGGCGCTTTTTTGCCTTTTCCGTCCTCGGTAAATTCGCGCAGCTCCTTATAGACCAGGTGGAAATCGGGATGGGAGCCGGCGTCAAAAAGGCGGCAGCAGCGGCACCGGCCGCAGCTGTCGGCAAAAGGCTGCGGGGCGGGTTGTTGTTTTGAAGGATTCTGACAAAGCAGCAGCTTTGCCCATTCGCAGGCGGTTTTGAATTTGCCGACGCCCTCGTCGCCGGTAAAAACGTATGCGTGCGGCATCTTGGCCGATTCATAGGCCCGCTGCAGAATGCCAACGGCCTTTTCCTGACAGAATATATCTTTCAGCGACACAGCAAGAAAATCAAAAATTGAAAATCAAAAAGCAAAGTTACAAATCAAAATTCAAAAAGGTACTGCAGTTAAAACATTTTCTCGACAACTTCTATTATTCTTTTGTGGACGGTTTCCTTATCATCACGCGCATCAACGACATTAAAATGAGCCCGGTCTGTGGTCAGTTGTAAAAAGCCCTCACGGACCTTTTGGCGGTACGAGGCGGATTTTGCCTCCATTCTGTCGGGTTGTGGGGACAGTCGGCGCTGCGCGGTATCCAAATCAACATCAAGTATGACGGTCAGGTCGGGCCAGGGTCTTTCGAGACAATCGGCAGCCAGGCTGATAACTTTATCGATACCGAAACTTCCTGCAAAACCCTGGTAGGCACAGGTGCTCGACAGCCAGCGGTCGAGCAAAACGCATTTATTACGCGCCAGGGCAGGTGCAATATACTCGGCCCAAAGCTGCGTCCTGGCGGCCATGTACAGGAGAATTTCGGTGGTTGTGGTCATAGCATCGTGCTGGCAGTCAAGCAGTATCCTGCGGATTTTTTCGCCGATGTCGGTATCACCGGGGTCACGGAAGGCTTCAACATCGGCGCCGTTTTTCTTCAGCCAGGCGTTCAGCAATGCGCACTGGGTGGTTTTTCCGCAGCCGTCCGGGCCGTCCAGAACGATAAATTTGCCTGAGAATCGGTTTTCCAAATCGTATTCTTCCAATAAGTTCCTACAAAAATCGGGCACTCGGCCGGGCCATATTATACCAGTTAATATAACTATGTTAACAGTTGAAGGTTCTCCGGGCCGACCAGTTGTGTTATTTCTCTGCAAAATTCGGGGCTGGGTGTAACGGACAGGAGCTTGTCGGCCTTGGCGTGTACCGTTGCTTTTTCGGTAGTCACGGTCAGATACAGGGTACTGGGGCCGCGGTGGTGCTGACAGACAGTTTTGATTTCGGCGATTTTATGTTTTGTAACATCCCGGGCGTTCAGCGTTATTCTGACGGTGGCGACTAATTTTTCGGTGACCTGGTCGGGCGTAATCAGCTCGGCTGCAAAGATGTTCGGTTTTTCCCGTCTATGGTCGATTTTCCCCTTTACAAAAACGACCCTGTCCTGCTCCAGGAGATGGGCAAATTTGCTCAATGTTTCCGGAAACATTACCACCTCGGCCTGTCCCTGCAGGTCTTCGAGGACAAATACCGCCATTTTCGAGCCGGCGTTTCGCCCCTTTTTTGTTATATGGTACCTGATTTTGGCAATCATACCGCCGATGACAACGTCCCTGTCGGCAGCTGCATGCTCTAATTGCGAAGTATTCAGGGTGGAATAAAGGCTGACCGCCTCGGCATAATGACTGAGGGGATTACTGGTAACATAAAAACCGAGGACCTGTTTTTCAAAGGCCAGCATCTGCGGTTCAGGCCAGGGTGCCGTGTGGCCAAGCATAGGGCCGTCGAGCGAATAATCTTTCTGCTGTTCGATACAGGCAAAGAAATTCATCTGGCCGGTTTGCCTGTCAGACTGAACAGATGTGCCGACCTGCATAGCCTTTTCGAGGCCTGCGGTCATCTGTGCCCGGTGTCCGCCGAGCCTGTCAAAAGCCCCGGCTTTTATGAGGGCTTCGATTACCTGCCTGCTGACAATCCGCAAATCGACATTCTCGCAGAAGTGAAAGAGGCTCTGGAAGGGGCCGATTTTTTCTCTTACGGCGATAATTTGTTCAACGGCCTTTGCGCCGACGCCTTTGACGGCGGCCAGGCCGAAACGTATTACACCGGTGCTGTCTTTGCTGTGGTACAGGGGTGTAAAATCGACCATACTTTCATTTATGTCGGGCGCAAGGACCTGGATGCCCATTTGGCCCGATTCGGTGATGTACTCGACAACCTTGTCGGTATTGCCCATTTCATAGGTCAGAAGCGCCGCCATATATTCCACCGGCCAGTAAGTTTTCATATAAGCGGTCTGACAGGCAATGAAGGCATATCGGGTGGAATGACTCTTGTTGAAGCCGTAACCGGCGAAACGTTTGATAAGCTCAAATATCTGGTCGGCCTGCGACTTTGTTAAGCCTTTTTGGAGGCAGCCGGCGATAAAATCCTGCCTTGCTTTTGCTATGGTCTTGGCCTTTTTTTTACTTATGGCTTTTATGACGGTATAAGCGTTTCGCAGAGGTATGTCTCCGAGGCGGTTGCAGATTCGCATTACCTGTTCCTGATAGACCATGATGCCATAAGTCTCGTTGAGGATTTCGTGCATAATAGGGTGGGGCAACTGCCATTGTGCGCCGTGTTTTCGGTCGATGTAATCGGGGATTAGTGTCATCGGGCCCGGTCGATATAAGGCGTTTGCAGCAATAAGGTCTTCAATTCTGTCGGGCTTCATTTTCATAAGCAGGTTCTGCATGCCGCCGGACTCGAACTGAAAGATGCCTTTTGTATTGCCGCTGGAGAACAGCTCAAAGACCTTAGGGTCGTTGAGATTGATTTTTTCGAGGTCGATATCCTTGCCGTGTATGGTCCTGACCCATTCCCTGGCGCGCTGCAGTACGGTAAGGGTTTTCAGGCCGAGAAAATCCATTTTCAGCAGGCCCACCTTTTCAACGATGGGTCCTTCGAACTGTGTGATAATATCCTCTGAACCCGGTGCCTTATAAAGAGGCAGGAAATCCGTCAACGGCTCATCGGCGATTACCACACCGGCAGCGTGCACGGAGGCGTGACGAACAAGGCCTTCGAGGCGTTTGCAAATATCAATTACCTGTTTTGTATCAGGCTCCTGTTCGTAAGCTTTCTTGAAGTCGGGTTCGGTTTCGAGGGTATCGTCGAGTGTAACGCCGAGGGTATCAGGCACCATCTTGGCCAATTTGTCAGCTTTGTCGAGGGGGACATTTTTGACCCTGCAGACGTCCCTGATAACGGCCCTGGCTTTCATTGTGCCGAAAGTGATAATCTGGGCGACATAGCCGTATTTGTGGCGGACGTAGTCGATGACCCTGGCCCTGCCGTCCTGGCAGATGTCAATATCGACATCGGGCATTTCGTTCCGATGCGGGTCCATAAAGCGCTCGAAGAGCAAATCGTAGCGCAGGGGGTCAATGTTGCACAGCCCCAGGCAATAGCCGACAACAGTTCCCACGGCGCTGCCTCTTGCTCCGACGGGGATATTGTTACGGTGGGCAAAGTTGCAAAAGTCCCATACGATGAGAAAATAGCTGGCGAAACCCTTGGATTCTATGACATTGAGCTCCCGGTCGAGTCGATTTTTAATTTCGTCGGTGATTTGGCCGTATTTTTCCTTTGCTTTCTCGTAACAGATTTTTGTGAGCAATTCTTCAGCAGATGAACCGTCAGCAGTTTGAAAAGCCGGCGCATGGCGGGTTTTGAAATCCAGTTCGACATTACATCTTTCGGCAATAGTTAAGGTGTTATCACAGGCTTGCGGTATGCAGGAAAAGCGGGTACGCATTTGCTCCGGGCTTTGCAGGAAAACGTCCCGAGGGTAAATCATCCTCTCGGGGTCATCGACTTTTCTGCCTGTACTGATACAGCAGAGGCAATTGTGAGCTTCGTAGTCGTCCTGATGCAAAAAGTGTACATCATTTGTTGCCACCAGAGGCAGAGACATTTTCTCTGCAAGGTCTATAAGCGCTTGCCGCAGGTGCGGGTCGTCATTTTCGTGGTCCTGGAGCTCGATAAAGAAATTCTCGGGTCCGAATATTTTCAGATAGCTTTCGGCGGCCCGGCAGGCAGCGGGCTGGTCCTGCTTTTTCAGCAGCGAGGCGATTTCACCTTTGAGGCACGCCGAGGTGGCAATCAGGCCTTTGCTTAGTTCGGCAAGAATTTGCTTGTCAATCCTCGGCCTGTAATAGAAGCCTTCGAGGTAACCGATGCTTGCGAGCTTGAGGAGGTTTTTGTAGCCGGTATTGTTTTCAGCCAGCAGTACCAGGTGATATGAGGAATCCTGTATGCCGGATTTCTGCTTATCGAATCGGCTGGCGGGTGCTACATAAGCTTCAATACCGATGATGGGTTTTATACCTGCGTCGATAGCCTTCAGGTAAAAGGCGACGGCGCCGAACATATTGCCGTGGTCGGACAGTGCAACAGCGGGCATTTGCAGTTGTTTGCACTGTTTGAATAATTTGTCAAACGATATCGCGCCGTCGAGAAGCGAATACTCGCTGTGCAGATGCAGATGTGTAAATCCTTTTCCGGGCATAGGTTGCGCTGTCCTTAAAGAAGTTTATGCTGCCGGATATGATATTTTAAGGTTTCAGGATAAGCAAGCTGTTTGTTTGGTGATAAGTAAAAAAACCTTGCCGGTTTTTTACGGGCCCTTATAATGCCGGCATAAATGATTTTAGTTTGCCAGGGGAGCTGCCTGCGGGTTTTTTCCAAGTCCCGCGCAAAGCTGAGAAATCCCGACATATCGGGGTGACCCTATGAACCTGACCAGGTTAGTACCTGCGAAGGGAGGCACTGAAAAAAACTGTTTGTGTGATGGTTTTAAGGTGCACTCTTTTTGCAGGAGTGCATTTTTTTTTGGCACAGACTGCTGTGGATTTAAGCTAAGTCGAATCTTAGAGAAAGGATAACCAATGAAAGAGACGGAAATTTCCAGGGTAATCATAGAGCAATACAACAGGCAGTTGCTGGAGCATCTTGTCAACGATGTTATTATTGTCGGCGGCGGACCTGCTGGTCTGACAGCGGCTTATTATCTTGCGAAAAAGGGTGTCAAGACCACGGTGCTTGAAAAACGTCTGTCGCTTGGCGGAGGCATCTGGGGCGGCGCTGCCGGTTATAATATGATTGTAGTCGAAGAGCCGGACATTCTCGAAGATATAGGCGTAAGCACAAGCAAACAGCAGGACCTGTTTGTCGCTGACGCCGTGGAGCTGGCAACGGCGCTGGGGTACGCAGCCAAAAAGGCCGGCGCTGCTATTTTCAACCTGCTTGAAGCAGAGGACGTTATTATTACAAACGACGCCGTGGAAGGCGCGGTAGTGAACAATACGGCCATCAAAATGGCGGGTCTGCATGTGGACCCGTTTTGTATTTCATCGAGGTACCTGATAGATGCTACAGGTCACGCCGCTGAGGTAGTGAATATGCTCAGAAAGAGAAAGCCGCAGCTTTGGCCGAAAGGACTGCAGGAAGGTTTTATGGACGTGGCCAAAGGCGAGGCGGGGGTAGTGGAAAAGACAGGAGAAATTTATGCGGGTCTGTACGTGGCGGGCATGTCAGTCTGCGCGGTTTTCAATCTGCCGAGGATGGGCCCGATTTTCGGGGGTATGTTAAAATCGGGCAAAAAGGCTGCTGAAATGATTTATGAAAGGATATGAGCTTCCAACACGCCGGCAATGCCTGCGGCTGATGCAGGAATATCGTGTTCCGCTGCACATTTTCAGGCACTGCCGGAAGGTCAATAAGCTGGCGGTTTTTTTAGCCCGGCGGTTAAAGGAAAACGGCGTACCGGTTGACGCCGAACTTGTGGACAGGGCGTCTTTGCTGCACGATTTTGTGAGGGTTTGCGACCTTGAACAGCCGAACGATATTGATTTCAGCCGGCCAATCACCGGCAAAGACAAGGCAAAGTGGCAGCAGATAAGAACACGGTACAACAACAGCAGCCACGAGGATGCAGCCTGTGAGATATTAAAAAGCAGGTACCTGGTACTGGCTGAAACCGTACGAAAACACAAATATGCGTGCATACTGGATGCCCGTACAGGCCCGGTAACGTGGGAGGAAAAGATTGTTTATTACGCCGATAAAAGGGTCATGCACGACAGGATTGTGGCGCTGGCCGAAAGACTCGAAGAAGGTCACAGGCGAAACGCGGACCTGCATACAGGGCGAACCGACGACCGAATCGACACGGAAAAAGTTGACCGCCTGATCCAGAACCTCGAAAAGGAAATTCTTGCTAAAGTGGGCCTTAACGCCGACGAGATTACAGAGGAATTGGTGGATTCTTATTGATTTTAATCAGGGGGCTGAACCCGTGGGGATGTCTGTTTCCAGGATTTTCGCTGCGTTGCCCTTATGCCGGACAGCACTGTAACGGCGACCATAATCAGCAATGTCACGACCGTAAACCAGTGTCCCCATGTGGCAACGGGGACATGGGCCATTTTTATGATTATGGTTCCGATAGCGAACGACTGGAGGAACATTTTTATTTTACCGCTGAAAGTTGCGGCAAAGTTTATGCCGCGAGCCTCGGCAATATGGCGCAGGACGGTAACGTAAACTTCTCGCAACACCAGCACAGCGGCAACGGACCATTGAATTACCGATAGTGTCGGCGGTGAGAAGTCAAACAGCTTAGGCTGGTGGATTATTGCAAAGCAAATGAACGCGCCGCATACAAGCGCTTTGTCGGCCAAAGGGTCCATCATTCTTCCGAACCTGCTGGTAACGTTCAGTTTTCTTGCTATGGCGCCGTCAATCATATCGGTGATGCCGGCGGTTACAAAAATCACAAACGCTATATCCAGGAAGAAAGGCCTGTCGGCCACGCCGGGACTGTGAGAAAAAAGAATCATAAACAAAAAAACAACGGTCAATACAAAGCGCCCCAGGGTCAGGATGTTGGGAATGACTTTTAACATAAGATAAAGTTTACCCGCCGAAAGGCATAATTCAACTCTAAATTTGCTTCACTACCAAATCGTAGTTTTCCGCCGCGATGACCCTTGTTGGCAGAAAAGCACCCGGTTTTCCGGAACAGTTTTTGATTATACAAACGCTGTCTATATCCGGCGCCTGGCCGTAAAAACGGGCTTTGCCGGCGGCATTTTCATCGAGCGAATCAACCAGACAGGTCAGGTCGGTGCCTGTTCTTGCGTTGTTTTTGGCAAAAGCGATTTTCTGCTGGGTGAGCATTACCTTATCAAGGCGCCGGTCCTTTACATTCTCAGGGACCTGTGCGGGCATATCGGCGGCGGCTGTACCGGATTCGGCGTAGAATTTGAAACAGCCCAGTGCGTCAAACTCGGCCCACCTGATAAAATCAATCAGCTCCTGGAACTGACGGTCGGTCTCGCCGGGAAAGCCGACGATAACGGTGGTTCGCAGCACAACATCGTCGATAGTGCGCCGCAGGCACTGAATCAACCTGCATATTTTTTCGTTTGTGTCGCTGCGGTGCATTTTTCCGAGGATTTGGTTGTTTATGTGCTGGATGGGAATATCGAGGTAATGCACGATTTTTTTGCTTTCGGCTATTGTTTCAATAAGCCGGGCGGTGACTGCTGCCGGATACAGGTACATAAGTCTCAGCCATTTTAATCGAGGGATTTTTTCCAGTTCGGCAAGCAGCGTGCACAAACCGTTTTTCAATTTTAAGTCACGGCCATAAGAGGTTGTGTCCTGTGCAATGATGTTTAACTCCACGGCCCCGGCGCAGACCAGCTCATCGGCCTCTGCCAGTACATTGTCGATTGGCTTGCTGCGAAATTTTCCCCTTATAAACGGTATGGTACAAAAGGAGCACCTGCGGCTGCAGCCCTCGCTGATTCTCAGATAAGCATAGTGCGGCGGTGTAAGCGGCAGCCGCGTCCTGTCGTCAGCCACAGGCGACAAAGCAGGCTCGATACAGGCTTGTTTTTTTTCACAGGAAATTGTTCTTTTTATTAT
>Ga0307379_10006122_pt1 | contig 16612 bp, 12 predicted proteins | sample UN2MG_FD_202237 | JGI IMG/M metagenome (GOLD analysis project Ga0307379, IMG submission 202237) | Soil microbial communities from Risofladan, Vaasa, Finland - UN-2 | ecosystem: Environmental > Terrestrial > Soil > Coastal area > Acid sulfate soil | place: Finland: Risofladan, Vaasa | collected... | reverse complement strand
CCACCGCGGTGACCGACGTCGGGTCGTCGACGGCATCGATCACGCCGCGGAGGAAGCGCGCGGCCCCGACGCCTCCGGACACGACGCAGATCGACGGCTCACTCATGTTCAGCCAGCTCCCGGTACATCTGGTGGTACTGGGCGGCCGTCGACGCCCAGGAGAATCGTGCAACGTTCGCATGACCGCGACGTACGAGTTTGGCGTGCATCCCGTCGTTGGTGACGATCCAGTAGAGGTTCGCGGCGAGCGCTTCGGCGTCGCGCGCTGGGCTGAGCAGCGCCGCAGCGCCGGCGATCTGCGGAATCGAACCGGCAGTGCTCGCCACCACGGGTGTGCCGGCCTGCTGCGCCTCGAGAATCGGGAAACCGAACCCTTCGTCGAGCGAGGGGTAGACCAGCGCACGGGCGTGGGTCAGTAACCAACGCTTCGTTGCGTCATCGACGATGCCGGTACGCACGACGCGCTCGGCGGTCTCGGGTGACAGCCGGGCGATGGCCCGATCGACGGCGGCGACGTCGTTGCCGGCCGCTCCGGCGATCACGAGGCGGACGGAGGCGTGTTCGCGGGCGAGTCGCCCGAACGCGTCGACCAGAGTCGGCAGATTCTTGCGGCGTTCGATCGTGCCGAGTGCTAGGACGAACTCCGAGAGTTGCGGCAACCCGAGCGGCTCGACGCTCGCGGCTTCGTCCGGCTCCGCAGGCGGAGCGCCGAGCAGAACCGTGCGGACTCGATCGGTGTCGAGGAGTGTCCGCACCCGCCGTGTGGTCGCGTCCGAACTCGTGACGACGTGGGCCCCGTCGGCAACAGCGCGCCGCAGCACCGCCGCGGCGCGCAACACGTCGGGCTCCGCGTCCTCGGGGTGCTCGAGAAACCAACAGTCGTACACCGACACCACGCGCGCGCAGCGTGTGGGCGGCACCACGTAGTTGGTGCCGTGCACCACCTCCGGATGGTCGAGCCAACGGTCCATCGGCGCCGATCGATGAGCCCAGAGTCGGAGCGCCATCGCTGCGGGCATCGGGATTCGCCGCTCGGACGTGCCCAGTCGCGCCCGTGCGCTGGTGACGTACCGCCGAAGATCGATCCCCTCGCGCTCGGCGAGCGCATCGACCGTCCACGCCACGGCATTGCCGATGCCCGTCCGCCTGCCGTGGGTCGGCCCGACATCGATCGCCACTCGTAGCATTCGGCAGCCGAGCGTATCTGCGCGTGTGGGAAGTGAGCCCTAGACTCTGCGGCCTCATGCCTACAGCCTTTATCACGGGGATCACCGGTCAGGATGGTCAGCATCTGGCCGAGTTTCTTCATGGTCAGGGCTATCACGTGTTCGGGATGGTGAAGGGCCAGAACAACCCGCGGGTCGAGGCGCTGCAGCACGAATTGCCGTTCATCGAACTCGTGTCGGGTGATCTGGCGGATCTGCCGTCGTTGGTGTCGGCCATGGAGGCGTGTCAGCCCGACGAGGTGTACAACCTCGGAGCGATCAGCTTCGTGGCGTTGAGCTTCAGCCAAGCCGAGTTGACGGCGAACATCAGCGGGCTGGGTGTGCTGCGGATGCTGGAAGCGGTGCGGATGGTCGGTGGCTCGCAGAACAACCCGATCCGCTTCTATCAGGCGTCGTCGTCGGAGATGTTCGGGCAGGTTCGTGAGACGCCGCAGACCGAGTTGACCCCGTTCCATCCGCGCAGTCCGTACGGGTGCGCGAAGGTGTTCGGCCATGACATCGTGGTGAACTATCGCGAGTCCTACGGGTTGCATGCATCGTCGGGGATCTTGTTCAACCACGAGGGTCCGCGCCGCGGGTTGGAGTTCGTGACGCGCAAGGTGACCAACGCGGTGGCGCGGATCAAGCTCGGGCTCCAGCACGAGGTGGTGCTTGGCAATCTCGACTCGAAGCGTGACTGGGGCTATGCCGGTGACTACGTCAAGGGCATGTGGTTGATGCTGCAGCAGGACGAGCCGGACGACTACGTGTTGGCGACGGGCGAGACGCATTCGATCGAAGATCTGGTGAGTCGTTCGTTCGCTGAGGTGGAGATCGACAACTGGGCCGACTACGTGCGTCAGGACCCGAAGTTCTTGCGTCCGGCCGAGGTCGACCTGTTGATTGGCGATGCCACCAAGGCGCGAACCAAGCTCGGTTGGAAACCCGAGGTCGACTTCTCGGCGCTCATCAAGATGATGGTCGCTCACGACCTGCAGCGAGAAGCCGCCAAAGCCGGCATCGAACTCGGCTGACGCACCTCGAGCGGCGAGCGTCAGGACTCGAACGGCATGTCGGTGATCGCCTCCATGATCGACGCGTTGGTGGGCGCTGCGCCGACCTTCAGCCGGTGATGGAGGGCCACACCGAACGCCGCCAAGGCAACCAGCGATGACACGACCAGGCCGATTTCGATGCGTCGGAAGACCTCGCCGCTCGACAACCAGGTGACCAGGACGAACGTTGCCAGGCCGACGACCCAGCCGATGGCGACGAGCGAGTGCCCCTGCAGTGCGATTACCGCTTGCGCTGTTGCCAGCGCCAACATGTACACCGCACTGCTCAGGGTCAGCATCGCAAGCGTCCGGCCGGTCAGGTCGGCGTCGTACACCATTCGCAACAGCCACGGCCCGAGGAGAAAAGCCCCGAGCGTGCCGGCGACGCCGACGGCGAGGACGAGGAGCATCAATCGCTTCAACCCGGAACGGAACTCGGCGTATGCCCCCTGCGCTGCCTGACGGCTGAGCCGTGGCAGCAGTGCCGCCTGGACTGCCTGGAACAGGAACAACGGAATCCGCGACAACAGCACGCCGTACGAGAACGCGGTGACCAGTGCTTCTTCGTTGTCCGACGCGAGCAGGCTCGCCGTGATGGGACCGGCGTTGAGCAGTGTGGCTGCGCACACCGAGCCGACCAAGAGCCAGCCGAGGTTCGGTGTCACCTCGTTCCATTCGGCGGGAGGTCCCGGATCCGTCTGCAACGCTCCTCGCCGTGCGACGTAGGCAACGGCGAACAGCGGTGAGATCGCCACCGCCATGCCGTAGGCGCCCGCGGCGGTGACGCCGACCACGGCCAGTGCGATGCACAGGATGATGCGAACGATGCCGTCAGCTCCGAGAACGACGGCGTAGTCGTGGAACCGGCCGCTGCCCGCGGCGATGCCTCGCGTCATGTGGGCGGGTGCGTACGCGGCGAATGCTGCGATCAACGCGATCACCATGAACCAGTCGCCGTCGAAGTACGACGATGTGATGACCGGGCTGAACAGGACGATGACCACCGTGACGAGGGCGACGAGGATGGCGCCGAGGCGCACGACCTTCTGCACCACCGGTTGACCACCGTGGCCGACAGCTCGGCGATGTGACAGCGCCCGTCCCAGTTCCTGTTCGAGCGGCAGGAAGAAGCCCGGTGCCAGCGCGAAGACGGCGAACCACATCGCAGCGATCGGGGCGAATTCTTCCGCTCCACCGACCGCGACCGTGCCGACTTTGAAGAATGCGTAAGTCGCGACGCCGGCGATCAGCAGCGCGATGCCGACGGGAATGGTTCCCTCGGGCAGCGGCGTGCGTTCTCGCACGGGGATTTCTGCTGACGACACGAGGACTCAATTCTAGCGAGAATGCAGAGACGTCAGGCGGTCAGCGGCGCAGGCTGCGTTCGAGCTCTCGGCGGCGCACCTGGGCCCGCTGGAATCCGAGCAAGCTGAGGCCGACGGTCACGTAGGTCGCATCCTTGGCCAGGTCCGCCGCGCGGCCGGCGATGGCGCCGCCGACATCGACGGTCCCACGAATGGCTCGGGCAACGTCGAAATCGGTGAGATCGATGTTGGTCGGGTCGAAACGGGGGCCCGGGCGGCGATCGGCTGGGCGAGTCGTAGCCATGACGGCAGGATAGCGAGCTGCCTCGCTAGCCTCGCCCCATCGTGGAACCGGAGACCTCATCAGCACCGCCGGTCGTCGCGGTCGTCGTCGTGCACGACCCCGGTGAGTGGTTCGACGACACCCTCGACGCGCTGGCCCGACAGGACTACCCGAATCTGCGCGTGCTCTTCCTGGTCGTCGCCGAGAGTGTCGCGGATGGAACCGAGACGATCGACGATCGCATCCAGCGGCGTCTGCCCGGTGCATTCGTTCGACCAATCGGGATCAACGTCGGCTTCGGATCGGTTGCGAACGAAGTGCTGCGCCTCGTCGAAGGCGACAACGGGTTCTTCCTGTTCTGTCACGACGACGTCGCGCCGGAGCCGGACGCCCTGCGTCTCATGGTCGAGGAGCTGTACCGGTCGAACGCCGGCGCTGTCGGGCCGAAGCTCGTCGAGTGGGACGATCCGAGCGTGCTCCAATCGGTCGGTCTGGGGATGGACCGATTCGGCGAGATCGATCCCGTCATCGAGCCGGGCGAGGTCGACCAGGAGCAGCACGACGGGGTCCGCGACGTGTTCGTCCTGTCATCGGCGTATCTGCTGGTGCGGGCCGACTTGTTCCGCGAGCTCGGCGGCTTCGATCCCGCCATCGACTTCTACGGTGAGGACACCGAGCTCTGCTGGCGGATCCACCACAGCGGCGCCCGCGTGGTCGTGGTCCCGTCGGCGCGCGTGCGACACGTCGGCCGGTTGAGGCAGCGACGACCTGATCTCCGACACGGGTTGCTGCGAGCTCGTCACCGGATGCGCTCGGTCGCCACGTTGACCGGCGCGTCGCGTCTGCCGGTGCGGTCGATCGAGATGGTGCTGCTGACACTGACCGAGTTGGTCGTCGGGCTGTTCACCGCCCGTTTCGGTCAGGCATGGAACTCGTTCCGGGCGCTGATGGGACTGGTCCCGCGAACGCCGGCGTTGCTCGCTCGACGGCGTGAGGTGAAACCGATCCGGCGGGTACCCGAACGGGAGGTGTTCAGCCTGCAGGAGCGCGGCAGCGCCCGCCTCAATTCGTACCTCCGCAGTCGCGAGACCGCGACGTACGTGGGATCCGGCGTCCAGGTGCGACGGTGGCGACAGAGCACGACCGCACCGGTCGTCGCCTGGATCGCCGTCATCGCGGGCCTGATCGTGGGTGCGCGATCCTTCTTCGAAGTCGGCCTGCCGCCGGTCGGCGAGTTCCTCGCGTTCCCCGAGAGCCCGCGGCAGCTGCTCGAGACGTTCCTGTCGGGCTGGAATCAGAACGGCGCAGGCGCCACGTCGCCGAATCCGACCGGATGGGCCACGCTGTCGGGGCTCAGCGTGTTCACGCTCTTCCACATGGGCCTGCTGCAGACACTGTTCGTTCTCGGCCTCCTGCTGGTGGGCGCCGCCGGCGTGTGGAGACTCGTCGCTGTCTTCCCGTCGACTCGGGCGCGTATCGCCGCGCTGCTCGTGTACTCCCTCATCCCGATTGTCAGCGGTGCGATGTCCGGTGGCCGGCTGACGGTGCTGGTCGTCTATGCGGCGACCCCGTGGCTGCTGCACCTGATGCGCCGAGCATCCGGGATCGAGACCGCCGATCCCGCCAGCGCCGAACTCGGCATCGCCGACGGGATCATCGAACTCGCGCCGGGTGACCGCCTCCGTCGCGTGCTTGCAGCAGCACTCGTCTTGGCGCTCGCGGTCGCCTTTGCGCCGGTGATGCTCCCCCTCGCAGTCGCGCTCACTGTCGTGTTCGCGCTCGCCACGGTGCTCGCACGAGGGTCGCTCGTCACCGCGGGGTGGTCGTTGGTCGCCGGCCTCGGCGCGGCGGTCGGGGCGGCGATTCTGAACCTGCCGTGGATCACGTCGTGGTCGTGGGAGGGAGTCGTCGGAGCGCCACCGATCGGTGAGGCCGGGCTCGGTCTGGTGCCGCTGGCCTCGTTCGAGATCGGTCGCACCGACTTAGCGGCACTCGCCCTGGCGTTGTATCTGCCGGTGATCGCTGCGGTACTGCTCGCCCGGGCGTGGCGGCTCACCTGGGCGATCCGCTCCGCCCTGATGGTGCTGGTGTTCGGCGGCCTCGCAGTGCTCGCCGACGGTGGATCGATCCCGTTCGCCATGCCCGAGGCGGGGGTGCTGCTCGTGCCGGTCGCCGTCGGGCTCTCGATCTCTGCCGCGGCGGCGCTGGCGGCGTTCGACCTCGATGTTCGCGGGGAGACCTTCGGTTGGCGCCAGCCGCTCGGCATCCTGGCGTCCGTGGCCGTCGTGATCGGACTTGCCCCGGGAGTCGCTGCGCTGGCCAACGGTTCGTTCGACGTTCCCAACACGCCGCTCGCACGCTTGCTCGACGCGTCGCTCCCGCCCGCCACACCCGACGGCGACTACAACGTGCTGCTGATCGGTGATGCGCGGGTGTTGCCGGTGCCGTCCACCGAGTACCGCGACGGTGTCGCGTGGGCGATCATCGACGATGACGCGCTCGACGTGCGCGATCGATGGATGCCACCCTCCAATGCTGCCGCCGAGTTGGTGACCACTGCGCTCGATGAGATGGCAGCGACGTCGACGTTGCGAGCAGGTCGCCTGTTGGCCCCGCTCGCAATCCGGTTCGTCGTGGTCCCGGAGTTCGACGGCGTCAATTCGACCGTGAACGACCCGCTGCCGCTTCCAACCGGACTGGTCGCCTCGCTCGAGGACCAGCTCGACCTCGTTGCGCTCCGGCCCGGTCTCCCGACGCTCGAAGCGTTCGAGAATCGTGCCTGGATCCCGAAGCAGGCGCAGCTCGATGCAGCCGTATCAGACGCGAGCGAGACCGCCGGCGCCGAGGTCCTGGTCCGGACCGACCTCTCGGATTCGGTCCCGCTGTTCATCGGGGCCGACCAGCTCGGCACCTCGACCGACGACGTGTCGGCTGGTGTCGTCCACCTGGGCATACCGTTCGATGACGCATGGACGCTTTCTGTCGACGGGACATCGATCGCACCTCGCAGGGCGTTCGGGGAGACCACGGCGTACGACGCTTCGTCGCCCGGGGTCGGTTCGCTTCGCTACGACACGTCGGCACTGCGCTGGCTGGCGGTGATCGTTCAGACCCTGTTGTGGCTCGCAGCCATCGTGGTCGCTGCGCGGGTGCGAGTGTCGGTCGGCCGACGAGATTCGGTGCTGCTCACCGATGAAACGCTGATCGATCTCAGCGACTCGGCCATTCCGTCGTTCGTCGATCCCGGTCTGCTCGTCGAGCCGGACGATGACCAGGCAACGCCGAGCTCCGACGAGGTGACGACGTGAACCGCCGTGCCATACCGGCACTCGTCGTGCTCCTCGTGGGTTTCGCCGGCCTGATCGCGGTCGGCCGCGAACAGCCGACGACTGCCGACCCGTTCTTCTCGGCGCCCGCCGGGGCATGGATGCCCGCCGTCAGCGACAACGCCGCGCTCACGGGCAGCTGGTTCTGTCCCGGAGTTCCTGCGACCGGCGAGGACGGCGTCGGTGGTGAGGTCGTGGTGGCCAATCGCGACGATGAGCAGCTCGTCGGACGATTCACGATCCTCACGCCTGACGGCGTGGGTGCAAGCGAGTCACTGGTGGTCGAGCCATGGTCGCGCACGACCATCGACGTCGACGCGTTCGTGACAGCGCCCTTCGCCAGCGTCGTGGTCGAAATCGACGGCGGCCGCGGGTTCGTCGAACAGCGTGCGCAGCACCCGGCGGGCGATTCGGTCGCCCCATGCGCCGACAACACCTCAGACGAGTGGTACTTCGCCGACGGGTTCACGGTCGACGGCAGCATCGAGACACTCGTGCTCACCAACCCATACGACGACGCCGCGGTGGTCGACCTCGTCTTCGCCACCGAAGCCGGAGAATCGACGCCCGCGGCATTCCAAGGGTTCACCATCTTGCCCCAGTCGGTCGAAACCATTCCGATCGCTGACCTGGGTGCGCGCGACGAGCCGGTGATCGCGGTGAAGATTGCCGCCGAACGTGGGCGTCTGGTTGTCGGTCGGGCGCAGCACTATCTCGGTGGCGGTCGGCTCGGCTACGGCGTCTCGCTCGCAGCGCCGGCGCTGCGGGACCAGTGGTGGTTCGCCGATGGCGAGGCCGGCGACGGCATCACCGAGACGTTCGCGATCTACAACCCGACCGACGACGATGTCCAGGTCGACGTGGTCTTTCTCGGGATCCCGCTCGATGCCGGCTACGGAGACACCGAGCCCATCGACGTCCCGGCACATCAGGTCGTCGTGTACGACCCCGCGGCCGACGCCGACACCACCGGGGGACTGCCGCCAGGCCGCCACGCGTCGGTGTTCTCCACACTGGCCGAACAGTCGATCGTGGTCGAGCGGATCCTCACCCGTCCGGCCGGCGATTCGGTGGCGACGTCGGTGGTCGTGGGCGCTCCGCCTCGGATCAACGACGGCTACGTTGCGTCACGCTGGCACCTCGGCCTCGGCCCGACCGATCCGGCGCCTGCGGCGCTCGTGATCTACAACGTCGACAACGTCGACGGAACGATCACGATCGAAGCCGTTGGACCGGGCGGGCCGTCGGCGGTGCCCGCTCTGACCGACGTGCCGATCGGTGCGGGACAGGTGATCTCGATCGACCTGGTCGATCCCGACGTGCTGAACAGGGAGTTGATCGTGCAGTCGAACAATCGGGTGTTCGTCGAGCGGTCCCTCCCGCGAGGCAACGCGCTGACCGGTACGTCGGGATCCTGGGCGCTGCCCGCCGCCGGCGACTGACGACGCCTCCTCGGCCCGGGCGCCGTAGCCTCAGGTGGGATGGAGCGTGTGATTGTCGCCCTGGTCATCATCGTCGTCGTGGGCGTCGTCGCGGCGGTGGCCCGGCGTCGTCGTGTCCCGGATGCGCCCACGCAGCGCCGCTTCAGCGCTCCCGAGCAGCTCGATCGGAACGACTTCGCGCGTCCGGACGCTCCGTGGCTGGTAGCCGTCTTCTCGTCGGCGACGTGTGACGTCTGTGCGCAGGTCGCCGCCAAGGCCGCGGTGCTCGAATGTGCTGACGTCGCAGTCGTCGAGGTGGAGTACTCGGCCGACCGCACGTTGCACGAGAAGTACTCGATCGACGCAGTGCCGACGTTGGTCGTCGCGGATGCGCAGGGCATCGCCGTGGCGACATTCCTCGGGCCGATGACCGCAACCGATCTGTGGGCCGCAGTTGCCGAAGCGCGCGAGCCCGGCTCGACGCCTGGTGGCGGCAGCTGCCAACGCGACGCCGCGGATGGAGTCACCGACGATCTCAGTCGACCCTGAAGCCGTCGGCGCGGACGAGCGCATGGGCCTCGGCCACGGTCGCAGCCTCACCGGCAGCGGCGCCTTCGCCGAGCAACACGTCCACGCGGTCACCGACGAGATCGTGCACCCGGGTGAGCAGGTCGCGACGACGCAGGCCCAGCGAGATGGTCGCTGCGAGTGGCACGCATCCGGTGAGCCGCGCCGCCAGATGCGGATCGCGGTCCAGTACGTACTCGGCGAGGAAGTAGGCGCGGCCGAGACGCCACTGTTCGATCGCCGGGCCGATCGCGAGCCGTGACGGTCGGGCGATCAGGTCCAACGCCTCCTGGGTCCGGCCGGCCCGCAGCAGAATCCATGCCACCTGAGCGTCTCCGACCGTATTGGGCATGCGCGACGTGACCGCACCCACGACACCGTCGATCGTCGTTGCCGCAAGCGCCTCGTCGTGTCGGCCGAGCCACGACAACGCCATCGCGTGGACCATCTGGATCACGCCGAGCCCGGGAATCCGGAACCATCGCTCCTCGAACGTGAGTCGGGTGACCTCTGCGGCAGCCTCGAAGTCCTCGTCAGACAGGGCGACCAGACCGGCCAGGACCGCCGGAATCGGGCTCTGCTCGAGCAAAGAGCCTCCGTCGATCGCTGCTGCCTGCTGAGCCAACATGCGGGCACGATCGAGGTCGGCTCCGATGGCCAGTGTCCCTGACAGGATGAAGAGTTGCGCCGCCCACGATCGCCCAACATCGGACGCCTGCTGCTCGTCGAGCGTCTGGACGAGCTCGAGGCCCCGTTGAGCGAAACCGGTCGCCACGGCATAGTCCCCAGCGAAGACCGAGATCTGGGTTGCTGCGAATGCCGCTGCGACGGCGACGTCGAACGGCAGGCGGTCGTCGTGGACGAATGCCGATGTGAACCAACGTATGCCGTCGACGTTGCGGTCGCCGTTGAAGAGAGCAGCGCGTCCCGACAACACTTCGGCTGCAGCGACGACGTCGCCGCCACGAGCGAACCAGTCGGCCGCGCCGAGCACGTTGTCGACATTCGTCAACCAGTACAGCATCTCCTCCGGATCGAAGTGTCCGGTCGTGACGAGACACGAGCAGTGCGTGCGTACCCATGCGGCGTGACGATCACGGACATCGTCAGCGCGTCCAGCGGCAGCAAGCCGATCGAGACCGTAGAGGCGGACGGTCTCCAAGAGCTGGTATCGGCTCGTCGATCCGGCGTCGGCGGTGACCTGCACGAGCGATCGGTCGACGAGGCCGCTCAACACGTCGAAGCGCGTGCCGGTCTCGGGCTCGGTGCACACCGCATCGACGCCCCGGGCGTCGAAGCCGCCGCGGAATGTCGCCAGTTCGGTGAGCATCGTCTGCTCGTCACCGTCGAGGAGGTCCCAACTCCAGTCCATCATCGCCTGCAGCGTCTGCTGACGTTGGCGACGCGCCCGCCGACCACCCGACAGCAGCGAGAACCGCTCATCGAGGCCGGCCTCCAGTTCGCTGAGCGACAAGTGGCTCACCCGTGCCGCAGCCAGTTCGATCGCCAGCGGGATGCCGTCGAGCTGCGTGCAGATCTGGTCGACCAACTCCACGTCCGCGGGCCCGGGGTCGAAGTCCGACGTGGCTGCGGTGGCCCGAGCGAGGAACAGCTCGCGCGCCTCGCCCGAGTCCGCGCCCATCGACGGGATCCGCCACACGCGTTCGCCCTCGGTGCCGAGCGCCTCACGGCTCGTCGCCAGGATCGTGAGATTCGGCGAGCTGCGCAGCAACTCGTCGGCCACATCGGCGGCATCGTCGACCAGATGCTCACAGTTGTCGAGTACCACCAACGTCGGCGCCCGCTCGACGTATTCGACGATCACATCGATCAGACGCCGACCGCCCTCGGACGCTCCACCTCCGACGAGCCCGATCGCGCCGGCCACCTGCTGCACGATCTCATCGGGATCGGCGGCCGAACGCAGATCGGCCAGCCAGGTGCCTCCGTCGAAGCGGGCGCTGACGTCGGCAGCCACTTCGAGCGCAATTCGTGTCTTGCCACAGCCGCCCATGCCGCTGATCGTGACGAGCCGGTGATCGCCGAGGAGCCCATCGAGTCGTTCGACCTCGGCCTGCCGTCCGATGAACTCGGTCAACTGCACCGGAAGGTTGTTCAGGTCGGAGCGCATCGACCGCAGCGGCGGGTGAGATCCGTCGTCGAGCTGCCACAGGCGCACGCGCTCGCCGAGATCACGCAATTGGTGCTCGCCGAGGTCGATGCCCGCCGGATCCGGGGACAACCGGTGGACGACGTCGGATGCGATGATCTGGTCGGGATGGGCGACCCCGTTGATCCGAGCAACACGATTGAGTGCCGGTCCGAAGAAGTCACCGTCTCGCTCGGTCGCCGGACCCGCATGAAGCGACGTCCGAATCCGGATGCCGTCGGGAACCGACCACGACTCGCCCGCAAGGGCACCGCATGCGGCTCTGGCGGCGCCGATCGCCGGCTCGCCGTCATCGAACATCGCGATCATCCCGTCACCGGTGTGCTTGAACACCCGACCGCCCGCGTCGCTGACGGCCCCGTGCACGATCTCGTCGTGACGAGCAAGCACCGTCGGCATCAGATTCTCATGGAGTTCCCACAGCGCGGTCGAACCAACGACGTCGGTCATCAAGAACACCCGTGGCACGACCCGCCCTTTCGTCGGTGGAAATCAACTGCCTGCTCCGGTCATCGTGTCAGCTCGGCCGACGACTTGCCGTACTGCACACCGAAGCCCAACGCCTGGCGGTCATCGCCGGTACTTCCGTCCCGTCGCCGAACACCTTGACAACCACATCCTCTCAACTGCGTGGCACCCCCTTGTCATGATTGGGGGTATGGGTTCCTTTCGCGCCGCGATCGGGGAGAGCACCGGGGAGTCGGCGCTGGAAGCGGTGCGGTTGCGGCTGGTCGCCTCGCTCGTGGAGGAGTCGAACGGTGATCAAACTCGTCGCGTCCTCGGTCGGGCCTCGGACGCGTGGCCGGGTGTCCGATGTCGACGTGTCGGCGTTGGATGCTGTCGGGGCCCGAAGCGCATCGCCGGGTCCAGACCGCACGCCTGCACGAGGCACTGCCCGAGTGGGCTGACGCCGAGGCCGACGGTCGTGTCGGTGTCGCCTGATCGGAGCTGATGGCCCGTATCGCCAAGAACCCGCGGATCCCGGCCGCCGTGCTCGAGCGTGATTCACCGGCACTGTTGGACGATGCGATCGGTCGGTCGTTCGACGAGTTCGAATGCCGCACCCGCATGTGGGAATCGTTGGCCGATCCTGACGGTGACCGCGACCGCAACGAACGCTCGCACGCCAACCGTGACGTGCGCATCCGGCCCCGCCCCGAGGGTGGTTGGACGATCAGCCGGAACCTGGCCGAGCTGGACGGCTGCCAGGTCAATGAGATCTTTGCGTGGTTCATCGACGCCAAGTGGCACAGCGACTGGGCCGATGCCCGCAGCCGCCTTGGGAATGCCGCGACCACCGCCGACCTTTTTCGCACCGAATCCCAACGACGCGCTGACGCCTTCGTCGCGATGGCCAAAGCCGCCGCATCCGCAACGTCGTCGTCCGCACCCAGACCGGTCGGCGCCTGCATCCTGACGACGCGATCAACGCCGCCTTGATCGGCCACATCCGACGGGTCGTCTACGACAGCTCCGGTACCGTCATCGAGCTCGGACGCCGCCAACGACTGTTCCGAGGCAGCTCACGCGACGCGGTGATGTTGCTACTGACCACGCGTGGGGATCGGCTGCGACCGGCCGACTGCCTGGTGCGAGGCCGATCACTCCGTGTCCTGGAAGGCCTTCGGCGCCCCAGTGCCCAGCAACGGTGGCGGACTCTGCGACTGCCACAACCAGCTCAAAGAACGAGGCCCCAGGTCTCCCGCGACGACCACGGCACCTGGAACGTCATCGACCCCGACGGCAACGAGATCACCTGAACGATCAGTGGGCGACGTTCTCGTCCGCGGGTTGGCCCGACTCTGCCATGCCCTGCTGGATCAGCTTGGCCACTTCGGGACCGTCGATCGTCTCGCGGTCGAGCAGTGCCTCGGCGATCAGTTCGAGGCCACGCCGGTGCCGGCTGAGCACGTCGCGGGCCCGGCTCTCCTGGGTGGTGAGGATGCGGGCGATCTCCTCGTCGAGCAGCTTTGCCGTGTCGTCGGAGTACTCGCGCTGCGACGACATCAGGTCCTCGCCGAGGAACACCGCTTGCTGGCTGCTCCACGCCATGGGTCCGACGCGCTCGGACATACCCCATTCACGAACCATGCGGCGGGCGATTCCGGTGGCCTGCTCGAGGTCGTTGGCGGCACCGGAGTTGAGATGGCCGAACACGATCATCTCGGCGACACGGCCGCCCATCGCCTTGCAGATCGTGTCCTCGAAGAACTCCTTGGAGTAGGTGTGGCGCTCCTGCGGGAGCGACCACGTGACGCCGAGCGCCATGCCGCGAGGCAGGATCGTCACCTTGTGCAGCGGGTCGCCGTGGGGGAGCACCGTGGCGAGCAGCGCATGGCCGCCCTCGTGGTAGGCGGTCGCCCGCTTCTCCTCGACCGACAAGATCATCGACTCGCGCGTGGCGCCGAGGACGACGCGATCGCGGGCGTTCTCGAAGTCGATGCGTTCGATCTCCTTGGACCCCCGGCGCACGGCGACGAGAGCCGCCTCGTTGACGAGGTTCGCGAGGTCGGCGCCGGACATGCCGGGCGTGGCCTGCGCCATGGTTTCCATGTCGACGTCCGGGCCCATGCGCTTGTCGCGGCTGTGCACTTCGAGGATCGCCTGACGCTCGGTGGCCTCGGGCAACGGGACCACGATCTGGCGGTCGAATCGCCCGGGGCGCAGCAGCGCCGGATCGAGGATGTCGGGCCGGTTCGTGGCGGCCATGATCACGATGCCCTCGGACGTCTCGAAGCCGTCCATCTCGGCGAGCATCTGGTTGAGGGTCTGCTCGCGCTCGTCGTGGCCGCCACCAAGGCCGGCGCCGCGCTTGCGGCCGATCGAGTCGATCTCGTCGACGAAGATGATGGCTTTGCCCATGCGGCGGGCCTGCTGGAAGAGGTCGCGTACGCGGCTGGCGCCGACGCCGACGAACATCTCCATGAAGTCGGACCCGGTCACGCTGAGGAACCCGACGCCGGCCTCGCCGGCGACCGCACGGGCGAACAGGGTCTTGCCGGTGCCGGGAGGGCCGACCAGCAGAATGCCCTTGGGAACGCGGGCGCCGATCTCGCGGAAGCGCTCGGGCATCCGCAGGAAGTCGACCACTTCGGTGATCTCCTGCTTGACGCCGGCGTACCCGGCAATGTCGTCGAACGTGGTCGAGGGACGGTCGGCGTCGTAGGCCTTGGCCTTGCTCTTGCCGATCGACATCACCCCGCCCATCTGGCCCTGGGCGCGCCGCTGCATCCACACGAAGAATCCGATGATCAGCATCACCGGCAGGAAGATCGACAGGATGCCGAGTAACCAGTTGTTGCTCGCTGGGGTGAACTTGTAGGCGACGTCGTTGTCGATCAACAGCTGCTCGTCGGCTTCCGATACGCCTCGCGGGCCTCCACCGGACGTCGAGTACTTGTCTTCGTTGGTGAACTCGCCAGTGATCTTGCCGGACTCGTTGATGTCGGCCGTTGCGATGTTGCCCTCGATGACCTGGGTGCGCCATTCGGAGTACTCGAGCGACTCCCCGCTGTTGCTCGGCCACAAGCTGGGCACGAGGAACGCTGCCGCAAGCACGCCCACCAGCACCCAGATCGTCCAACGCGGCCAGCTGCCGGGTCCGCGCCCGCTCGCCGGGGTGCCGTCGGCATTGAACTCGTTGCCTTTTCCCTTGCCGGTGTTGGCGGGCGGGCGCTCACCATGGCGGCGGTCGGCAGAGTCGTCGGGACGCTTCGATCCGCGACCGCGACCGGGGGGCGGAGGCGGTGGAGGAGGCGGCAGATCGTTCATGTATCCATGCTACGCAGGATCTGGCTCGATGCCAGGTCGTGCTCCCCGGCACCTCGACGAGTATCCGCCACCCGACACGCGTTCGCGATCTAGCGTTGAGGCATGCATCGCATGGAACGGGTGACGGTTGGGGTCCGCCAGTGTTCGCGAACCGGGTGTTCGGAGCGGGCGGAGGTGACGCTGACCTATCACTACGGTCGGTCACAGGTCTGGCTCGACGATCTGACTGCGGAGCGCGACCCACATGCCTACGACCTGTGCAACCGCCACGGCGGGAGGCTCTCGGTTCCCGCAGGTTGGTACCTCGACGATCGCCGATTCGGCCGGCACACCCTCATCGCGGTCTGAACTGGCACGCCGGCTGGGATGAGCGGGATGACCGTATTCGGTCGGTTCGCTCATCGCTGAGATGCTCACCGGGTGGGCGATGAGCCGGGTGACCGCATGCGGTCGGTTCAGTCATCGCTGAGTGAAGCCCGAACGTTGCCGGATCGACTGCGGATCGTCACGGATGGCGCGGGTTCGGTGCCGGCGCCGGCCGGTAGCGTCGACAGGCGTGGCCGGCTCAGCGCACGATCGCGCTCGCACTGGATTCGGGTTCTCCGGGGGGTTCCTTCCGTCGGTTGCCCCGAGGCCGATCGACGCCTCGACCGCCGTCGTCACCTTCATCGGCTCGTGGACGGTCGCACAGGTGGTCTCGGCGGTGATCTTGGTCGTGGTGGGCGACGCAGATGCAGCAAGCGACGCATCGTTCGGGGTGCTCGCCATCGCACTCTTGGGCGCCTGGGCGTCGTACCTCATCGGGATGTGGATCGCATCTCAGCGTGCGGGTTCGGGCAACATGATCGCGGACTACGGCTTCACGTTCCGGTGGGCCGACGTGGTCGGACTGGCGATCGGCGCTGGATCCCAACTGGTCGTGATCCGCGTCGTCTACCTGCCGCTCGAGGCCTTGTGGCCCGACACGTTCACCCAGGATCGACTGACCGAGAACGCGCAGGACCTCGTCGATCGTGCCGGCGGCGCCTCGACGCTGCTGCTCGTTGCCGTGGTCGTGATCGGCGCCCCGGTGGTGGAAGAACTCTTCTATCGGGGTCTGCTGCAGCGCTCGCTCGCCGCCCGATTCAATGAGGGAGCGGTGTTGGTCGGGGTCGCGGCCATCTTCGCTGCGGCGCATTTCCGCCCGATCGAGTTCCCCGGGCTGTTCGTGTTCGGCCTCATTCTCGGAGGGGCGGCATTGCGGGCGAAACGCCTCGGCCCGGCGATCACCATCCACATCGGGTTCAACCTGACCGGCCTGCTCCTGGTGTTGTGACGTCGCCGGTCGGTGACGTCGAGCGACCCCGCGGATTTGCCATGATGGATCACTTGATGCCCACCTGTGAGCGCCTTCGATGAGTGACGACACGCGCCCTGCCGACGGCGAAGCTCGTGAGATCCCGGACGGCGAAGCTCGTGAGATCCCGGACGGCGACGACTTCGGCGAGTGGTTCGATCGCGAATTCGCCGA
>Ga0307379_10006121_pt1 | contig 16613 bp, 7 predicted proteins | sample UN2MG_FD_202237 | JGI IMG/M metagenome (GOLD analysis project Ga0307379, IMG submission 202237) | Soil microbial communities from Risofladan, Vaasa, Finland - UN-2 | ecosystem: Environmental > Terrestrial > Soil > Coastal area > Acid sulfate soil | place: Finland: Risofladan, Vaasa | collected... | reverse complement strand
CGCAGCATTCCGGCAGCCCTGATGGACTCGTCCACCAGCGCACGGTCAAAGGCCGTCACGAGCACCTGGGTGGCCGTCTTGCCAACGGACGGCGGGAACATGTTCTGTTCCTCCATCACCACGATGATGCGCTCAATGCCGATCGTCGTGCCGGTGGCTGGCAAACTGCGCCCGGTGAACATCCCGACCAGGTTGTCGAAGCGGCCTCCGCCCGTGACACTGCCAACGCCCGCTTCCTCCACGATGGTCTCATAGATGGGGCCGGTGTAATAGTCCAGCCCGCGCGCCATAGACACGTCCACCGCAACGGTGTGCTCCGGCACGCCGAGGAGGTCCAGGTAATGGAGCATCTCCTCGAGTTCGGCGATCCCTTCCTCCGCCTGCGGGTAACCCCCCAGCCGTTCACGTAGAGAGCGCAGGATAGTCGAGTTGTCGCCCTTGATCTCCAATAGCGACAGCAGCCGGTCCACCACTTGCTCGGGGATCAGCGCACCAGTCCGGCCATAGATTTCCCGCAGCACAGGCGTCACACCGGTGACGAGTTGTCCAGCCACTTCCTGCACGCGGTCCGGCTCGACCTTGCCCGGGACCCCTTCGGCCAGGATCGCACGCACGGCAGGCTCGACGGCCACGGCTACGTCCTCCGGGAAGGGCACCAGCCCCTCATCGCCCGCACCAGGGACCCGCTCCTCCCTGAGACGTGCGCCGACTTGTTCCAGTTCGATCTTCTTCTGCAGGTACAGGCGTGCTACGCGCCGGAGTGCTTCGATGATGGGGGTGGGCAGCCCTGCCATAAGGAGCTCCTGCTTAACCCCCTGTGGACCAATTTTGGGCAACTTGTCAATGGATTGGTACAACTCCCGCAGCAGGCCGTCCGGCACGCCCGCAAATTGGCCGATGCCGTCCAATATCTTGCGGTTGTTGACGTGGACAGTGAACGCGCGAAAGCCCAAGCGATAGAGGATGGTGTAGATCACGGCCACCGTCTCCGCATCCCCCAACATGCTGCTGCTCCCGACCGTATCCGCGTCGCACTGATAGAATTCACGGTAACGGCCTCTCTGGGGGCGATCCGCTCGCCACACCGGAGCGATGTGATACCGCTTGAACGGCTTGGGCAGGTCGGGAACCATGGCGACGATGCGGCAAAGCGGCACTGAAAGATCGTAACGCAGCATGAGCCTCTCTTCACCGCCACCGTAGGTAGCCGAATAGATCAGCCGCTCCGCCTCGCTGCCATACTTACCCAGCAGCGTCTCCTCCAATTCGAGGGCCGGAGTCTGCAAGGGCTCGAAGCCAAACTCCTCGAACACGCTCCGAATGACGTCTATCACGTACTGCCGGCGGACCATCTGTTCTGGCAGTATGTCGCGCATGCCGCGCGGGACACGGGGCTCAACTTTGCTGGCCATAATTCCTCGCCTCCTATTTCTGGACCGGTGGAAACAAAAAGAGCGTGGAAACTACCTGTTCCACGCTCGAGGGTGTGCCGTTACAAGGTCATAACACCCGACGCTTCAGGGCGCTCCGCAAGCGCGGCCGTGGCGAACGTGATGGGCATGATGGAGGTGCAGGCCAAGGCTGGCCGTCACAAGACGACCGCACGCGCTCCAGGTTCCCTGAAGAAGGATCGGTGTCAACATCGGACTCACACTCCTCAAAACAGCCGGAGCATCCTCGTTATCAGGGTGGACGACGGGATTCGAACCCGCAACCACTGGTTCCACAGACCAGCACTCTGACCGTTGAGCTACGTCCACCACGTTTCAGTAGATATATGTTACCACAATCTCGGAAGGAACGCAAGTAGGGCACTGGATCAGAGTATGGCAGCCAGCAGCGCGTGGGCCTGGGCGAGCAGGTCGGCCAGGAGCATGGCGGCCACGCGCCGCTCGCTGGTGGTGAGTTCGGCCAGGCCATGTCTACCCAGGAAGAGACCCTGAATGACCTTCAGGGCCTCTTGGTCGCCGATGTGTGCCGCTGGCCTTCGTGGGGCTCGAGGCAGGGGGGCCTCTATGGAGGCCGGACGTGAGCAGGGGTCTCGCTCGTGCCTGCGCGTTCGGGGTGGCCGTCGGGCGGCTGCGGGTTGGAACGTGCACCTGGAACGGAGTCCAGGGTGAGAGTGTGGAGGAAGAGTACACCAGGGTTACGGGTGGATTTCAGGGGGCGAGTGTCCTGTGTGGGGGAGACAGATGTCCCAAGATTCTGGACACATGTCCTTTGGCAACCAATCTAGCGACCACACTTGCGTAGAGGGGCTCCACAGTTACCCGCACAAGAATACTGTCGGTGCATCCTCATATTCCCTTAATCCAAATACCTGGGTGTCCATGCGCTATTTTGCATGAATGGAGCAGCTGTGATATACTGATACTGTGCCTCGTTGAGCGGACTCTAGTACTTCTACGAGGATTGAAGTGGACGGGCGGGTATTCCCTGACATACCGATGGTGTTCTTTTCCGTGACGTGTGAGTGCCCTGGCTGGTGATCTGTATCATATTGCCGGGGCGTTTTGGCGTCTGGGACCCTGACTTATCAGGCCGATTACGGAGGAGTCCAATGCGTAGGAACATAATCGTCAATGCAACCTTAATCTTCGTCATGATCATCATATTTGTTGTGCTTGTCATGGCGCGGCCCTCGCATTCGCAACTATCCCAGACACAGAACCCATTGTACAGCATTGAAAGCTTGGAGGAAGCAGGCCTGGAAGCAGTCACCCAATCCATCGAAAATATACAAGTGAGGCACTCTCCACATTCCTGGTTGCCTTACGTGTGGGATCAATGGCGTATCCACCGTGGCTCGGATTATGCCTTCTCATCGCACTATCCACAAGTGTGGCAAGCCAGGGTAGCCTTTGAGAGTGATATATACGGAGAACGGGATGCGGGTGTTAGTGCTTCTGTTATCTCTTCTCTCACGAGAGATTTGACAACCGCCCAGCCTCAGGTTCAGACATGTTGTGGCTTGACTGATACTCAGACAAATCCTGGCCACTGCAATGACAGTGTCTGCTCTACCAGTAATTGCGTCTGGTGGGCCTATCATAAGCGTGATGACATACCTGTTACTGAGGAGCCCTGGGGCAACGGGGGGCAATGGATGAACACTGCGACGAAGAAGGGGTTTGGTTGGTGCAGAAAAGACTCCGGTCACGACTGCGATTCTGTCCGAGGGGCTATTGCTTGGTATTCAGGGGGCCCTGGGCACGTGGCTTATGTGGAAGCAGGATTGCCCGTCAGAACGACTGTAACTGAGATGAACTGTCCAAATGGGTGGTCTAGCGACAGCCCTTACCTTAAACCGGGCAGAGGACAGTGTGATCGGACTGTGCCGGGTGATCCCAATCGGTGTTGTGCTAGAGGTGGAGATCCGTTTATGGGAGACCCTGAGGGGTATATCTACGGTATGCCTGCTGCCCCGGTCAGTCTATATGGGCGCCCGGGCTACTTTGGTGCACGGATGCTGATTTTGGACGTTGGGACTTACCAGGTTCCCGATTATCTACGAGGCATGATTTCCTCCATTTATGTTACAAACACCTGGGCTGTTGTACTTTACGATGAGGTTGGTGGATCGTTTGTGCTGGATGGAAGCCCCTCCGAATACGGTGATGGGGGGATTCATTATCTTCATCGCTACTACATGCGCGATTCAGGAAATCCTGTGAGCCAAGCCACGAGGATTGTGGTGAGTTGTGGTCACTGCCCAGTATCTCCAACAGAGCGGTCAGGAGGCCCTGGTGTTGCATATGTGTCTTCTGAGACCAGCGGTGTATGTGGGGGTACCCAAGTCATTCCTCCCAAACTGCGCGACCCTGCTGATAATGCTACCTTGGATTCGCGAAGAGTAACTTTTCGATGGGATCCATCGCCTTCGCCCAATATCCAGGACTACGAGATCCGAATAAAGACAGTACCAAATATGTATCAAGGTGGTGAGCAAATCCATACAGTCATCGTGGGTAACACAGACTACACTTTTGCCTTCCAAAAGGATTACCTTGATGGCCTGTTCTGGTCTGTCCGTGCCCGCAATGCTTCGGGATGGTGGAGTGAGTGGGCTCCTTGGGAAGATATCAACGGAGAGCATCTACCGCGTTTCTATGTCGTACAGGCAAGTTCTGTCGGTCGGTGGCATGCTAGATACTTCGACAATCACAACTGTCTGACCCCAGACTGCGCTACCATGCCTTATTGTGAGGAGAATCTCACTGAAATCAATCAGAACTGGGGTGGTGGCGCTCCATGTGGGATGAGCGGCGATAACTGGGGGGCGCTCTTCACAGGCGATTTCTACTTCCCCGACGGCGATTACATCTTCCATGTCAACCACGATGACGGTGCCAGACTGTGGCTAGATGGGCAGAACATTATGGACGTGCTGAATAGTGCCGAAGACAACTACGCCTGTCCACCTCGCCATCTGGTGGGGAATCATACGCTGGCCCTGGTCTACTTTGAGAACGGCGGTGATGCTCGGGTGAGTTTGGATTGGTCTACCGACACCTCGCGCTGTGCTTCTAGCCAACAGGATACCACTCCACCTGATGGTCACATTACCTCTCCACACAGTCCAGGCTACATAGATCTCCCGTGGCTCGAAATCACGGCTCAGGCTTCGGATGCTGAAAGCGGAGTGAAGCAAGTAGAATTTGTGGTACATAGCGATGGTTACGACTACCTTTTTGCAACAGACGCTACTCCAGCGAGTGGTTCCACCTACAAAGCGGAGTGGATGGGATCTTCGCTGATGCTCGACCAGCAGATTCAATTCTGGATCAACGTCGTGGATAACGCCGGCAATAAGCAGGAACATGCTGGGGGGGATGTATTGGTGACCCTGGATCGCCAGCGACCAACAGCCGATATCACAACACCGACATCAGGGGTCGGTCCTGATACACCCCACTATCTTACCAACCCGGGCATCTCTATTCAGGTCAGCGCCAGCGACAGCAGCAGTGGCATGGATAGGGTCGTGTTCCAGGCCAAGTATGGCGGCACAGGCGACTGGCAGACGATTGGTATGGATACTAACGGTGGTGACGGCTGGGGCATGGTCTGGACAGCCCCTGATAGTGCGAACAACAATCCACTGGCGATCCAAGCGACAGCCTATGACAGGGCCAGTAATAGGAACGGGGACATGGCCGAAAATCTCTTCCTGGACTGGAGCAAACCCTGGTCCAGGGTGAGCGCTTTCGGGGTAATGACCTCTACCCAAACCTCTTTCCCCGTTACCTGGCAAGGTAGCGACAACGGCTCTGGTATCCGGCAGTACCGTATTGAGGTACGGGACGGCCCTTCCGGCTCCTGGTCAGTCTGGTATGAGGGTTCTGACACTTCGCGCACTTTCAACGGCCAGAACAGCCATACCTACTATTTCCGCAGCCGAGTAGTGGACCGGGCCGGTAACTGGGAAGATATTCATTCGGGTCCAGACGCTCAGATTACAGTTGCTGTTGACGCTGATCCACCCATCGGCACGGTCGTTGTCAACAACCACGACGAATTCACCACCAGCCGCGATGTCAATCTTACCCTCTCGGCCACCGATAACGTAGCAGTCGCCGATATGGAGTTTGCCACCTGGAACGCTCGATATGGGTGGTGGGACTGGGAAGGGCCAGAGATTTATGCTACATCCCGCTCCTTCACCCTAAGGCCAGGGGAGGGCTGGAAGACGGTGTGGGCTCGCTACTACGACAATGCTAGTAACATATCCGAATGGGCCAATGATAGCATTGTTCTTGATACGGTCCCACCCGCTACTTCTGTCTACGCTCCAACGACTACCCATCGTGAAACCTTTTACGTCTTCTGGGGTGGTGCTGATGACTACTATGGTCCCGACAATCCAGCCAGCGAGTATTACGCCCACGATGTGCCGGGCCAGGCATGGGACGTTTTCGTAGAGGGGAGCTATGCTTACGTTGCAGCCCAGGAATCTGGATTACGCATCCTGGACATCTCCGACCCTTACAATCCGTATGAAGTGGGCTTTGTCACCACTTCGTATGCTGAGGATGTCTATGTATCCGGTGACTATGCCTACCTGGCCGATGGATGGGATGGCTTACGGGTGATCAATGTTTCTAGCCGTGCCAGTCCGTGGATAGAGGGGACGCATAATCCGAGTGGCTACGTCCGAGGTATCAAGGTAGGTGGTCCCTACGCATACCTGGCTGCTGGCAGTGATGGCCTGTTGGTGTTGGACATCTCCAACCCTGCATCCCCCTCTCTGGAAGGCTCATACACCCCGGCCAACGCCGATTTCTGGGATGTGGCTATCTCCGGCAACTACGCTTACGTAGCCGACTATCCTTATTGGGACGGCAATCAGTATGCTGGTGGAGGCTTGCGTGTGATCAGCATTGCCAACCCTGCAAGCCCCTACCAGGTTGCCTTCTACGACACATCTGGATGGCCAGAGGGCATCTTTGTTTATGGCTCTCACGCTTATCTGGCTGACTGGTCCAGCCTATTGATCTTTGACGTTGGCCTTCCTGCCTCTCCCACTGAAGTAGGTGCCTATTATCCTGACCACTTTACTCACGATGTGTTTGTAGCCGGCGATTACGCTTATCTTCCCGATGAGGGAAGTGGACTGAAGGTACTGGATGTTTCCACTCCATCCAACCCGACGTTGATAGGTTCTGCGGATGCCCCAGGCGACGCGCGGGGAGCCTTCATAGCCACTGATGCCTACTATGGTGATTTAGCTTATGTGGCCGACCTGGGTGGTGGTTTACAGATTCTGGATGTTTCTTATCCCCAGTACCCCTGGTTGATGACCGCTGCCTACGATACGCTAGGGACCTACGATGTGGAGGTCTGGGACTCGGCAAGCGCGTCTTGGCAACCGTGGCTGACTGACGTCTATGGTTACTACGCCGAATTCACTGGTCAGGCTGGCCACACCTATTGTTTCCGCGCCCGGGCGCGGGATCGGGCCGGGAACCAGGAGGAGTATCAAAGCACTGGCACTTGTACTTACGTAGCTGCACCAGAAATCGGCGCAGCGGGCTTTCGCGTAGATGATGATACCTATGGTGAGAGTTACGGTAACGGTGATGGGACAGCCAATGCCGGCGAATTCGTCGAACTCCAAATCGCGCTGGAGAATACAGGTTTTGCCAATGCCCAGAACGTAAATGTGGCAATTTCCACAACTGATACCTGTGTATGGCCCGATGAGCCTTATTTTTACGACACCGGACTCTGGTTCGCGGACATTTCACCTGGAGAGGTAAGATGGGGAGATGGGCAGAGTGGCGATGACCTGGATTTCGTCATCGCCTCCAATTGCCCAAATGGACACGAGATCATCTTTTACCTGCAGATATACGAGAATATTGAAGAAGGGAACGTCTGGTACGATACAGTAAGCATACCGGTGACAGGTTACGACACCACGCCGCCACAAGTCTGGTATGCCGATGCCAGTCCTAGGTCTGCCACAATGACAGACACGGTCACTATCGGAGCTCTTGTTCGTGAAGGAGCCCGCTTGAGCACCTTGCCTCTGGTTTGGGCTCACATCGCACCTGTTGATGGCAGTTGGTACAAGGAGGTGCTACTCTATGATGATGGCCAACACAGTGACGGCGAAGCCAGTGACCGTTGGTTTGCCAATACGTGGTTACCTGCGGCAGAAGCTGATTTGAGTGTTATTTTCGGAGCATCGGACACATACGGCAACTGGGATTATGAGATGTCGCCCATTCATCTCACCACACGCCCATTCGTCGCCAGCACTGATGTGCTCCTCGTATATGACCGCTGGGACTATGAGTACACGGACCCCGAGTACCTATCCTATTACACCGAGACGTTGGAGGCATTGGGTTATTCCTACGATCTGTGGAACACCGTCTATAGAGGTCCGGTGCCAACCGATACACTACGCCATTACCGCAATGGCATTGTCATCTGGGCTATGCCCACCTACGGATATCTTGGGTATCTGGAGGAACAACAGGCAGCACTCCAGATCTTTCTGGATGAGGGTGGACGGCTGTTCATCACGGGCCAGGATGTCGGCTATTATATGACCTGGGGTGGCCAGATCACCAATATGCTCTACCAGGACTATCTGCATGCTGTTTACATTCAGGATGATGTGAACTTGTATGGCCTGAACGGCGTGAGTGGCGATCCTGTCAGCGACGGCTCCTATCTCTCTATCACGGGAGGTGAGGGGGCTGGCAACCAAGGCTGGCCCAGTGAGATAGACGCAATTGCCCCGGCGGAACCCATCTACACCTATGATGCGGCAGCTATCACCCCCACGCTGAGCCTGGCAATTGCCAGTGAAACTCCTCCGTCGTTGTCTTCGCCGGAGTCTAGCGAGCGACCCGATGAACCAGGACGCCGCACCAATCAGCAGAATGGCACTCTCTCTACCCAGGATATTGGGGGGCCCGGTATTGGCGCTTTACGTGTGGATACCGGTGTTTACCGCGTCGTTTACTTCGCCTTCGGCTTCGAAGCCGTCAATGGACAAGGTGGTGATAGTCGAATCGAGGTCATGGATCGGGTACTTCACTGGCTGCTACCTAACCGCCCACCAGAGGAACCCTACGCACCCTTCCCTGCCTTTGGCACGATGTCAATCGCAAGTGCTAGCGGCAATGACCTTGTCCCAGAAGATATCATTCTCTGGTGGACTGCCTGGGACCGGGATCCCGGCGACTTTCTGGCTTATGACGTTTATCTTGGCACCGACCCCAATTTGGGGACTGATGAGCTGCTTGCCAGCAACTTGCTCAACTCCTGGTTCGACCCTCGGCCTTTGGAGAAGGATCGCACCTATTATTGGCGCATCGTAGCACGGGACAACCAGGGAGCGGAGAGAATCGGGCCCATTTGGTCCTTCAGCACAGGCAGGTCACAAGTATATCTTCCTCTCGTCCTCAGGAACCACTGATCCACTGAATCAGTAGGCTCCTCAAACTGCCGGCCCGGTCGAGGCCTGCCCGACCGGGCCGTTTCTTGTCCGCTTTTGTTCAAACTGGCCTGTGGCGCTGGTGAAGCTCCTTGATATCGTGGCGCGCTGCCACTGAAAAGCCCCCTGGCTTTCAATAGTTCAGACATTCGTTGTCTCGATTTCCTCATAGCTTATTAGAGGGTTCGGCCAGTCAGATGACTTCTAGTTGATAACCGAAAATAGGGCCACCTGATGCCATCTTCCGGCATCATGGGAACATCCCACTCGTCGTTCCACTCCCTGGCCGGGCCCACTCCCCAAACACACGTGAAGTCGAGCATTGGCAAGTCGTTGGGTGCGCTGCAGGCAGACGGGTTCCCAGGAGGGCTGTCAGCAACTTGTGACGGCCCCATGCTGACTTGCACGGACAAACAGGACAGGGTACAATCGGCCAACGTGAAACGTGAAACGTGATGCGTGGTGCGTGGTGCGTGGAGACGGAACACGGACCACGAAACACGGACCACAAAACAAGGAGCACCACTATGCCCCCAATCCGAGTGGCCATCGTCGGCTGTGGCCGGATTTCCGACCTGCACGAGCTGGGCTATCGCGGGCGGGAGGACGCCCGCATCGTCGCCGTGTGCGACACCAGGCGCACCCACGCCCGCGCCAAGGCCAAAGCCTGGGGTGTGGACAAGGTATACACGGACTACCAGAAACTGCTGGCCGACCCCGAGATTGACCTGGTCGAACTCCTGGTGCCCCACCACCTGCACGCCGAGATGACCGTCGCGGCGTGTGAGGCCCACAAGCACGTCTCGGTTCAGAAACCCATGGCGCTCAGCGCCGCCGAGGCCGACCGCATGATCGAGGCGGCCGGACGGGCCGGCGTCACCCTGCGCGTCTACGAGAACTTTGTGTTCTATCCGCCCCACGTGCGCGCCAAACAGATGATCGAGGCGGGCGAGATCGGGGAGCCGCAGATGCTCCGGCTGCACGTCAACACCGGCACGCGAGATACAGCCTGGAAGGTGCCACTCAGCGCCTGGATGTGGCGCTTTGACGAACAGCGCTGCGGTGGCGGGCCGCTCGTCTTCGACCACGGCTACCACCTCTTCTCGCTGGCGCGCTACCTGATGGGGGAGGTCGAGCGGGTCTACGCCTGGATTGACAAAAGCCCGGTCGTGCCCACCAAGTACCTGGACGCGCCCGCCGTCATCATGTTCCAGTTCAAGTCGCCGCGTCGCTACGGGGTGTTGGATTTTGCCCACACGCCGCACATGAAGATCGAATCGCTCTACTACGCCGACGACGACCGGGTCGAGGTGATCGGCGACAAGGGCATCCTGTTCGTCAATCGCTGCACCGCGCGCACGGTGGACCTGCCCGCCCTGATGATGTTCCGCGACGGCAAGACCACCCCCATCCCGGTCGAGCGGGTCGAGTGGCACGATTCCTTCATTGACTGCACTCGCCACCTGATCGGTGTGTTGCGGGAGGGCGGACAGCCGGTGCTCGACGGCCCCACCGGCAAGGCGGTGCTCCAGTTCGTGCTGGCCGCTCTCAGTTCCGCGCGCGAGGGCAAAGAGGTGCGCCCTGATGAGGTAGGATAAAGCGCTGGACCTGTTACCATCCCTTCCCTACCGCCCGGGGCTACTCGAGCGGGAATGCTTCTCGCGTCTCGATCTTGCCCTCATCGAGTACCAGGCCCAGCCCCGGTAACTCCGGCAGTCTCACTCCTCCCCCCTCGGGCCGATAGATCGGTTTTTGGAAAAACTGCTTTCTCTCCTGCCATTGGATCAAGAACTCCACCATGGGCACTGCTGTGGGCGACTGGGCCCCGGCCACGTGTAGGGCGGGCAACAGCGAATGGCCGTGTGCCACGACCGGCACGCCAAACGCCGACGCCAGGCTGCAGATCTTGACCTGCTCCGTGATCCCGCCCGTCCAGTCGGGATCGGTCTGGAGCACGTCCACCGCCTCGGCGACCAGCAGCTCTTTTACCTGCCATCTGGTGTACACGTGCTCCCCCGTTGCCAGCGGCACCCGGGCCGCCTGGCGGATCTGGCGCAGTTCGCCGGCTCGCTCCGGCGGCACCGGCTCCTCCATCCAGGTGGGGTTCAGCGGCTCCAGGGCCCTCACCATCTCAACTGCATACGGCACGTCCCAGCCCATGAAGGCGTCGAACATCAGAGTGTAGGAGGATCCCACCGCTTCCCGAACCGCCCGGGCCAGCGCCATATTTCTCTCCTGGCCCTGCTGGCCGTCTCCCGGCCCATAGCGAAAGAACCACTTCTGGGCCGTGAATCCCTGCTCCTTGTACTCCCGGGCTGCCTCGGCCGCCGCCGCGGGCTCTATGGAGAACCCCAGCATACTGGCGTACGCGGGCACCGAGGCCCTCGTGGGCCCGCCCAGGAGCCGGTACACCGGCTGTCCCCACGCCTTCCCCTTCAGGTCCCACAGCGCACAGTCAATCGGGCTGATTCCGGTGACGAACATCCCGGAGCGTCCGTGCCGATCCAGCCGCAGCATCTGATCCAGCAGCGTCTCGTTCGCCAGTGGATCGCGCCCGATCAGAAAGGGACGCAGCGAGTTGCGGATCACAAAGGCCTGGCCCTCCTGTATCGGTCCATACAGGCCGGATATCCCCTCGTTGGTCTGGATCTCCACATAGAGAGCGTGCGCTTGGCCGGGCTGCTCCTCCTCCCTGGCAGGCTGGTTGAACTCGGGGTAGATATCGAGTTGCAATGCCGTGCGGTCTCCGGGCGGGAACTCCGGCCCGGTCCAGCGGCCGCTCACCTGGAAAAGCGAAACGTCGGTGATCTGCATATGCCCTCCTCAGACGTCAAGTGTCTCGTAGGCGGGTATACAGTACAACGAACACTTTGTCAACTCTTTTCGTGACTGCTTGGCCTACCCTCCCGCAGGTTCGCCCCAACCTGCGGGAGGGTGAATTTGACGATTTGCCAGCCACTCCAGACTATGTTACACTATGACGCGTCCACTCTGAGCAGAGATAGGAATTGGCGAGCATGAGCATTTCCTGCACACCAGTCACAGACGATCTGTTGCACGAGATTGTCCAACGCATCGTGTTAGCCTTTGACCCCGAGACAGTCATCCTGTTTGGCTCGCGCGCTTACGGTGAGCCCGAGCCGGATAGCGACGTGGATTTGCTGGTCGTGACGGATGCACTCACCGATCGCAGCGTCTTTGAACGGCATCGTGCCGTCTCCGACCTGTTTCCTCATCGTCGCTTCGCGCTAGACGTGCTGGTTCGCACACCGGCTGAACTGAAACAACTGGTCGAACGCAGCCCCGCTTTCTTCAGGGAAACTGTTACGCAAGGTAAGGTCCTCTATGAACGACGAAGTCGCCGGCTGGATCCAAAAAGCCGAAGCGGACTATCAGGCCGCGCGCATTCTGTTGCGGCAGCGCAAGACGCTTCTGCCGGATAACATTCGACTGACATCCGGTACCCCGGCATTTCGGCCAGCCCACAGGACGCGCACCAGGCTTTCGACGCGCTGAAACTGGTCCGTGCTTTCGTGCGGGCCAGGCTGGGACTGGCCTGAGCGACGCCGAACAGGGGAGTGGATGTCGTACGAGGACGGCTGGGCGGCGATCCACCTGGAGAGGCCCAGGCGTATTCCCCGCACCGAGTACTCGGCGGAGATGCACTGGGACCTGATTAAGGCCGTGACCGGCCTAGACGTCGGCGTGGACAGCCCCGAACAGGTCAAGGCGCAGGCGGCCGTCGCCTTTATGCAGGCGTGGGACTATTCCTTGTTCTGGAGCACACTGATCGGCCACGACGAGTTCGGCGCGTGCGCCACCGACATGGGCCACGCCGAATACGCGGCTGGCGGCGTGGACCGCCGCGACACGCTCTACTGTCCCTACCACGACCCCGAAGACGTGCTGAGTTTCGACCCGTGGGAGCGCCTGGGGGAGAAAGACAAAGGTGAACTGACCCGCCGCTTCGAGGCCCACTACCAGGCCAACTGCCAGGCGCACCCGTCCGGCGTCAACATGACCGGCATCTACGTCACGCTGGTCTCAGGCTTCATCGGCCTGTTCGGCTGGCGATTGCTGCTCCTGTCAGCGGGCACAGCCCCACATCGGTTTGGCGAACTGGCCGATCGCTACGCCTCCTGGATGCAGCAGTATTTCGACGCCCTGGCCGAGGCGGACGTGCCGGTGGTCATGGTGCACGACGACATCGTCTGGTCCTCCGGCCCCTTCATGCGGCCAGCCTGGTATCGCCAGTACGTGTTCCCGAACTACAGTAAGTACCTGGCACCGCTCCTGGAGAGCGGCAAGCGGGTCCTGTTCTGCTCGGACGGCAACTTTGACGAGTTCATTGACGACCTGGCCGCCACCGGCGTGCACGGATTCGTGTTCGAGCCCTTGACCAGCCTGGAAACCATCGTCGCCAGGTACGGCCAGACCCACGTCATCGTCGGCAACGCCGACACCCGTATTCTGCTTTCCGGCACCAGGGAGCAGATCCGCGCCGAGGTTACACGGTGCATGCGGCTGGGCCGGGACTGCCTCGGCTTCTTCATGGCGGTCGGCAACCACATCCCGCCCAACACGCCGGTCGAGAATGCGCTGTATTACAACCAGGTATACGAGGAACTGTGCTGGCGCTGAGACCGTGGCAACGTGAAACGTGAAACGTGAAACGTGATGCGTGGTGCGTGGTGCGTGGCACATAACGGAACACGAAACACGAAACACGAAACCCGTTTCGCAGTAAGAATCGTAGGTCACGCTTGCAGCGTGACGAAACCACAGCAGAATCGTAGGTCACGCTTGCAGCGTGACGAAACCACAGTAGCCGTAGTATCTCTGCCAAAGGAGGGCCATCTTCCATGAACGTAGACTTGCGCTTTCGCCAGATTCACCTCGACTTTCATACCAGCGAACACATCGCGGACATCGGGTCACAGTTCGACCCCGAGGAGTTCGCCGCCACGCTGGAGCAGGCGCACGTGAATTCGATCACCTGTTTCGCGCGCTGCCACCACGGCTGGATCTACTTTGACACGCGGGCCTTCCCCGAACGGCGGCATCCCCACCTGACGCGGAATCTGCTCCAAGAGCAGATCGAGGCTTGCCACGCGCGCGACATCCGTGTGCCGATCTACCTGACGGTACAGTGGGACCACTGGACGGCGAACCAGCATCCGGAGTGGCTCGCCGTGAACGAGCACGGCTGCATCCTCGGCACGCCCCCGTTCGAGGCGGGCTTTTACCGTGAACTGTGCCTGAACTCCCCCTACGTGGAGACCTTCCTCAAGCCCCACATGCGGGAGATACTGGAAACGCTGCCGGTAGACGGCTTTTTCTTCGACATCGTGCGGCCGCTGGCGTGCGCCTGCCGCTACTGCCGCGCCAGGATGGAGGAACAGGGCCTGGACCCCGCCGACGGTGCAGCGCGCAAGCGGTTCGGCCTGCAAACGGTCAACCGCTTCAAGCGCGACATGACCCGTTTCGTGCGGCAGTTCAACCCGGACTGTAGCATCTTTTACAACGCCGGCCACGTCGGCCCCCGGCACCGGGCGGTGGTGGACGCCTACACTCACCTGGAACTGGAGTCGCTGCCCAGCGGCGGCTGGGGCTACCTGGATTTTCCAATCGCGATGCGTTACGCCCGCAACCTCGGGGTGGACTGCATGGCACACACCGGCAAGTTTCACACCTCGTGGGGGGATTTCCACTCCTTCAAGAACCAGGCGGCGCTGCAGTACGAGTGCTTCCGCATGCTGGCCCTGGGTGCCAAGTGTCTGATCGGCGATCAACTGCATCCAGCGGGGAAGATTGACCCGCACGTTTACCGGCTGGTTGGGTCAGTCTACGCCGAAGTGGAGAAAAAGGAACCCTGGTGCCGGGGGGCGCGGGCGGTGACCGAGATCGGCGTGTTCACGCCGGAAGAGTTCTACGGCGCTGCGGTGGGTGGGCTGCCGCCCGCGCTCATGGGCATCACGCGCATGCTGGAGGAGAGCGGCCACCAGTTCGACGTCGTGGACTCGGCCAGCGACCTCTCACGCTACCGGGTGGTGGTGCTGCCCGACAACATCCCTGTCTCTCCGGTACTGGCCGCCAGACTCGAGGCCTACCTGGCCAGCGACGGGGCACTGCTCGCCTCGTTCGAATCCGGCATGGACGAGGATAAGGATGCATTCACGCTCAAAGCGTTGGGCGTGCGGCTCAAGAGCGCAGGGCCGCGCGACCTGCAAGGCGAGTTGGTGCGCGGCAAGCCCTTCATGCGGGGGGACTATGCCGAGTACGTCCTACCCGTGGGAGCAATTGGCCAGGGGCTGCCCGAGACCGAACACGTCATGTACATGCGCGGAATGGACGTCGAGGCCGAGCCTGGCGCCGAGGTATTGGCGAACAAGGTACTGCCCTACTTTGACCGCACCTACCAGCACTTTTGCTCGCACCGGCAGACCCCCTCGTCGGGGCAGGCCGGGCCGCCCGCCATCGTCCAGCGTGGCCGCACGATCTACTTCGCCCATCCCATCTTCACCCAGTACAGCCGGAACGCGCCGCGCTGGTGCAAGGCGCTGTTCTTGAACGCGCTGGGGCTACTGCTGCCGGAGCCGCTGGTCCGCCACGACGGCCCCACGACGCTGCAGGTCACCGTCAATGAGCAAGCAGCCGAGCACCGCTGGGTGGTGCACCTGCTCCACTACATCCCCGAGCGCCGTTCCCAGGACATTGACGTCATTGAGGACGTGATTCCCCTTTACGACCTGAAGGTCTCCGTGAGGGTACCGCAGAAGGTAAAGGCCGTGACATGCGTGCCCGAGGAGCAGCCCGCGGATGAGTACATCCGGCTGCCGTTCGAGTGGATAGGCGACCGCGTCGAGTTCGTGGTGCCGAAACTCGTGGGGCACCAGATGGTTGCGTTAAATTTCGACCGGACCTAGCACACAACCTCGGGCACTCCACCGGTGGTCTCATGCTTTCCGCCGGATGACCCTGCCGGGGCGGGCGCCGGTCTGCCGGCCCTGCTCGACCACCACCTTGCCGTTGACGAAGACGTAGTCAACGCCCGCCGGATATTGCAGCGGATCCTCGTAGGTTGCCCGGTCCTGGATCGTGACGGGATCGAACACCACCAGGTCCGCCTGGTAGCCTTTCTTGATCAGGCCACGATCCGTCAGGCCCAACTTCTGCGCCGGGAAGCCACTGGCTTTCCAGACCGCTTCCTCCAGCGACAGCACTCCTTCCTCCCGCACGTACTGGCCAAATATCCGTGGATAGGTCCCAAAACAACGGGGATGCCGCATACCAAAGGCCATCGGCCCCTCGGTCGCCATCCCCAATCCGTCGGTGCCGATCATCATGGCCGGGTGCTGCAACTGCATCCTGACGTTGTCCTCCGCCATCATGGAGATGATCATCTGAATGTTCCCCAAGGTCTTGAGCAAAGCGTCCAAAGTCCAGGTGTATGGGTCCTTCCCTTCTCTGGCGGCGAGCTCTGAGACGGAATGCCCGATATACTCTTCTTTTCTCGATCCACTGATCAAGATTTTGTCCCATTCGATCTGCGCGACCACCCCACCCTGACCGGCTTTCATGGCCTGGATGATCTTTTTGCGTTCCCAGGGCAGGACGAGCCGCCTGAGCACGGCGGCTATGCCCCCTTCCAGCGCCCACC
>Ga0307379_10006118_pt1 | contig 16619 bp, 17 predicted proteins | sample UN2MG_FD_202237 | JGI IMG/M metagenome (GOLD analysis project Ga0307379, IMG submission 202237) | Soil microbial communities from Risofladan, Vaasa, Finland - UN-2 | ecosystem: Environmental > Terrestrial > Soil > Coastal area > Acid sulfate soil | place: Finland: Risofladan, Vaasa | collected... | reverse complement strand
TGCATGCTCTGCTTCCTGGGCCTGTTTGAGGTGGCGGAGAGCGAAGAAACACATGACAATAAGGATGAGGGCACCGAAGTCGTACAGGCTCGGCGGGTTGCCGGAACAGAAGGGGAGGATCTTGGCTAGGTGTCCGAGATCCTGGCCTGAGGAGCGGACCCAGATCATCAAGGCAAGGACAACTAACAATAATATGGTGAGTTTGGCGGCGCGCATTAGAAGACCTCCTTCAGCACTTGCTCAGCTGAAACGAACCGGATCCGGTCGAGGTAGGGAGCCAGGGGACGTTCCTGGGTGACGATCTTTCGGAGATCATCGAGGACGCTCTTCTGGAAGGCGACCAGCGTCACTGTGGTTACGGCCGTGGACTGGATGAAGCACGCATCCAGATGCGATAGGATGTTGCTTTCGCAGGTAGCAACCATCTCGAAGGCATGGAGAATGCCATCCTTGCTCCAGAGGCAGTCGGCAGCATGGTTGGTGCCAGGCACCAGCGCTTCGATCTCGGTCTTGTAGCCTTGTCCTTTCCCCCACATGGCCAGCCAGTGGGATACATGGTTGTGCGCGATCCCGCCCCTGCCGTGGTAACTGCGGGGTTGCAGTTGCAGGGTCTCGAAGCCTTCCCTGGTTGGTATGACCAACAGGCAGTTGCGCTTGCCGACTCGGATCTGGTCGAACTCGGCCATACCTTTGTTGTGGAGGGCGATGCGTGCCTTTTTCTGGGCCTCGGGAGAGGGTTTTCGGCCAACCTTTTCCCACAGCCTGGCAACGGGGTACCAGGGGTGGTCGCACGCAGCGTGAAGGAGGTCGTGTGCGTCTTGTGGAAGGCCCTCGGATTTGCGGCTGGACTGGTTGCGGTGTTGGGCTTTGAGTTGTTCGATGGCTGCCTTGAGTTCGGGGATGTCCTCAATCTTCTTGCTGGGAAGGAAGGGGTGCCGGTCGAAGTGCGACGGCCGAGGATCGCGAGAGGGTGCGACGTAGTCCACGCGCACCAGGACCGGGTGGCTCCACGGGCCCTGAGACTCTACATACACGCATTCACCAGGCTTGAGCGACGTCAGCAGCCGGGACCCCTCCCAGGGCAATTGAAGCATGCGGACAGCTTCCTGGAGGCTCTCAACGTTCTGGGGGACGAAGAAGGGCTTGCACGTCGCGTTCCCAGTGATATAGGGGCTGCAACGGTTGAGGAAGGACACCGAGAGGAGGCACATAAGGCCCGCTTCCCGGCCTCGCTTCGTGATGTCCCCCAGGGCGCCATAGCCCTCTTGATAGGCGGCAGAGGCCTCCCTGGAGCAAAGGGCGTCGGCCTCATCAATAACTAGGACACACTCTGTAGTGTCGACCATGTGCCGCGCGTAGAGGCGGGGGTAGAGCAGTTGAGAAGCCAGCAGTTCGGTGAGAAGGGCGGCGACGCGTACATCCATCAGTGTCATGTCGACCACGGCGCATCGGCGAGGCTTGATCAGGTGCTCGACGACGTCGAACCCGGAGAAGGTATCGAAGATGCCCTCCGAGTTGGAGGTCAGTTCTTCAAGCCGTTGGATGAGTGTCTTGGCGTAATCGGGTTTGGAAGCGAACGCCGTGAGGGGCAAGGTCCGGCTCATACTGTAGAGGAGCGGTATGCTCGGGTAGGCCATGGGCCTGGTAGGTTGTGGGTTGAGGGCATGCTGCCCAAAGCGCATCATTCCCGACAGGCAACTGGCGCTCAGTATCAACCCACACTGGCCGGCGACCACCTTGGTGACCTGATTGATCCATGGGTCTGGCGGAACGATGCCGCCAGGGGACTGAAGTCCAAGTTTGAACCCGTCGTGGACGCTGTAGTGGTCCCAGATGTCCCGGCCGAGGCGCTCGGCGACGTCCGCGAAGTCCCCCTTTAAGCAGAGCACCAGGATCACGAGTTTGCGGCCCAATCTTCGGTTGAGGGCGTCAAGAGCGTTGATGATGCTCCGAAGCAGCACCGACTTCCCGGAGCCTGTCGCTCCGCTGATGAGGAGATGACGTGGCCGATCGAGGAGCCGAAGGCCCACGCGTACCCCCGGCGATTCAATGAGTTCCCCGAACTCAAGGTCGTAGGTGCCCAGTTCTTCCTGGAGAGGCGGACGAGGGAGCAGGTTGGGGCAGAGTTCTTGCGCCTCGATGAGGGGCTTGAGCGTGGTCAGCAACACGGCCTTGGCCATGGTCTCGCTTAACTTGCCGTGCTCAGCCAAGAAGAGGATGTGCTTGACTCTGGCAAAGCGGGCCAGACCGTACTGGCGAATCACCGCCAGGAGTTGGGCGACATAGGAATGATGCTTCATTCCTCGGGCTCCCTGAGGAACAGAGGGCTCAAGAGACTGGCCCACCAGTGCTTGCGGTGGCAGGGAATGCAACGCCACTTTCGGTCCTCTCCCTTGCGTCTGTGGGCAGAACATACGACCCGCCCACAATTCGAGCATTCCTTGAGATGTTCGACGTTGCATAGCCTCGTCGTGGGCTTGCGGCGCCAGGGAAAGACTGAGGAAGTGCTGCCGCACATTGCGCACAGGCCGACCAGCATGATCGGGTTGTTCGGCGACGAGAGGCTGGGGTTGTAGAGTTCACCAGACGCGAGGGCGAAATTCTCGGCACGCTTCTCTGTGACAGTAGTGCCGTCGGGGAATTCGGCTATCTCCTCGCCGTACTCAGTCTGCTGGATGGGGTTGCCCTCAGCATCCTTGAACACTGTGACGATGTGTTCCTTCACGATGCTGTTGGGTCGTTGCATCGCCATGATCGCTCCCCTTACAAGGTCAGATTGAGGGCGTGGGTCACGAGACCGCACAGCCAAAGAAGCAAACGCACGCCACAGTACCCGACTGCCAAGGCGGTGGCGCCGAGCAGCCCGGAAAGGATGAGTTTGCATGCGGCCACCATGTAATCGGTGAAGACCTGCGCTACGTCAGCGGGCGTGATCCTCTGGCGGCCACCGGTGAGTTGAGGCGGGTTACTCGGATGCATGCTCATCTCTGGGCTCCTTCCTGAAAGGTTCGAAGGCAGTAGCCTGATAGCCCTTGCCATCAGGCTCAGGTTCAAGGCGGACTCTCAGCGTTGCGCCGACCGCGTCGGTCGGGGTAACGGTGCTGCCGATGGTGACGTCGAGGCCGGCAGCGATGAGGAATCTGGCCGTCAAGCCGTCCGGCCGGCAGGGCAGAGGCAAGAGGATCGTATGCCGTCTGCCAGCCTGGCTCTTGTCGAGGTGCTCGAGTTCAACCAGCAAGCCAAGGGGTGACTTGCTCTTGCTGATGCCGAGCACCTTCATGAGGTAGAAGGCTGCGGCCAATGCCGGCCAGCCCTCGATCTGCAGCGTCCATTTCCGGGGCATGGGGCGCTCCTTTCCGTTGCAGAGGGTCTTCCCGCGGCCATTATCCGGGACAGGCCCGAAATGAAGCGAAGCGCCGGGCTTACGGATGATAAACCGGCCGGTGACGGCGTACCGGAGTGCTGTGTAGGTGCAGCCAGGCAGGCGGGAATCCGGCCTGTCCGCGTAGGCGGACGGAGATCAGATGTTCAGGGCAAGAAGTTCGTTTTGCTGGTCCACGTGGCTGTGCTTGTGTGGGTCCTTCACAAGCCTGGCCATTCAGCAGGTGGCGCTTACACCCTTATGCCTTGTCCTCTTCACTGGCAGCGTCGTTGCTGCCATCGTCATCCTGGCCAGAGGCCTTGCTCCGGATGGCCTCGATCCAGATCCAGGTCCGCTCCTTGGGCCAGCAGACCGACATCTCGCCCGAGTCGCTGGTCACGAAGAAATGCGGCTTGGCCTTCGTTTCCAGGTGCGCCTTCCTGAGCATGAGCACCCGGGCCGAGACGCAGTTCGACCCGTAGAAGTTCTCGTTGCCCGTCAGTTCGACGAGGTCCGAGCAGTTCACGAAGAGGCCGGGGTTGAGCTGGATGGCCTGGATGATTTTCAGGCCCTCCGGGCCGATACCCGGCCACTTGCCATTCCGGAACTCGACCCACTTCCCGGCCGCGGTCCTGAAGGCGAAAATCCCGAAGGGCTTGGCTACGTAATGATCGTAGTCCTTCGGATCGATCGCTTCGGCCTCTTCTCGGGTCATTGTCTTGACCCCGACCTCGTTCCCGTCATACACAGCCACTTCGAACTTCAACTGCGGCTTCTTGCGGTTCATAACTTGGTCTCCTTTTTCTGGTTCTTTTTTCCGCACTTCAACAGGTTGCGCCACCTGTCACTTCACGAGCCTGAGCAGCCGCTCATCCACGACCGCCTCCTGCAGCTCCTTGACTGTCACCTGAACAGCGTGGCCGTCATTCACCGGGTCAACACATGTGGGCGTTGCCACAAGGCTGAGGAGACGCTCCTCGGGGTCGTAGTCCACACGACCGTAGGCGAGGTCGCGCTGTGCGGACATGAGTGCCTCGAAGTCGCGGCCAGTCAGGGGCTGCGTGCGGCCAAGCCGGACCTCAATCCGCACCCGCGACCTTGTGTCTTCGAAGGAAAGATGAGTCCAATGCATGCGCTCGTCCTTTCCGAAAATGAAGCCCGTCGCGCGGTGATCGGAGTCGTCGGCGTCGTAGGGATAGAATGTCCCGCGGGTGAGCCGGAGGATGGCGGCGAAACGGTGATGACCGGGGTCCGGTTCGGGTTGCGTCTTGCGTTTGGGCGGTTGCTTCTTCATTTCCGCTCTCCTTGTGGTGGCTAGTTGCCGGAGTCGCCAAGCAGGCCGCCGAGACGGCCGCCGAACCTCGGCGAGGGGCTGCGCTTCGCTTCCTCCTTGGAGTGCTTCAGCAGGGCGTCCTTGACCCCCTCGAGCGCCTCTTTGGGAGGCATGCCCTGGTACAGCACGGCCGTGAAGGCAGGGAAGTGGAAGTCAGTGGACGCCCAGTTAGCGAAGAGTGTGTGGCGCAGCAGGCCTGCATCTAGGTCGTCGCCGTCCAGCATGAAACTCGTGCGGTAATGGATCGCGCCCTCGTCGATATCGAAGTCGTAGTTGCCCAAGACGGCGTTGTTGTTGATCCGCGCCACGAGTTCAGCAACCGCCGCGCGGTGGTCGGGCGGCACACTCAAAGGACAGTCGGTGATCATCACGACACGGCGGGCCTTCTCCTTGACAGCCACATGGCTGAGGAACCGCCCGCTGCGGCCGGCGAAACCGAAATGGAGTTGCGGCTGGCCGTCCGTCTGGTGGAACCTGATTCCTTCCTTCTCCAGAAACGCCTTGACCGTTTCCAACAGGCTTGCTGCTTTCATGGCTCGTCTCCTTATCATCCCTTTGTGCCGTTCCCGCCGGCCGCCTTCTGGCAGCCTCCCTGACGGTTGGGCTGGGTTCTTTCCCAGGTTTTGCTTGCGGCTTCGTGTTCATCGCATTACCTTTGGGCCGCGTCCGTGTGACTCGCGGAGGCATCTACCCATTCCGCGAGAAAGTTTCAGAAAAGACGGGAGCAACACAGCACGATTCTTTCAGGCTGACGTCCTAAGCATCGTTGGGGAAACGAGTTATGGCAGATCCGGGTGATTCCACATCGAGTGCCCTGAAAATCGCTTTTGGGGGCAGCAGGGTCTCGGCAGGCCACAAAGAAACTTCCCTGACGAACCAGGGCCGCATCCTTCTGAAGGAACTCCTGACAGGAAGGCCGCTGCACTGGCTGGATGGCTTTGTTCTGTTCCAGGAGTGGCGAGAGAAAGCCTCGAAGGGGACTCGCAAGAGGCAGTTCGCGGTGCAGGTTTCCAGAGCCGGGACGTGTTTGGGGGATCTCGGCATTGAGGATTGGAGGGTTGAACGAAAGCCGACTCGCAAAGGCCCCTGGAGGCTCAAGACAGCCCAGAACTCGCGGTACACGTCGAGCATCCAGGAAGGCGTAAGACTGGCCAGAGAAGCCGTGGCGGCCTTTGGGCGAGGCGACCGGTCGGCCTGGAGGCTCATCGAGCAGGCCTGGCGGTCTCACGCCCTTGAGCCACTAACGGTGGCTGAAGCAACCGAGGCAGCACCTTCTCCCCCGGACGAGGAGGAACATGCAGGCCTTCGCTCCGCAATCCTGGAGGTCGTTGACGAACGGGAATCAGCCTTGTGCGGGGCGGTGGTGAAAGTGGCCCAACTCATCCAACACAAGGACTCTGAGGTCACCCTTGCTGAGGCGGACGCAGTGCTGGCCCGCTGGATCCGCCAGATATTGATGCTCCGGGACACCAGGGAGAAGATGGGGTCCGGGGTTGTCGCCAAACCGGCGAGGTGCTCGATAGCCGCAAGAGAGTTCGTCCAGTTGGTAAGGCAGTATCTACAATGTCTTCCGGAATCCGCAGCTCGCGATGCTGATGAGGCTGAACCCGATGCATCTGAGCACGCAGTTAATCACGAAGCCCAGAAGGCGTTGGACTTGCTTCGCGGATGCTCGCTGGTGGTGTCTGCAGCAGAGGCGGAGATCCACGACCTGGAAGAGATCTACAAGGTAAAGGATGCGAGCGAGAGAGTGCGGGAGGCGGTTGAGAGCGAGTTGCTGCCTTTCATCACGGAGTTAGGGCCTGAGGCGAAGGCCGCAGAACACCTCCTTGTCTGGTTCCGTCGGCGTCTCAACGGGAATATCCGGGGTTATAGGGCGGTAGGGAGACTGCAGACAGCAGTTGGCAGCAAGCAGGGACCCAGCGAAGAAGAACTCGAGTTGAGCAGGATGCTTGCCATGCTGCCGACCGAGATCACAGAAGACCGCGCCAGAGAGGTTGTGGATGCGCTGATCAGTGGGCGGAAGCAGGAAGCAGGATCGTCTGCAGGTAGTGTTCCTGGCTTCCAGATCGAGACGGTTCCGGAGGGCCTCCTGGGGGAGAATTCAGAGACTGAGGGCGAACTGAAGCAAGCCAAGTTGCTGCGGTATGTCCCTGACAAGCCATACTACGATGGTCTCCGCAAACACGAGAGGCTGATCGAATCAGCGTTAGGCACCATCAAGCAAGGGCCCGCAGGTCGGTCACTACTGCTTTGGGGGATGGGGGGGTTGGGCAAGAGCACCTTGGTGGCACAGATGGCGAGACGCCTGGTTCAGGCCAGGGTGGTTGACATGGCATTTTGGGCCCAACTGGGTGCCGCGTGTTCTGAGCCGGCGGAGCTGGCGGTGTCTGTGCGAGAGCGGGTTACAGCGTGTTTGATAGCCCAATTGGGCTTGCTGGATCACCATGGCGCGCCCCTCGACGCGAGACTGGCCGGTATTGTCGAGAAAGAGGTGCTCGAAGGCTCTCTGCTGGTGGTTGACAACCTGGACGCCTCAACTGAATGTGTGGGCGACCTGCGCTCTGTACTGGAGATGCTTCATCCGAAGCACGTGATTCTAACATGCCGCTCTATGTTGAATCTTCCCAATTGCTATCCGGTGAAGGTTCCGCCGCTCGACCGCGACGACAGCGAGCGATTTCTTCAGACAGACGCTACGAGGCGTGGGCTGGAAGGGTTTCTCCCGCAGACCAGACAGGTTTTTGCCGAGATATGCGAAGCAACCGGCGGGGTCCCCTTTGCCGTGCAGCTGGCGCTTGGCCAAGCTACAAGGATGCCCTGGCACAGTGTCCTGGAGGGTTTACGGGCGGCTCATTCCGAGCTCTATGTATACCTTTTTCGGGGCCTCTGGCGTAGCCTGGATCCTCGAGCACAGAAGGCTTTAATCTACATGCGCACCGCCCCCAATGGCATCCAACTGAATGAACTTGTGTCAGTGGGGATACTCGGGAGCGCTGACGAGATTTCTGCCACGATGGCGGAGTTGGTTCGATTGTCGTTGGTAGAGGTAGGGATTCTAGACGACTCTTCATCTTCCTATAGCATCCATCCTCTGACATATAACTTTATCGTCAGCGACCTGCCTCGACTGTGGGCCAACGGGAATGAACCATAGGCATAGAGTTGGTGTACGCGCTTTCTACGTCAATGGCGAGGATGCCGTCGCCGCTTTCAAGTTCAGACTTGGCCGTGCTGTGGCCTCCCTAGGAAGGCAACGCCCGGACTATGGGAGATTGACAACGGCTTTTGATCTGCTGCCGATTCCCACTGTGTTCGCGACAATTTCTGAAATGCGCGAAGGTCTTTTGGTTCTGGCGCGGGCATCCGGTTCCGCATGTGCATCACGAGTGGAGTTTTTCCGGCGCGTGAGCGGGCTGGCGAGGCAGTGCGGAGAAGGCGACCTTGCCGCCGCTGCAGCATGTGCATACGTTTATGACAGTGTGAGAGCCCTCGTTCTTGGCCGCGAGGCATACGAGGCGGGCCTGGGCATCTTGCGGGCATTCAGAGATGACGGGAGTCTGCTGCGGGTGACGCGATCAGAGGCAGCGCTTGTTGCTGCTGACATACTCCTCGAATTTGGGCAGCTCGAGGATGCCCTGCGCGAGGCACGTAAGGCCGTGCAGCTGACGCGATTGGATGAAGTTGTCGCACGAGCGTTCCGCGTAGCCGGCGATGTTGAGACAGCCCGTGGGATGTACCAGAACGCAGCAAGGCACTATGAGCGTGCCACGCAAGTCCACGGTGGTCTTGAAGGCGCGATCACTAAGGGTGCGACTTCGGCTTGGAGGTGGGCTTTGGCCAAGCTCCGGGGTGGCTATGTAAGCATTGCCTTGTCAGCCGCAGGCCAACTCGTCTCGCACTCGGGGGTCGTTGGTGATGACCAATCCCGAGACCAAGCCATGCTTGCGTTGGAGTTGGATCACAGAATGGGCAGGCGAAGAGCGCTTGACATGGTGCTCCGTATCCGGGGAGCATTAAGCAGTCTAGAGGAAAAGTGGTCGGATTGTTGTCGGCTTTCACTTGCTATTGCTGAAGCCTTGATCGAATTGGGAAAGCACGCCGATTGCTGGGAACATATAGAGTTCGTGCGAACTTTCGCGGCTCGCTATGGCAATGCTGTGGCCGGGGCCGACGTGCATTTGCTTGAGGCACGGATCCGCTGGCGCGAGGGCGACCTTATGGGTGTACTGGCGGCCGTGCGTAAGGTAAGGCATCTGTTAAGAAGAGAACGGCCTGGAGCAAAGATCGGTTATACCGAAGTGCTAAGAGCCAAGGTATGCTTTGTCAACGGTCGGATCCACCGGGCAATCTCTCTCGCCAAGCATGCTAATGATACCTGCTCCAGGGCTGGGGCGACGACCGAGGCTTTTGAGGCAATCGGGGTGATTGCTGCTGCAGGGATTCGGTTTGACAAGCCAGAGGCAGCAACGAATCTGCTGGAGCAAGCGATGAGAGCCAAATTGCTCCAGGCGGAGGTGCGTGGCCTGATAGCAATTGGCGTAGCTCTAAGCAGTGCATACTATGCTGCCGGCAGGCCAGATGATGCCGAGAGAGCGCGCAGCAAGGTGAAACAACTTCTTGGTCATATCGGCCTTCCTTCTGAAAGAGCGTTAGTGACACTGATGGAAAGCGAAAGTCATCTTATGTGTGGCGACCAGGATGCAGCATTGGAGGTGGCCAAGCTCGGCGTCCTGCGGGCCAAAGAGGCAGGACACAAGGGACTAGAGGCCTTGACACACTATCAACTCATCAGGTCACTGGCGGGTGCCGGAGACTACGCTATGGCAAGAGAATGCTTGGCAGGGGCAAAAGCAACCTATGGCTTTGCTCAGAGGATCATGTGGCAGGAAATTGAGCAATGCCTTGACGGAAAGGGCTTGTCTCATCAGAAGATTGGGCAGATTGGTGGGCTGTTGTTCTAAACAGGCCGGTTACGGTCACAGGTGCTGGATGGTGGACAAGATGTTCTGTGTTGTGTGAACGGGACCAAATCTGAAAGGGGTGGACCATGGCGGAGAAGAGACCCGAGAATGTGCCCCCTAAGCGGACAACGGAAAGGCAACATGTGCCGACTGAGCATACGCATCAACCTACTGCCCGAGAACAGCACCTGACAACCGGGGCGATGGGGTTGCCTCGGTCCAAGGGAAAGGAGGACAGAGATGAGTCACTTTGGGAGCATGTTGCTTCTACGTATCTTCGGGGGTTGGTGTTAAGGGATGCCGGGCCCGATGACGGGAATTGTCTGGCGAACTCGGCGCAGGAGTTCGGAGAGCAGGCCGAAGCAGAGCCCACCAATTCCACTCATTGGTTTCGCCATGGCGTAGCGCTTGCAGCTCTCAGCAAGCACGAGATGGCGGTGGCTTCGCTTGAGAGGGCCTTGGGACTTGCGCCGCGGCACGCGAAGGCCTGGTATTGGCTCGGGTTGACGCGACAGGCGCTGGGGAATGACAAAGAGGCTCAAGAGGCCTTCGAGAAGGCGACCGGATTGGCCCCTGACTGGCAAGAAGCATGGAGCGACAGAGCGGTGTCACTTGCGAAATGCGATCGGCTGGAGGACTCACTCCAGGCCTTTGATACTGCCCTTCACCTGAACAGGAATGATGCGTTCACGTGGGGTAACCTAGGCATTACTCTTCGCGATGCGGGAAGGTATGATGAATCATTCGAGGCTTTTTCCAGGGCGACGGAACTGGATCCAGACTGGGCGAATGTATGGGACTGCAGAGGGGACGTGTTGCGGAAACTCGGCAGGTTTGACGAAGCCTTAGACTGTTTCAGAGAGGCGATTCGTCTGAAGGCTGATGATCCTGGGGCGTGGCTGAATCTCGGCAGCACACTGGCGGAAATGGGCCGCCTGGGAGAGGCATTAGAGGCTTTGGATAAGAGCATTGCTCTGTCCTATCCCGGGCCAGAAGCGCATTTTCTGAAGAGCAACGTGCTATTCAGCAAAGGCTCTCTGGAGGATGCCCTAGCGGTCTGTGACGAGGCCGCCTCCAAGTGGGCGGATGCGACAAGCGTTCGGCTGAAGATATCATTGCTCGGGGCACTTGGCCGGTTTGATCAGTGCTTGGAATGCATCGATGGGGTGTTGTCATCCGGAGGCCCCGACAAGGACCTTTTGGTCTTGAAGGCGGGGGTGCTTGGGCAGATGGGAAGGATCGGTGACGCGCTTAATGCATGTGATCAGGCCCTTGAGGAAGATCCAACAGAGGCGCGAGCAATCTGTGGAAAGGCCTACTGCCTGGCCAAACTGGGCAAGAAGCAAGAAGGCATGATGGAGGTCAACCGGGCGATTGAGATTGACCCAGAGGACCCTGAAACGTGGCTTGTGAAGGCATCGATAGAAGCACTGATGGATGCCCATTCTGAAATGCTGCATTCGTTGACAGAAGCTTTCAGGATCAATCCGGCGTTGAGGGATCGCGTACGCCAGGACGAGGATTTTGACAGGGTGAGGTCTCTAGCGGCGTTCCGAGAGCTCGTCAGCGAGCGGTGATCGCGCGTGAAACGGCCCGGCGGCGTTTCTTCTGCATTCGACGCGAATTCCAAGACAGGGCATGCCGCTCCGGCCCCCTTCTACTTCCTGAGAAGAGGGCCTGTCACGTCAGATGACAAGCCCAAGGTGAAACAAATGGCAGGACAAAAACCAATAGCCAAGTTCAAGGCCGGCGGCGTATCGTGTGCGCTGTTCGAAAACGACATCCCCGTGAACGGGACAACAAAGACCATCCTCAAGGCGAGCATCCAGAGGCGGTACAAGGACAAGAACGGCGACTGGCAGTCAAGTACATCCTTTAGTCGCAATGAGATACCCGTGGCCATATATTGTTTATCGAAAGCGTTCGAGGTCATGGTCGGCGAGCAGGCCAGCAATGGCGAGAGCAACGGCGAGGTAGAAGAAGAAGTGGTTATGTAGGCGTGGTCTGTCTACGTGTTTTCAGGCGGCTCCGGTGTTTTTGGAGCCGCCTTTTTCATTTTTGAGGTGATGCGGAATAAACCGGTTGGTCCGAACGACCTTGACCTGGAGCAGTACCAGTGCCGGCAGTGCGGCCGGCTCGCGGCAAAGGAGAGGCAGGGCTTGGAAGGCGGCTCTTCTTTTCTGGAGAGCCGCCTTGTCGCTCTCGTGGAGGTCAAGATGAACAGCGTAGAACTTGCAGCAAAGGGCTTGCCGGCAGTCTGGCAAGCGGAGATTGAAAGGGCAGTTGACAATGTGAAGATGAGCATGGTTCCTGGCAAGCGTCGAACCGAGTTCGGCAAATGGTTCAGAAGGCAGTGGTACAGGGAAGCAGCGCTGACGAAAAAGTACGGCAAGGACAGACCATGGTTGTACTGGAGAAGCAGGCAGAGGTGATGGGAGATGGAGCACATCCATAATGAAACAGTCCTGGCGTTCCTGAAGGCGCACGAGGACATGCCTGGAGTCAAACGGTTCATTCAGGAGCAGGATAAGCAGGTCAAGGCTCTGAACCGCGAGTTAGGCACCAGGTATGAAGGCTATCTGGAGTACCTGGAGGAGAACATTGGCGACGACGCGTCCTTCACGCTGGAGGAACTCAAGGCGCTCCTGAAGCCGGCGTTCATGGTTCGGCTTAACAAAGAGGAGAAGGCCGAGTACTGTTACGAGGAGTTCGAGGTCAACCTTGGCGAGTTGGTGAAGCCTGTCTACATCAAAGATGAGGGCGACTTCTTCACGGTGTGGGGCAAGGAAGGCAGGATCGACATCCCGGTCAGGTTGCTCGGGAAGTTCAGGGAGTTCCTCAAGGAGCATCGGGTCCAGTTTGAGGACGAGTACGGCGGGTGAGGCTCACCGCAGGTCGAAGTTGACGCGGATGATGCTTCGGATCTTCTCGAGCACGTCTGCCGGCAGGTCCAGGACGATCTCGCGTGTGCGGCCGTAGCGGCCCCGCGACAGGACACGGCTCCTCAGGAAAGAGTACATGTCGAGCTCGGTGAGAAGGTCGCCGAAGGCGCGGGCCGTGAGGGCACGCAGGCCCGTTTTGCGGCAGAAGTCGAGGTAGCTGTCATAGGCCTCGCCTGTGGCAAGGGCCCGGCCCGAGTTCTGTTTCTCGGCCTGGAGGACTGCCGCCAGTGCAGCCTGGAGCTGCGGCGGCGCTGTACGGATGAGGGTCAGGTACTTGTCCTGTTCGATCTGGCCGGCTGCCTCGTCCACAAGCTCAAGCGTGACCTTGGAGCCGGCCTTTTCAGCGAGATAGGCGCTCTTGGCCAGGAGTGCTACGGCCTGTCTCGCATCCCCATGGTCGCGGCTCGCGAGGCCGGCCACCTTCTCGATGACGCCGTGCTGGATGGTGCCGGGATGAAGGGCCTTCTGGACGCGGATGGCGAGGATCCGCTGCAGGTCGAGGGCATCGTAGGGCTTGAAAACCAATTCGTTGACTTTGAGGAAGGATTTTACCCGGGGATCCAAGTTTTCAGGCCAGTCCAGGCGGTTTGAGGCGAAGACCAGGATGAGTTTGGCAGGGATCTTCTGGGGCAACCTTCGCACCAAGAAGGTCATGAAGGTGTCCTTGTCGCGGCGGATGTTGTCGATCTCGTCGATGAAAAGCACCAGATAGCCGCGGTATTCCGCCAGGCTGGCCTCGATGCGCAGCATCAGCTCTTCCAGGGAGATTCCCTTCCTGTAGCGTTTGCTTGCGTTGAGCAGGCACGCCAGGTCGTTCAGGGCCCGGAAGCACGGCCTCGGCGTCGAGAGGTCGAGGTGCTCATGCCTGATCGGGATCTTCCTGGCGCGGCACATCTCAACCAGGAGGTTGAGGAAGTAGGTCATGGTCAGTGTTTTTCCGGTGCCGGTTTTTCCCCAGACCGCGAGGTGGCAGGGATGATCGGCGCGCAGAACAGGCGCGAAATGGCTGCTCAGTTCCTTGATTTCGGCATCGCGGACATTGGCGTTGAAGACTGTTTCGAGGACAGCCAGTTGCTCAGCGCGGATGAGCTGCTCGTCATCCAAGAAACGGCGGTCCCTGATGACCGCGTGGTCGAGCATGTGCTGGATCTGGCTGACGATCTTGGTGCGGACGGATGGCCCTTCCATTGGAAAATCACCTCCACAGGCTCCATTGGAAGCGGTGGTATATAAAGCTTTCGGTCGCCAGTGAGAGTAGTTTTCCAGTGGAACTTCGCCAAAGGGCTGCGGGAGGTGTGTTCGGCCTGCCTTTTCTCGTTTTCGTCACTGCCGAGTGGTAACTCGCTTCCGGCATATTAGGTTTCAATATTGAAAATAATTAAAGAGAAGGACTATTACTACTACTACCCGCGATCTCCACTGGAAATTTACTCCCACTGACGCAAGAACGGCGAGTTGGGGGCTGCTTCCGCAAAATTCTTGGGTATTACGGCTTCACGGGTCTCGCGGGGGATGGCAGGGCAACAGGTGACAGAGCAGCAACCGCCGGGTAGGATGGTAACCGCGAATTCCAGGCGGGGGCGTGGATGTGGCCGCAACGTTCGCGGTCCGAGGCAGAGACAGGCGGCCGTATGAACCTGACGGCAAGAGAAGCGGCTGAACTCAAGCGAGCGATCGGCGCCTACGACTATCCCAAGGTGCTTTTTGACTTCAGAGCGGGCCGGGAGATCACGTGCCACAGCATGCGCGACCTTGAGAAGCAAGTGCGGGGTTGCCTCTTATCCCGGAGGCTTGACTCCGTGAAGGAGGGCTTGTCGAACATTCTCTACTGGGGTCTGGCCCGGGTTGGATACCGAGAGGCCCGGATCGAGCGGTTCCGGAGCCAGGTGACGGATGAGCAACTCCGGAAGGCGCAGCGGGAGTTTCGGGCGATCGAGGGAACGGGGCTTCAGTTGCTGAAACGGCTCGGGCTGCCCCAGTTCTCGCACATGTCGTTTCTCAGCAAGGTGCGGATGTTCCTTGACCCCAGGGAATATGTGGTGCTGGATCTGAAGCTCATGAAGATGGCGAAGTCAGACAATCCGAACCTGTTCTCAGGCATCAAGCGGTACCCGACGTACGTGCCGGTGACAAGGCAGAACGAAACGGTATACGAGCGGTGGTGCGAGGCCTGCCGAAGATTGGTAGCGTCTTATTTCGACGGAAGCAAGGTGTTTGCGGCGGATGTCGAGCGAGGGATCTTTCAGATTGTCCAGGAAGGCAACCTGGAGATGGCGGGCAGGATTGTGGAAGCAGTTTCTTGATGGGAATCGGTGCACTGGATGTGCCCGGGGTGAACCTACGAGGGTAAGGGCCATGAAAGCCGAGGAATTCAAGCTGGTGGAGCAGCTCAGTGAGCAAGCGTAGGAGGTCTTTGAGGCCTTGCTCGGCTCATCAGAACTTGCAGGATTAAGGGAGGGGTTGCAGAAGGTCTCCGCGAAGATTCCCTTCAGCCTGTCCGTGGATTTCACGCTCACTGTGTTTGACGGAGAGCGCGAGCAGGGCATCCGGCTCGTGACAAGGTCGCTCTGCGCTTCGGGCGGAGACGAGCCTTACCTGGCTCCCGGGGACAGCACGATCCACAGGTACATTGTGGATGGGGAGATCTGCCAGGTGCCGCATGACTACTGCCCGCACTGCTGGGCGGAATGGGACTTCAAGCTGAAGCACCAGACCTGCCCAGGCTGTGGCTATGCGATGGGCAGGCAGGTGAAGCTGCTCCTGGACTCGAGCGTCTGCCCGAATTGCGATGAAGGCGAGGTCTCGCTGGCCAAGCCGGTGTGCGCGAAGTGCGGCTTTGTAGTGGATCCAAGGATGATCGCCTGGGGATAGGCAGGCCAATCAAGCTGATAAAGGCGGTTCGCTTTTTTCGGGCGAACCGCCGTAAGAGCGGTCGGCTGGGGTGAGACGATGGCTGAAGAGAGTCGGGTGGACGGAGCAGGACTGAAAGTCTTGCCGGTGCTTTGGCTGGGCGAGAAGCGTTACTGGATTGACCTTCGGCTGCAGGAGTTTCGGACAGTAGACCCGGTGCTTGAATGCATCGGCTTTGACTCGGATGAGGGCAGGAGGCTGTGCCGGCTGGCCAATGTGGTGACATGCCCAAGATGCGGGACGAGCGTGATTGTCTCGGGATGGATGACTGGCAAGGAACTCCGGTGCGTGCGGTGTCTGGCGGAGGTTGAGGCTGCGGCCTGAAGGAGTTGCCGCCGCGCAATACCGCCATTTTAAGGCAGTCGGCCGGGTACTATGCGGACGGCCCGACCGAAAGCCATAAAAGCGGTATCGCTGGAAGGCAGCAACTCGCAATTCCTCGCGGGCGTCGGGAACCTGTCGCCGGGCGAAGCGTGGATAGTGAGTTCGCGTACCCGCGAACGTCCTGAAGAAAGTCTTCTTCGTCGCCAGAACCCTCGCCCCCCTTGCAGGAGACGAGTGCGACTCCGTCTTTCGATAAGAGGGTGTCGAAAGACGGAGGTGGTCAACATGACCAACGAAACAAGTTTCATCGAGTACGACGGTGTGGTGGTGCCTGAATCCGTGCTCTTGAGGCGCGAAAGGCAGAACAGGTACGGCTGTGTGCCGGACCTGGACGAGGAGGAACTGGCTGACCCAGGGGAACTGGAGCGGCAGGCGCTTCGAGAAGAGTGGGGGCCTGTGTTGGCTCTGCCGAGCAAGGCGAAAGCAGAGGGTATCCGGCCGGCTGTGGATGAGTCAGGCGGTGTAGACTTGGGCGCGTTCGGGAGCGTGGACTTTGAAAGGGGACGGCCAGAGTTCGACAAGGCGAGGTACAAAGCAGAAAAGCTGAGAGAGCGGCTGAAGGACGTGCTCATCATGCTGAGCATCGTCAAGGAGCGGCTGCCAGGCAAGGCGAAGTACCTGGTGCTTAAGTACCTGAGGATGGGCGTGATTGGGCCTGAGGATGTCGTGAGCGAAGACATGAGGGCCATGGCGGGGCTGTACGAGAAGGCCAGGAGGATGCAAAG
>Ga0307379_10006116_pt1 | contig 16622 bp, 19 predicted proteins | sample UN2MG_FD_202237 | JGI IMG/M metagenome (GOLD analysis project Ga0307379, IMG submission 202237) | Soil microbial communities from Risofladan, Vaasa, Finland - UN-2 | ecosystem: Environmental > Terrestrial > Soil > Coastal area > Acid sulfate soil | place: Finland: Risofladan, Vaasa | collected... | reverse complement strand
CAGGCCGTTGCCAAGGCCGACATGAGTTTCCGCCTGCTCATCGCCGTCCGCAACAAGGTCATCGAGGCTTACAAGCAGACCATGAGCATGCCCCTGTGACCGGAGGCGAGAACCGGAACCCGAACTGCTGAAGCGTGGAGCCCATGTTCCAGAACGTGCTCGAAGTGTGGCGACGGACGCGACCCATGCAGCGGATCGTGCTGGTCGCGGTGCTGCTGGCCTGCGCCGGCGCGGCGGCACTACTGGTCGGCTGGGCCAGCCAGCCGGAGATGGCCCTGCTCTATTCGAACCTGGCGCCCGAGGATGCCGCCAAGATCGTCGACAAGGTCCGCGAACTCGGCATCGCCTACGAGGTCAAGCAGGGCGGCTCGGCCGTGTACGTGCCCGTTGAGGAGAAGTACACGGTCTGGCTCCAACTGGCCGGCGACGGGCTGCCCTCCGGCGACAACCCGGGGTACCGCATCCTCGACGACGAGAAGATCGGGGCCGGGCCCTTTACCCAGCGCATCAACTACACCCGGGCCATGGAAGGCGAACTCGCCAAGACGATCAGCCTGATTGAGGGCATCTTGGCCGCCCGCGTGCACATCGTCCGCCCGGCCAGCAACCTCTTCCGCCAGGACGAGAAGGGCGCCACGGCCACCGTGGCCCTGCAGGTCCGGCCCGGCTGGCGGCTGGGGCCCGGCTCCGTGGCCGCCATCGTCCATCTGGTGGCCCACAGCGTCGAGAACCTGCGGGCCGAGAACGTCGTCGTCGTCGACAACACCGGCCACCTGCTCTCCGGCGGCGCCGACTCGCCCATGGCCAGGGGCGCCGGCACACTCTTCGACTACAAGAGCCAGGTGGAGGAGTACCTGGCCAACAAGGCCGAGAGCATGCTCACAAAGGTCCTCGGGCCGGGGCGGGCCATCGTCCGCGTCGACGCCGTCATCGAGACCAGCAGCGGCAACAAGACCATCGAGACGTACGACCCCGAGGGCAAGGCCACCCAGAAGGAAGAACTGACCACCAAGTCCGAGACCCCCGCCGCCCCCGCCGCGGCCGCCGGCCAGGGCCCGACCGGCGGCGCGTCGACGGAAGAGACCGTCACAACCGATTACCTCGTCAGCCGCACCGTCGAACTGACCACCACCATGGCCGGCAAGATCACGTCGATCACCGTCTCGGCCTTCGTGGACCTGTCGAACCCCGAGCCCGCCGCCGACACCCCGGCTGCCGGTACGGCCGCGCCGGCCGCCGCGACGCCCACGGAGAAACTCGAACTCGCAGACGTCAAGAAGATCATCCAGAACGCCCTCGGTCTCAAGGAGGCCGACGGCCTGACGGTGGTGGCGGTGCCGTTCCACCAGCCCGAGACGGTGGCGCCCGAACCCGAGGAAGCGTCGCTGTTTGCCGGCGCCCAGTTCTATCTGGACCTGGCGCGGCACGCGTCGCTGGGGGTGCTGGTGATCGGGGCGCTGGTGGTCCTTCGGATCTTCGGCCGCGCGAAACCCCGGCTCGCGCCCGCCGCCGGGGCCGGCGAACTCGAGCCCGGCCTGGGCGGCCGCGCCATGAACCTCCTGGGCGACGGCGCCGCGGCGCCCCGCGAACTCCGCCAACGCATCACGGCCGCCCTCCAGGAAAACCCGGAAGAGGTCAAGCGCCTCTTCCAGACGTGGGTGGACGAAGGTCAAGGAGAGACGTAAGTGACGCCAAGCGCCATACGCAAAGCCGCCCTGCTGCTGGTGAGCCTCGATCCGGGGACGGCGGCCGAGTTGCTCAAGGCCGCCCAGCCGGCCATGGTCGCCGAGATCGCCGCCGAACTCGTCTACCTGGGCGCCACGGGCCAGCGCGACGACCCCCCGCGGACCAGCCCCCTCGAGGAGTTCTGCGGCCTCATCGGAGGCCAGACCGGCCGGGCCGGCCTCGAACCGTTTATCCGCCAGATGCTGGCCGGGGCCGTCGGCGAACGCGAGTCCAAGGAACTCCTCGCCGAGGTCCACCGGCGGGTCGACGCCCGAGACCCCTTCATCCCCATCCGCGGCGCCGATGCCGATGCCCTCTCGCAGGCCCTCCAGGGCGAGAACCCCCAGGTCGTGGCCCTGGTCCTGTCGGAACTGGCGCCCGACAAGAGCGCCGCGCTGCTGGCGCTGCTCGACGAAACGACCCGGACCGAGGCCATCCGTCGGATGACGGCGGCCGCCCCCGTCGCGCCGGAGGCCCGGGTCCGCGTGGCGGCCATCGTCCGCCAACGCCTGAGCGCCGTCCGCGCCAAGCCCGGCGAGGAAGCCGCCGCCCGGCCCCAAGGCCGGCTCCGCCGGGTCGCCCTCCTGCTGCGGGGCGTCAAGACCGACCTGCGGAACAACCTCGTCAAGACCATCGCCGAACAAGACGCCGAAACGGCCAAGACGGTCCAGAACCTCATGGTCCAGTGGCAGGACATCCCCCTCATCGCCGAACGGTGCCTCCAGGAGACCCTGCGCGACCTCGATGCGAAGCAACTGGCCCTGGCCCTCGTCGGCGCCGACGCCGCCACCGAGAGAAAGGTCCGCGCCAACATCTCCGAGCGGGCCAGCGCCATGATCGACGAAGAGCGATCCCTCATGAAGTCGCCCAAGGAAGAGGACACCGAAGCCGCCCGCGAGACCATCCTGAGCGGCCTGCGGCAACTGAACGAGAAGGGCGACCTGCAGTTCGAGGAGGCCTGACCGAGTGGCCGAACGACTCTCCATCCAGATTGCCGCGCCGCTGACGGCGGTCCGGACCCTCTGCCGCGACGCCGACGCCCAGGGCCCCCCCGCGCCGGACGAGACGGCGGCCGAGTCCGCCCAGGCCGCCCTGGAGGCCGAACGCGCCGCCCTGGCCAAGGCCCGGCAGGCCATCGAGCGTGCGGCAACGGAACTGACCGGCCTGGGGGACACGATCGCCCAGGAGGCCGAGGCTAACATGACACCGCTGGCCGTCGCCATCGCGGAGAAGATCCTCAGGCAGGCCGTCGAGGCCGGCCAGTACGACATGAAAACCATCGTGCGCGACGCCCTGCGATCGGCCCCGTCGCGGCGCGAGGTCGTCGTGCGGATGAACCCCGACGACCTGGCGCGACTGGAGAACGGCGAGGCCGCCGGCAAACCCCTGGCCCTGGGCAACGTCCGCCTGATTGCCGACGCGACGGTCGGCCGGGCGGAATGCGTCGTCGAAACCGCCGAAGGAACCGTCGAAGCGCGCCTCCAAGACCAACTCGAACAGGTCCACCAGGCGCTCGCTCAACCGGAGTAACGATGCCCGTCATCGACTGGAACGTGTATCAGCAGAGGCTCGACGCGGCCGACACGCTGGCCTGCCGCGGACGCGTGGTCCGCGTGACCGGCCTGACGGTCGAATCGCAGGGCCCGCCGGTGGGCATCGGCGAACTCTGCGAGATCCGGATGTCCGACGGCCGGCGGGTCCTGGCGGAGGTCGTCGGGTTCCACCACGAGCACCGGGTGCTCCTGCCGCTGGACCACATCGAAGGCATCTCGCCCGACGACCAGGTCATCGCCCGGCAGGTGCCGCCGACCATCCGCCTCGGCCCGTCGATCCTGGGGCGGGTGCTCGACGGCTTGGGCCGGCCGATCGACGGCCGGGGGCCGCTCCTGGGCCCCGACACCGTGTCGCTGGGCAACCACAGTCCGCCGCCCCTGAGCCGCAGGCCCATCACGGAGCCGCTCGTGTTCGGCATCCGCGCGTTCGACGGGCTGCTGACGTGCGGCAAAGGGCAGCGGTTGGGGATTTTCGCCGGCACGGGCCTGGGCAAGAGCACCCTGCTGGGCGAGATCGCCCGGGTCAGCGAGGCCGACGTCAACGTCCTGGCGCTGGTGGGGGAGCGCGGACGCGAGGTCCGGCACTTCCTGGACGATGCCCTCGGGCCGGCGGGCCTCGAGCGGAGCGTGGTCGTCGTAGCCACCAGCGACACCGCCGCCATTCAGCGCGTCAAGGCGGCGCTGGTGGCCGTGAGCATCGCCGAGTACTTCCGCGACCAGGGCAAGAACGTCCTCTTCATGATGGACTCCGTGACCCGGCTGGCCCAGGCCCAGCGCGAGATCGGCCTCTCGGCCGGCGAGCCGCCCACGACCAAGGGCTATTGCCCGAGCGTCTTCAGCCTGCTGCCGAAACTGACCGAACGCATGGGCTCCGCCAGCCGCGGCAGCATCACGGGCATCCTGACGATCCTTGTCGAGGGCGACGACCTGAACGACCCCATCGCCGACTGCGTCCGGTCGCTCCTGGACGGGCACGTCGTGCTGTCGCGCAAACTGGCCGAACTGGGGCACTACCCGGCCGTCGACATCCTCCAGAGCATCAGCCGGCTCATGGACCACGTCGTGACCAAGGAGCACCGGCTGGCGGCCCAGAAGTTGCGGGCCATCTACGCGACGTACCAGGGGGCCGAGGACCTGGTCAACATCGGGGCGTTCTCGCCCGGCAGCAACCCGCGGATCGACACGGCCCTGTCGCTCATCGACCGGGTCAACGAGTTCCTGACCCAGCCGCTGGGGGTGCGGTCGCCGCTGGCCGAGACCGTGAAGCGGCTGCGTTCCATCACCGAGGCGTGGCGGTTCCTGATGCCGACCGACGAGGCCGACGAGGCCGTCGCCGGGGCCCACGCCACCCTGGCCGTCGGACACAAGCCATGAAACGGTTTACGTGGAAACTTCAGCGGGTGCTGGACATCACCGGCCAGCGGGAGCGGGCCCTGCGGAGCGCACTGTTCGCACTGGCCCAGGCGGTCGTCCGCGTCCGCGGGGCCATCGTCGAACGCCGGACGGTCCTGCGGATCCTGCTGGAGGAACTCGGACGCCGGCGCGTCGGCGACCGGCTGGCCGACCAGGCCGTCTTCATGGAGTATTCGGTCATGGAGGAACGCGACATCCGGCGCCTCCAGGACCGCCTCAAACAGTTGGAGGCCGAACGGTCGCAAAAACGCGAAGAGTTCATGCAGACCCGGTCGATGCGCGAGACGCTGGAGCGGAGGCGCGAACAGGCGCGGGGGGAGTACCTTCGGCAGGCCGCGAAACGCGAACAGGCCGAATTCGACGAGGGTACTCATGTCGCCTACGCCCGGGAGACTGCACGACGGCGAGTCGCCGTCCTTGATTAGGAGGCCCGTATGCGGAGCGGAAAACTCAAGATCGTGGTCCTGGCCGTCCTGGGGGGTATCGCCTTCGCGGGGGCATTCCTCGTGAGCCGCCACTTCGGGACCGCGCCGGCCCAGGCGTCGGCCCAGGTGCCGCCGCCGAGCGGCGCGGCCGCACCGGTCCCGGTGTCTCCGCTTTTCGACGCGGCCACGCTGACGGAGCAACGGGCCCTGCAATCGCTGATCCGCGACGTCCGCGCCAAACTGCGCGGCTGCGAGAAGCGCGAGACGGCCATCGGCGAGGAGGAACGGCGGCTGACGATCGCCCGCCAGGACATCGAGAAACAGGCCCAGGAACTGGAGAAACTGCGTGTCGAACTCGCCACGAACACCAGCCAGTTGAAGCAGGCCCACGACGAATTGCAGCGGAGCCGCGTCGCCATCCGGCAGGAAGAGCAAACCAACCTGAAACGCGCCGCCGCCATCTACGACAAGATGGCCTCCGACGCCGCTGGCCGCATCTTCGAGAGCATGTGCAAGGACAACCGCGAGGCCGACGCCGTCAAGATCCTCCATTACATGACGGAGCGGGCGGTGGCCAAGGTCCTGGCGGCGGTGACCGACGAGGCCCTGGCCGCCCAACTCAGCGCACAGATGAAACGCATCCACGTCGAGGAATAAGATATGGATATTGCAACGATTATTGGTCTGATGGCGGGCGGCACCTGCGTCGTGCTCGCTATTGTGTCCGGCGGTGGCGCGGGGGTCTTCTTCAACATCCCCTCGATCATGATCACGGTCGGCGGCATGCTGTCCGCCACCCTCATCCACTTCTCGCTCGGACAGGTGCTGCGCATCTTCTCGATCGCCAAGAAGGCCCTGTTCGACCAGTTGCCGACCGAGCAGGAACTCATTCAGCAGCTGGTCAACTACGCCGCCATCAACCGTCGCGACGGGGCCTTGGCCCTCGAACAGCAACTCCAGCACGTCCGCGACCCCTTCCTCATCAAGGGCATGCAGATGGTCATCGACGGCCAGAACGAGGAGGTTGTCGAGAAGCAACTCGTCCTGGAAGTCCAGTACCTCCAGGAACGCCACCAGAACGGCAAGAAGGTCCTGGAGTTCATGGGGGCCAGCGCCCCGGCCTTCGGCATGATCGGCACCCTCATCGGCCTGGTCCAGATGCTCCGGAACCTCGAAGACCCCAGCGGTATCGGCATCGGCATGGCCACCGCCCTCATCACCACCTTCTACGGGGCCCTGCTGGCCAACCTGGTCTTCCTGCCGCTGGCCGGCAAACTGGGCCTGCGGTCCAAGGGCGAGTTGCTCCAGAAAGAAATGCTCATCGAAGGCCTGCTGGCCGTCCTGCGAGGCGAAGGCCCCACCGTCGTCCGCGAACGCATGCAGGCCTTCGTCTCGGCCAAGCAACGCGAGCAACTTAAGCCGGAGATCTAACGTGCCGCGACGACGGTCAGAATCCGACGGCCCGACGGGCAACGAGTGGATGATCACCTTCAGCGACTGCATGACGCTCCTGCTGACGTTCTTCGTCATGCTCCTGTCGTTCTCGTCGTTCGACCCCCGGGTGATGGCGCGGGTCAGCGGCCAGATTGACGAGCCGTCGAGGCCGTCGGTCCAGACCCGTCGCCGCCTGGCCACGGACTCGCCCGTCAAGCCGATCGATGCGCCCGTGGATCGGACCGAACAGGGCTCCCGGATCCGCGCCTCGGACCGGATCGAACCCACCGAGCATCCGCCCGAGTCGCCGCCCCCCCGCAACGACGATGCCTACAGCGACTGCCGCGTCCTCGCCGTCCCCAGCGACGTGCTCTTCTGGGGCCAGGGCGCGCAGGTCAAGCCCGAGGGCCAAGCCATCCTGGGCGAACTGGCCGCGTACCTGCGGATGGTCCCCAGCCACGTCGTCATCAGCGAGGTGGTTCCCGGCGCGCCGTCGGCGCCCGCCGCCGACAGCCCGTCGCTGCGCCGGGCGTTGGCGGTTCTGAGGCACCTGGCCGAGGCGGAACAGATTCAGCTGCGGCGCCTGGGCATCTCGGCGTCGGCCAACCGGCCGGGCCCGTCGCCCGACGTCGAACCGACCGTCCGCATCGCCATCCTGAACCCGAAGGTGTGCCCGTGATCTTCGATCGACGCAGAAAAAGTGCCGAATCCGGGGCCGGCGTGCCCGGCTGGATCGTGTCGTTCACCGACATGGTCACCCTGCTGCTCTCCTTCTTCATCATGCTTCAGAGCCTGGCCATCAAACAGGACGCCGAGATCTTCTACCAGGGCCAGGGCGGTTTCCGGCGGGCCATCGCCGGGTTCGGAATTCCCGACTGGCTTCTCGGCCAACGCGAGCAGACCGACCTGGGGAACGTCCGCGTGGAGCACCCGACCGACGAGGACCCGGACGCCGTCACCCGGCACCGTCCCATCGACCCGGAGGACGACAAGATCCGCCAGGTGTTCGACGACCTCCGCCGCCTGGCCGAGACTCACGTGACCGACTACAGCGGCCAGCCGCTGCGGCTGCTGGTCACGCCCATCCGGTTCGGGCCGGCCGACGCCACGGTCGACGAGTCGGCCAGGGCGTTCCTTACGGCGCTCGTCGCGGGCCTGGGGCAGAAGGCCGGGTCGCGGGCCCCGAGCCTCCAGGTCATCGCCCTGGCTCCCGACGTGACCGACCCCGACACCCAGTGGACGCTCTCGGCCGCGCGCGCCAAGGCCGTCGAAACGGTCCTCGTCGACGCGCTCGACGCCGAGATGCCTGGCAGCGGCGCCCAGGTCGAATCGTGGGGGGCGGGCGGCAGCGGACGCTGGGGGGTCGCCCCCGGCGAGGTGCCCCATCCAACCTACGTCGTAATCGGGCTGCTGGAAGCGCCGCCAAGGAAAGAGGCGAACCATGGCTGAACCAACCGACCCACCCGAAACCCCGCCGCCGGCCGACGAGGCCGGAGACCTCGCCCTCCACACCGGCAGGCGATGGCAATTCCTCGTCCTCTGCGCGGGCGTGCTCGCCATCGCCGCCGGCGCGGGGTACGGCGCCGGCATCCTCGGAGGGTTCGGCGAACCCGAGCCCCCGCCGGCCCCCGCGCAGGCCGTCGCCGAGGCCGGCGACCCGATCGTCGCCAAGCCGTACCGGTATCTCGACCTGGAGCCGGTCACCGTTAACCTCGACGAGCCGCGCCTCGCCCGGTACATCTGCGTCAGCGTGACGTTCGAAATCAGCGACGCCGACTTCAGGGAGGCCAAGGAACTGATCGACACCCGGCTGCCGGTTCTGGCGAACTGGCTCACCGTGTACTTTGCCAACTGCACGCTCGAAGACATCCGCGGCGCGTCGAACCTGAACCGGATCCAGCGGGAGATCCTCGACGCCTTCAACGCCGAACTGTGGCCCGACCAGAAACCCAAGATCAACGGAATCTTCTTCAAGAAACTGACGGTGTCATGACCGCGAACGGCCGAGAGCAGGACCTCGTGATTCTGGAGCGTCTCCGGGCCCAGGCCCGCCGCCGCGGCCGCGGCGCCCCCGCCGCCGTCGAGGCCGAGGACTACGACTGGGGCCGGCCGCACCAATTCGCGCCGGCCGAGCGCCGGCGCCTGGAGACCTTCGCCCAGGCCGCCGCCGAGCGCGTCGCCCGCGCCGTCGAGGAACTCGTTCGGGTCGACATGCCCCTGACGGCCGCCGCGCCCGCCGAATGCTATGCCGCCGCCACACGGACCGACGACGCCAAGGCCTTCCACGTGCCGCTTCGCGACGCCGAGGGAAACCCGGCCGGCCTGTTGCGGCTGCCGGTGGCGATGGGCCTTCGGTGCGTGGCGAAACTCCTGGGCACCGACGGCCCGGCCGACCGCCAACCGGCCGACCTGTCGGCGCTGGAAACCGCGCTCCTGCTGGACCTGGCCGCCGTCATGACGGGGGCCCTGTCGGCCGCCAGCGTCCGGGCCGGCGGGCCGGCGTTCCAGCACGTCGAACAGGTCCTGCCCCCCGACCAGGCGCTGCCCGGGCCGCCCGACCTGCCCCTGGCAACCATCACGCTGCAGGCCGAAGGCGACGCCGACGCGGGCCAGGTCGTCTTCTCCATCCGAAGCGAACTGCTGAGACCCCTGGTCGGGCCGACCGGGCCCAAGCAGGCCGCCATCAGCCCCGACCAGACCCGCGAGCACCTGGGCCAGCACCTCCGCCGCGCCACCATCACCGTCACGGCCTCGCTGGGCACGGGCCAGGTCTCGGTGCGCGACCTGATGACGCTGGAACCCGGAGACGTCCTGGTCCTGGAGACTCAATCGGACGAGCCCATCGCGGTCGCCGTCGAAGGCCAGACGGTCTGGCGCGGCCGGCCGGCCATCTTCGAAGGCCGGTACGCCGTCCAGGTCGACGAGGCCCGGCGGCATCCGCGGCTCAAGGTGTGACCCGGCCCCCCTGGGCCGCAGCCATGAAAGGAAACGCACGATGACGCAGGCGCCTCCCACCGACGCTAAACCCGAAACGGCCCAGGCCGACACGCCCCAGGCCGACACGCCCCAGGCCGACCAAGCCGAGGTCGAGGTGGCCGACGCCGAACTGAACGAGGCCGTCCCGTCCGGCGCGCCGGCGTCCGGCGGGCAGATCGATGTCCTCCTGGACACCAAGGTCCAGATTTCCGCCACGCTCGGGACGGTCCGGATGCCCGTGCGTCAACTGCTGGAGTCCGGGCCGGGGGCCGTCATCCAACTCGACCGGACGGCCGGCGAACCCGTGGACCTGTACCTGAACGACATCCGGTTCGCCACCGGTCACCTGGTTTGCGTCGGCGAGCAACTGGGCGTGCGGATCAAGGAGATCCTGCGGGCCGCCGGCGACGAGGCTATCCAGGCCAAGGGCTGATCGGCACCTGCCGTCAACTTTTCGGGCGCGGCGTCTGATTTTCGCCTGCCCGACCCCCTCCCAGAACAGCCCTGGCGCCCACGCCAAGGCCGTTTCCGATTGGCACACCATATGCTTGGGTTATTCCCAAGGCACCCAATCCCTACCGGTCGAGGTGGGCGCATGGTACGACGCGAGGTCATGGCGGCAGTGGCGGGCATCGGCCTGATAGTGGTCGCTCAAGCGGCCTGCCTGGCCGCCCAGGGCCCTGGTCTCGGTCGGCCGGCGGCGGAGCAGCCGACCAACGACCCCGGCCGCAAGCCCACCATCGGCCGCCAGGACGGTGACTTCGGCAAGGTCGTCGCCCAGTCGGTGGCGGCCGTGGTCGTCATCCTGGCACTGGGCGTGGTCGCCCTGGTGGTCGTCAAGCGGTTCCTGCCGCGCTTCGGCGTGACCCAGGGCCGCCGCATCCACGTCGTCGAGACCGTGTACCTCGGGCCGCGACGGTCGCTGCACCTGGTGCGGATCGGCGAACGGGCGCTGCTGATCGGCGGCACGAACGATGGGCTGAGCCTCGTGAGCGACCTGACGGGGTTCGTCTCGCTCGACGAGACGGGCGGCAAGACCGAGACCGGCAGACGGCCCAAGTTCACGATTCCGGGCCTGAAGCGCGACGCCGACGAGGAGGGCGCATGACGGCCACGCGGTGGATGATCGCGGGCCTGGTGCTGGCGGCGGCGCCGGCGTGGGCGCTGGCGGCCCAGCCGCCGGCGGCCCCGGCCGCGCCGGCGCCCGTCCGGCCCCCCGCGCCGGTGACGGCCATCGGCCAAGCGGCCGCCGGAGACGCCGCGGCCGGCACCTCGCTCCCCGAACTGGCCGACCTGGTCGACGCCGTCAACAAGGCGACCTCGGCCGACGCGAGCTCCCGCGAGTGGTCGGCGCCGATCCGGCTGGCCGTCGTGTTCACCGGCTTGGCGCTGTTGCCGTCGGCCCTGGTGATGATGACCAGTTTTACGCGGATCGTGATCGTGCTGTCGTTCGTGCGTCGGGCGCTGACGACCCAGAACATTCCGCCCACGATCGCCATCGTCGGCCTGGCGCTGTTCCTGACGCTCTTTACGATGGCGCCGACCTTCAGCCGCATCAACGCCGAGGCCGTCGAACCGTACCTGGCCGACCGGCTCTCGTTCCGGGCGGCGACGGACCGCGGCACGGACCTCGTCAAGGATTTCATGATCCGCCAGACGCGCGAGAGCGACCTGGCGATGTTCATCGACATGGCCCGGGTGACGGCCGAGAAACCGGCCGACGTCCCGCTGCACGTGGCGATACCGGCGTTCGCCATCAGCGAGTTCCGGACGGCGTTCCAGATGGGGTGCCTGCTGTTCATCCCGTTTCTGCTGATCGACCTGGTGGTGGCGGGCATCCTGCTGAGCGCGGGCATGATGATGCTGCCGCCCGTCATCGTCAGCCTGCCGCTGAAGATCATCCTGTTCGTCCTCGTGGACGGGTGGGCGCTGCTGGCACAGAACCTGGTAACCAGTTTCACGTAGGTGCGACGCCATGGACGGCGATCTCATTCTCTACCTGGGCCGGCGGGCGCTGGAGACGGCCCTGCTCGTTGCGGCGCCGGTGCTGGCGGTCACGGTGGTCATCGGCATCGCGACGGCCATGATCCAGGCCGTCACGTCGGTGCGCGACATGACCCTGGGCATGGTCATGAAACTGGCCGGCGTGGCGGTGACGGTCCTCTTGAGCGCCGGGTGGGCCCTGCGCATCACGCTGGACTTCACGCACGAGGTTTTCGAGTACCTTCAGATGATGGGGCACTGACCGTGGATGCAGCCGGCAACGTGGTCACGGCGTTCGTGCTGGTGCTGGCCCGGGTATCGGGGTTCATGGCCGTGCTGCCGATTTTCGGTTCGCGGAGCGTTCCGCTTCGCCTGCGGGTGGGCATCGCCCTGGCGGTGAGCCTGATCATGGCGTCGGTGATTCCGCCGGCCCCCGTGGCCGGCGCCGACTGGGTGGTCACGGCGCTGGTGCTGGTCCAGGAGATTCTCACGGGGCTCGGGCTGGGGCTGGCGGTGGCCATCGTCTTCTCGGCGGTCCGCCAGGCGGGGCTCGTCGCCGGCCAGCAGATGGGCATGTCGATGGCCCAGATCATCGATCCGATGACGGGCGAGGAGGCCGACCCCCTGGCCGTGCTGCTCGAGATGTGCTTCTCGGTGGTGTTCCTGGCGGCGGGCGGCCATCACCTTCTGCTGAGGCTCATGGTGAGCAGTTACGCGGCCTTCCCGATGGGCGAGCCGCCGGCGGCGGGCGTGATGGCCCAGGCAATCGTGGAAGCGGGCGTCCTCATGCTGACCTTCGCGCTCCAACTGGCCGCGCCCCTGCTGGCGGCGTTCCTGGTGCTGGCGGTGGTGCTGGCCATCTTGGCCCGCATCCTGCCCGAGATGAACATCCTGTTCGAGAGCCTGCCGCTGCGGGTCGGCCTCGGCCTCTTCATGGCCGCCGCCATTGTGCCGCTCCTGGGCGGGTTTACGCGCCTCTTCGGAGAGTGGTTGAGCCAGTTCCTGGTCACGTAGGACGGTAAGCGGACCCATGGCCGATCAACCGGCAACCGAACGGACCGAACCCCCGACCCCCGAACGCCTCCGCAAGGCCCGGGAAGAGGGCCAGGTTCCCCAGAGCCAGGAGATGTACGCCGCCATCGCCCTGGCCATGCTCCTAGTGGTGACGTCCCTGTCGGCCTCGGCCCTGTGGGACTGGTTTTCGGGCCAGGTGAGGGACGGGTGCACCTTCGACCCGGCCTGGCGGTTCGACGCCGAGTCGGTGACGCGCCTGCTGGAGGCCAAGTTGGCGCAGACGCTGCTGGCGCTGGCGCCGTTCATGGTGGCCATGAGCGTGGCCGCGGTCTTCAGCGGCGTGCTGATCAGCGGCTGGACGGTGGCGCCCAAGGCGATTCGCTTCAACCCCACCCGCATCAACCCGGTCAACGGCCTCAAGAACCTGATCTCGGCGCGGTCGGTCATGAACCTGGTGGCGTCGGCGGCCAAGGTGACCGTTATCGGCGTCATCGTCGTCCTGTACTTCCAGGACAAACTGGGCCTGTGCCTGGCCCTGACGTGGGCGTCGCCGCTGGAGGGGTTCCGGACGATCCTGAGCTGCGTCTTCGGCGTCGTGGCGCGGATCGCCGTGGCCCTGCTGGCCATCGCGGTCCTCGATGCCCTGTACCAGCGATGGCAGTTCCGGCGCGACATGCGGATGACGCGGCAGGAGATCAAGGAAGAGCGGCGCCAGCACGAGGTCTCGCCCGAGGTCCGCCACCGCATCCGCGCCGTCCAGTTCGAGATGGTCCGCCGGCGCATGCTCCAGGCCGTGCCGACGGCCGACGTGGTCGTCACCAACCCGACGCACGTGGCCGTGGCCCTGAAGTACGACGCCGTGGTCATGCACGCCCCGCAGGTCGTCGCCAAGGGGGCGGACCTGATGTGCGAGCGGATCAAGGAGATCGCGCGGACCCACCAGGTCCCGATCATCTACCGCCCGGAACTGGCCCGGGCCATCTACGGCACCTGCGAGGCGGGCGACGTGGTTCCCGAGCCGCTCTACGTGGCGGTGGCCGAGGTGATGGCCATGATCTACCGCCTGCGCCAACAAGGACACGCGAACCCCGTAACCCGTGACCGCCGATGAGCGCCGCCAAAAATCAACCCGGCCCTACCGCGCTCGACCCCGCCTCGGCGGGCCTGAAGCGGCTGTGCGCCCACAACGACATCCTGTTCGCGGCGGGGCTGGCGATGATCCTGGCCACGCTGCTCGTGCCGCTGCCCACGCTGGTGCTCGACGTCATGCTCGCGTGCAGCATCGCCATCGCCATCGCGACCATGGTCACGGTCCTGTCGACGAACGAGTCGATCGAGTTGTCGGCGTTTCCGTCGCTGCTGTTGTTCGTCACGCTGTTTCGGCTGGCGCTGAACGTGGCCTCGACGCGGCTCATCCTGACCCAGGCCGACGCGGGGGACATCATCCAGACGTTCGGCCACGTGGTTGCGGGTGGCAGCCTGGAGGTGGGGCTGGTGGTCTTCCTGATCCTGGTGATCGTCCAGTTCGTCGTCATCACGAAGGGGGCCGAGCGGATCAGCGAAGTGGCGGCACGGTTCAACCTCGATGCCATGCCCGGCAAACAGATGGCCATCGACGCCGACCTCAACGCCGGACTCGTCGGCGAGGACGAGGCCCGCCAGCGACGCGAGAAGATCGCCCGCGAGAGCGAGTTCTACGGCGCCATGGACGGCGCCAGCAAGTTCATCCGCGGCGACGCCATCGCCAGCCTCATCATCACGGCCATCAACCTGGTCGGCGGCATCGCGGTCGGCTTCTTCGACGGCCTCTCGATCGGCCGGAGCGTCGAGACGTACTCCATCCTGGCCATCGGCGACGGCCTGGTGAGCCAGATACCGGCCCTGATCATCTCCACCAGCGCGGGCTTCCTGATCTCGAAGGCCTCGACCAAGGAAAACCTGAGCCAGGCCCTGGTCCGGCAGATGCTGGCCCGCAGCCGGCCGGTGGCCATCGCCGCCTGCCTGCTGGGGGCCATGGTCTTCGTCCCGGGGTTTCCCAAGGCGCCGTTCATCGTGCTGGCGCTGGGGGCCGGCGTCCTGGCCAGGACGCTCAGCCGCATCGAGAAACGGGCCGCCGCCAAGCCCGAACCCGCCGCCGAAACCGAACCCGACCAGACGCGGGTCGAGGAGTTGCTCGACGTCGACCGCGTGGCCATCTTCGTGGGCCCGCGCCTGGTCAAGACGGTGGACCCGCGGCGCAAGGACAGCGTCTTCCACCGCATCGGCCCCCTGCGGCGCCGGTTCGCGAGCGAGTACGGCATCATCCTGCCCCTGATCCGCCTGCGCGACAACGTGGCCCTGGAACCCAACGCCTACGAGATCCGCCTCCACGGGCACACCGTTGCCACCGGACGGCTGGAACCCGACCGGTACCTGGCCATGGACCCCGGCACCGTGCAGAAACCCGTCGCGGGCCAAGCCACGCGCGAACCCGTCTTCGACCTGCCGGCCATCTGGGTCGCGCCCGACCAGAAGGAAGAGGCCGAACTGGCCGGCTACACCGTGGTGGACCCGGAGTCGGTCCTGGCAACGCACCTCTCGGAGGTGCTCCGCCGCCACGCCCACGAGATTCTGTCGCGCGACGACGCCCAGACGCTTGTCGACCGCCTGCGCGAGAAGCAGCCGGCCCTGGTCGGCGGGGCGCTGGGCGACAGCGCCGCCATCGGCCTCCTGCATCACGTGCTCCAGAACCTGCTGCGCGACGCCATCCCGATCCGCAACCTGCCCCAGATCGTCGAGGCCTTCGGCGACCACGCCCAGCGGACCAAGGACCCGGCCGTGCTGACCGAACTGGTCCGCAAGACGCTCGTCCGCGCCATCACCGCTCAACACGCCGACACGACCGGCCGCCTCACCGTCATCGCGCTGGAACCGACCCTGGAATACGAACTCCGCGGGGCGCTCGCCCAGGAAGGCCAGACCGAGTCGCTCGCCCTGGCGCCGGACCGGGCCCTGGAACTCTCGCGCCGCATCCGCCAGGCCTGGCAGAACGCCATGAACGATGGCCACGACAGGACCGTGCTGCTGGTCGACTACCGGCTGCGGCCGCACCTGGCGGCGCTGCTGTCGCGGCAACTGCCGCAACTGCCCGTCCTCTCCTACGACGAGGTGACGCCCGGTACCCAGGTCGAGTCCGTCGCCACGGTCACGATGCCGTCCGGCGAGCAGAACCCACAGAACCCAAGGCAGGCGGCCGTGCCCGCGCCGGCCATGGCCGCAACCTGATGCTCAAGTGAACTGAATCACGAGCAAGCAAGAGGACAACGGTGAAACGTACAGCCGTCCAAGTGGCCGTCGTGGGGTTGCTGGTCCTGGCCGCCGTCGGGACGGCCCGCGGCGTGCCGCCCGCGGCGTGCAGCCTGCGGGCGCTGGCCGGCGCCGTGGTCCTGTACCTGCTGACGAGGGTGGCGGGATGGGTGTTGGCTTCGGTAGGCGCCGACATACTGCAGCGGGGCGCCTCCTCGCGGCGTAGAGAATGAGGACACCACCGGTGGAAACCGACACACGAGACGACCTCGACACGCCGGCCACGGCCCTTCAGGCCAAGGCCCGCCAGGCCTACGCCCAGCAGTCGCGCCGGGCCAAGGAGGACCAGTGGATCGTCGAGTACCTGCCGCTGGTCCGACACGTCGTCCAGAAGGTGACGGCCCACCTGCGCAGGCCCAGGGACGACGATGACCTGATTTCGGCCGGCACGGTGGGCCTGGTGAAGGCGGCCCGCGCCTACGACGTCTCCAAGCACGCCACATTCAAGACCTACGCGTACATCCGGGTCCGCGGGGCCGTCATCGACGAGTTGCGGAACCGGTCGCTGGCCTCGACGGCCACGCATCGCCTCGTGCGTCAGATCCGCCTCGCCTACGAGACCCACCTGGCCGCCGCCGCCCAGCCGCCCACCGACGAGCAACTGGCCGCACGGGTCGGCATCTCGCTGCCCAAGTATTACGGCGCGCTCGAAGACGCTCGGCGACAGCACTTCCTTTCCATCCACGGTCTCAGCGACGAGGAACCCGCCCTGGGCAACCTCCTGCCGGCCGACACCACGCCGTCTCCCGAGGGC
>Ga0307379_10006115_pt1 | contig 16623 bp, 8 predicted proteins | sample UN2MG_FD_202237 | JGI IMG/M metagenome (GOLD analysis project Ga0307379, IMG submission 202237) | Soil microbial communities from Risofladan, Vaasa, Finland - UN-2 | ecosystem: Environmental > Terrestrial > Soil > Coastal area > Acid sulfate soil | place: Finland: Risofladan, Vaasa | collected... | reverse complement strand
CCTACGTGTCCGACTTCCCTGACGCCGCTGGCAAGGTCGAAAAGATTGCCAAGAAGCTGGAGAAGGAAGATGACGGCGGCGAAGAGCCCCCGCCAGAGCCACCAGCACCGGCACCAGAGCCGGAAGTCGATGTGACCGTGGAAGAGAAACCTGCTGAGCCCGCTGCTGCTGAAGCACCGGCTGAGGCGAAGACTGAATCACGACTGAACGAGGCGTGGCCCAAAGGAAGTTTCGACGCCAAGGCCGTCGCCAAGAACATGCGTGCGTACAAGGTGTCAAGCGATGTCAAAGGTGTCCCTGACTGGTATCCACTAAGAGGTAAGGCTGGAGAGGTTGATAAGATGAAGACTGTCACCTACAGACAGGTTGACGATCTGATTCCAAGCGCTTTTCCGGGGTGGGCGATCCCCCATGCGTTTGATGGTTTGAAGCCTGTTTCGGAATCCAAGCTTGATGAGAGCGTGCGCATTGACTCAATCACTCCCATGAGCGGCTTCACTGTTCGTTTGAATGCGGACGCAAATTCAGAGGCCATAAGGGTTGAGCGCAAACTGTCGGGTGACCCGCGCTTCGTAAGTGTAAGTTCGAAGGGAACGTCTGTGTTCATTGACGTTGAAGCGCGCAGTTCGAAGGCTGCTGATTTTGTAGTGCGCGACACCATGCGCGTTCATGGTCTGTCCGACATGCTGGAAGGCGCGAAGCTGGCGGTCTCAGCCAAGAATGCGTCCAAGGTGTCTGAGAAACTTGAGACCGCAGTCGTTGACGTACCACACCAGATCACGACGGCATCTGTTTCCTTCCGTGCCCGCAATGAGGCTGACGTGTTCGCGAAGCACGCCAAGGAAAAGCAGCGCAAGTGGAACCTGTTCAATGTGCCGACTGTCGAGACTGCCGGTACACACCTGTTCGTGAAGCTTCAGTTCCTTGGAGCCCCGAAGTCGAAAACGGTGGAGAGCCTTCTTCAAGGTGCCGTGGACGACCTGAGCCTCAAGGAGTCGGTTGAGTTCAAGGTGACTGAGGCGAAGCAGATTGGCTACGTCGCGTTCTACGACAAGAAGAAGCTGGAGATTCCGTTCTCCGACGCTGAGACCATGTACGACGCCAAGCTGTTCGCGATCAACTACTTCAAGGTGCCAAAGAGCAAGCAGGGCTTGCTTGCGATTGAGCCCGGATACAACGAGTCAGTTGAGATCAAGGAATCCGAAGAGGCCGATCCGATCAAGCAGATCATCGAAGGCAAGCATTGGTCTGAAATCAGAAGCATGATTCAGGCGGAAGGCACCACGGTCCCGTTCAGCCAGATTTTCGAGAAGGTTGGAACGGTCACCGGTCAGGACGGAAAAGAACTGGTCAGTACGATCAACGAACTGCGCATGAAGGTCTGATGAATGTCCTTTGCTCAAAAGCGTGCGGCGGCATCGCTCTCCATACGGAGAGCAGCACGGCAGGAAGCTGAGAGACAGGCGCGAGCGTTGTTTGGGGAGTTGCAGCTTGCGCTTGAGTCCAGTATTCCGTGCCATTGCACGTTGTTGGGTTCAGACCTGACAGAGAAAATGGAGATCGAACTGTCTATCGAATTGCGGTTTGAGGATTACCGTGAAATGATGGACGCAGAGGGGACTGCCGGGGACTTCCTTGAAGAGAACTGCCAAGCCCTCATCGGTTGGAAGCGCTCCGCAAGTAATGGTTACGGCTTCAAAGCGATTCTCTTGTTTTGAAACCGGAGTGAAGTAAACTCCGAACAGTGGAGACGACCGTATGTTGAGCACCAAAGTAGCGGTTTACACGACCCCATCGGTTGCGGCTATCGTTGTGCAGTTCAGCAACGACAGCAGTAGTCCACCAACGGTAACAGTTGAAAACCTTGATGGCGGTCAGAGTTGTGCCATCAAGTATCAAGAGTCGGATGACGGAACGACGTGGAACGACATTGCTGGTACTAACGCGACTGTAAACCCCGGTACGCTGGATGTGCAGGAAGTGGTTTCCACCCGTCGCCTGATCGCACTTCATGCAGGCAGCGCTGTGCAGGTCATGTTCAACTTACAGCGCTCGCTGGCGGGCGCTCCGTTGAGTCTTGGTAGCACCTGTTAGACAACCGTAGCTCCAGCTAGGGGTAGTTGGGGCAAAAAGGGGGCGCTGGGGCTAACTCAGCGTCTAACCAGAGGGAAACGCCCCGCCCTCTACGACACGAGGTAACTGACATGAGCAGCTATAACTTCAATGGCATCGGAAACGAGCCGAACGCTGACAAGCGTTCAAGCAACATGATTGCAGCCCTGCCATTGGGCGGACTCCAAAACGCGAAGCCCGGTATCTTTACGCTCGTTGAGCGCATCGTTGCCACGGAACTTCGCACGGTGAAGGGCAGCGACAACGTGCGCGTCATCACCCGCATCGGTGGCAAGCCCATCGTTGTCAGTGGTTTGCTCACAGCGGTTGATGAACTCACCACTTCGTCAGCAGCGGGCACTTTGCCAAACCGCAGCATCACGCCGGAAACGGTGCTGTTCACGCACGCTGGTGCGGCGAACAACATCGAAGACGACGGTGAAGGCATCCTTCAGGATGCTGGTGGTGGTGCCGCTCGCGGTACAATCAACTACGACACCGGAGCTTACAGCTACGTGGCTTCCGGCGTTATCGGCGTGACCAGTGTTGCCTACAACCACACCGACTACGTTTCAGTGTCGGGCGGCGCGCAGACAGAGAACAGCACGAACGGTGCCGCTTCTTCAGCTTTCGCTGACTCAACCGCGTTCCCGATTGTTCCGGGCACTCTCGCCCTGACCGATCAGGCCGCACTGGTCTTCGAAGACGATGGCAAGGGCAACGTCATCCAGACCAATGCAGGCAACGTGTCTGTCGGTACCGTGAACTACGGAACCGGCGCAATCTCGCTGTCTGGCATCACCGGCACCATCACCACCAGCATGGACATTGCCTACAACCGCGACTTCTACAGCAAGACCGTAGCGGCTGGCGGCGGTCACCTGACCATGCAGTACCTTCCCGATGGTGGAGAATTTTGGGCCGATGCCGTCAAGTCCACCCCCATCGCTCAGGATGGTGGAGCGTACACCCCGAGCGTTCTCGTCGGCATCTTCGCTGAGGCGGCTGCTGCCAACGGCAACAACGCCCTTCGCGTGAACTTCGTGATGCGCGGTGAGGACACGTTCGAAAACCCGGACCTCGGTAAGCGCAGCGACGTTCTGGAAGACAGCGCAGGAACAGGCGTCAGCTACTAAGCTGGACCAACTGAAGTTCCTTCGCCAGAGGTTTGAAGCGGGACTGTCAACACTGGCAGTCCCGCTTTCTTCTGACATAATGCTGACAGAAATTTTCGGCAGTAACGGAGAATCGACCTATGCCACTTCAGAAATTCACGCCCCATTCGCGACTGGTGCTGGCCCGTGACGGCATGATGGTCAATCGTCAGGGTCAGAATGGGTCCAACTTTTCAATGGTCCTGAAGGCCCCTACCGTTCTTCAGGTTGACGGTTTTCCAAGCCGACTGGCCCGCATTGTTGTCGAGTCGATTTCCAAATTGGAAACGATGCCGGAAACCTACGACACCAATGCTTCCGGTCGTGAGTTCCCGACTGACAAGGGTTTCGGAGTTGTACCGGCAGTCACGGTTCTGAACGACATCCTCGCAAGCCCGTTACAGTACGACACGGTGGCTGGAGGACGAGTCGAGACCGTTCAGGCGATCTACCCGGATGATCTTGACGTGCGCGTGCGTCTGAAGGGCGTGGCCGGTGTGCAAGAAGTTGCGCACGCTGGTACCCCAGTTAGCGCTCTAGGCTCTTTGGAAGTCCCCGCGAAGGCTAACATCGTGGGTGCGGGCGAGGGATTTTTGTTTGTAGACCCTGCTGGCCCATCTACTTCGTTCATCTTTGACGGTGGTACTGACGCGGGCACGCCCGCAACCACTATCAACAACGTGGCTGGCTACACCGCAGTTGCCACCAGTATTGATGTGGTTGATGGTAGTGTCTTCCAGATTGGCGATGTCATCCAGCCAGAGAGTAGTACCGAGTTGTGGAAGGTCACAAATGTTGTTGTGAACACGTTGACCGTCACGCGAGATTACAAAGGTACAACCCCCGAAGCTGTGGTTGACACACAATTTTTGTTTATCGTTCCCCCAGCACTGGCTGAGGCAGGCACAGTTGTTGTCATAACCATCGACGCAGGGACCACTGCTGCGTCCGTGATGGCACTGTTTGAAACCGCTTTCAATGGTGCCGCTATCGGTATCACCAGTGATGACACCGCAGCAGACGGTACAACTATTCTGACTGTCGATACCGCTGGAGCAGACGGCAATAATTGGATTATCACGGTCTTCGGTGCCCACGTTGACTTCAACTCTGCAAACCCGTCAGGTGGTGTAACGGGTGGCGCTGTTCGTGAGTTCAGCCACACGATTGCAAATCCCTTTTTGTACCCCATTGTCCCCGGTTCGGTTGATATGACTTACACCGTTGGTGGGGGTGCCCGCCATGCTTTAGACCTGTGGGGTGACGGTCGTATTATTGGCCGCGATGCAATCGGCACCATCAACTACGAAACCGGCGAAATTACGATGAAGTTTGCTGCTATTATTGATGCGGTAGACAGCACAGTTGACTTCGAAACCCCGGACAACACGGTGCTGTATGCTGACTCCGTGATCGACGTTGACTTCAGCTACACTGAGCGTCTTCAGTCGCTTGGAGCCTGATCGGAGTAAGCAGTGCGCATAACTGAGGCCAAAGTGAAGAGCTTGGGCGAGTCACGGATTCTGGAAGCACTGAATCCTGACTCGCCTAAACCTCATTTGCTGGCTGAGCTTGATCCGCGCTTGTCTGAACTGACCGAAGAACTGTCAGCTACAGCAGCTACTACCATCTTTCGCAAGTGGATCACGGTTCAGACCGAATTGCTGAAGTTGGGTCGCGGTGGAGATGTAAGCTGGACGCGCATCACAAGAGCAGTCAGAGAGGCCCTGAGAGCCTTCCTAAACGACGCCAAGACCGGCGATGACATCCAATGAGGTCTGAGTGCCCGGTGACTCCCTAAAGCTTCCTACCGTTCCTACGGACACACCGAATTTCACTCTGTTGTTTGCGTGGAATCCGGTGTTTCCAGAGCGTCTTACTGTCCTCATCAATCACAAAGTTGAAGATGCGGTCGCGGTAGATGGGCTTGATGATGAGGACACCGCAGAACCAGACGACGGTGGAGTACCCAAGTCCGGTTTAGGTGATGACGAAGCTGCCACACCTGAGTATTCTACTTACCGAATCCGGTTGGATAATCCGGTCGATCAGTCGTGGTTCCAACGGCTGCCGAATTGGCGACGTATCGTTAGCTTCGCCAAGATGTACGGACAGGTTGCTTATTGGCCTGCTACCGGGGTCGTAGAGGACGCAGGGGACGCCAAGGATGAAGAAGACGCTCATAGAGTTCGTGGAATCTTCGCTGACGCTCGTAGAGAGCAAACAGAACAGCAGTGGAGAGAACGTCGTCGTAACCGGAAAGTTCCAGCACGCCGGGATAATCAATCGAAACCGCCGCGTCTATCCCCGGAAGTGCTTTGAGCAGCACCTTCGTGCGGATTCCGACTTCATGCGCGGAGTGCGTGGTCGCAAGGTGCTTGGTCACATTGAGCACCCGGAAGACGGTCGCACTGACCTTCTGAAAGCTGCCATCGTCATCACCGACATCAACATGCGCGAGAGCGGTGAGGTTGTCGGCACGCTTGAAACCTTGGGAACCCCGCACGGCAAGATTGCGGCGGCTCTGTTCAAGGACGGTATCACTGTAGGCATATCGTCTCGTGGTCGTGGCTCCGTTGTCCAGCGTGACGACGGTGTTGATGAAGTGCAGGACGACTACGTTATGGAGACGTTCGACCTCGTTGCCGACCCGTCCACCTACGGTGCCGAACTGGTGATGACTGAAGGCGCGGACAAGGGCAAGACAGTCCACACGCTCAACGAGGGTGTGATGAAGACCCTTGAGGAAGCCAAGCAGTTCTCTGAAAAGGAAATGGACAAGCTGACGGAAGACGCTTGCCGCAAGCTTGTGATGGAAGAGGCGAAAGCGATTTCGCGCAACCCGATGCGCGCCTTCTTGGTGAAGGTCGAAGGCCCTGAGTACGCAACCAAGGCAACGATGGAGTCCCTGTCGTGTGCCGGTCTGAAGTACGGTGTGCTTTCCATCGAAAAGAACGGGTTCACCTACATCATCGAAGCGAAGACGAAGGATGCCCTGATCGAAGCTGTTTCCAACGGTGCCCGCAAGGCTGCCAACGACAACAAGATTTCCGGCGAATTGTTCCGCACCGTCGAAGGTGCGTTCCACGGTAACCCTGACGTGGACCCGAAGGTTTCAATCGAAGAGTCGAAAGAGTTCTGCCCCGTCAAGCTGGTGCTGGAGTCCTTCAAGGAAACCTTCAACAGCAAGGACGAGGACTACGACGAGATCGTGACTGCGCTCGACGGCGCTTCCGCAGAGATGGACGCGGAAGAAGACGAAGAAACGCCAGCCGACGAAACCCCAGCGGAAGAGCCGCCAGCCGAAGAGCCTGTAGTTGCTGACGACGGCGACGGCGTGGTGGACGACCCTGTTGAGGAAGACGACGACGGTGTTGTTGACGATACGACGCCTGAGCCAGAAGAGCCTGTAACCGAAGAAGACCCGGAAGCTTTGATGGGCACCGACGAGCCCGCTGAGGCTCCGATGGAGCAGGAAGAACCAGAAGACATGCCGGTGGATGACGAACCGGAAGAGGAATACGACGTAGAGTACGCCGACACTGACGAGGGTAAGACACACCTTCGTGGCAAGTTGGTGGATGGCTTTGAAACGCTGCCTGTCTACGAGAAGGTGACGCAGCAGCAGGTTGCGTCCGATCCGCGCTACGCCAAAGCCATCAAGAAGTGGATGGGCATGGACTTGGCGAAGCGTGCAGCCGCGCTGGTCAAAGCTGGCGGCACCAAGTTCCTCAACACTGCCAAGACCTTCTTGGCCAGCGTTGAGCGGGAGCCTGATGGCGGTTTCTTGGATGCCGCAGGTCTGGTGTCAATCAACAACAATAGCTTCCGCGACCTGATTGTGGCGCTGGAGTCCGCAGAAACAGTGGACGAGGCTTTTGCTAAGTCAAAGTACGTTCCAGATCGTGTGAGCAAGTGGAAGAAGGTAGCTAATGGCGACTTCATCCATGAGACCCCATTGGGAATGTTCTTCATTGAACCTAAAGGCTCAGAGTGGACAGTCCGCTTTGTTGGAAATGCCAAATTCAATCAGCGCATTCCGGCAACAGGTCAAGGCGCTCGCAAAAAGTTTATTGGTACGACCTATAAGACCGCTGACGACGCAGCGGCTAAAGCGAGTAACTGGTACTTTGGTCAAGTTGGTCTTGAGTCCGTAGAAAACATCGAAGAGAAGGTGTTCTTCGGCGGAAACAACAACGGCACCAGCGACGTGTTCTTTGACCAGTTGCGCGAGCCAGCAAAGTTCGTCCGTGAGATCGAGAAGAATCGCTCTGTGCTTGGTGCTATCCAGAAGGCCGACGATCACGTTCAGGTCGAGTTCAAGAAGGGCACACACCTTCAGGCACGCAAGGACATCATCGACGCAGCCGCGAAGTCAATCGGTTCCGACTTCGTGGAGAGCGTTGCGATCAACCATGTTGACGCTGGCCCCACCCTTCAGGTCGAGTTCGACTCTGAAGCTGACGCGCAGAGTTTCAACGACGGCTACGAAGGTCCGGGCGAGCGCGAGTTCATTTCAAACCGCGTCATGGCGATCCGCTTCGATTCCAAGCTGACGCCGAAGAAAGCAGAAAAGGAAATCCGCAAGTTCGTCGGTGAGTCCAAGGCGAAGATCACGGAAGCTGTGTGGAACACAAGCCCGAAACCGCTGTGGCGTGTTTCGTTGGTGTTCGATGAGCCAAGTGAACTGAAGAAGCTCGTTGACCACATTCAGCGCAGTCGTTCCGAAGTAGTCAGCATCGACATCCTCAATCCTCGTGAACTGGACATCGTTACGCCGACGTGGATTCACAAGTCGCGTGAAGCGATGCGCTGGCTTGAGCGTCTGGTGTCACAGGCTGGTGTCGAGTCCGATCTGACGGACAGCGTGAAGACCATCAGCGTCTACGAGGAATTCGGTACAAGACTCTTTGGCAAAGACAAGAGGGGCGTTCAGGCGCACGCTGTTGACGTGTTCACACAGCGCAAGGTTGTTGCCCGCGCCAAGAACGAGGGAGCCGCATCACAGGCAGCCCGCTTCTTCAACCGTCTGGTGAAGGAAGGCAAGGCACCGAAGTTCATTGTCAGCGTTGACGTGCCGAGTCGGGGTGATAGTGCGCTACTTCCGGGTTCCAATGACGCTTTCTACTTTGACATTGCTGGTAGTGTGTCGGACAGCGCTGCCATCAGCGAGATCAACAAGATGATTTCCAAGCACGGATTCGATGAGTCCGTGCGCACGACCTACAAGGTCGTCACCGAGAACATTGACCCGTTTGGTCGCAAGATGCGTTCGCTCAAGCACATGGCTGAAGGCTTTGCCGACAGCTACATGGTGCTTCAGGTTGAAATCCAGTTGGACGAGATTCCGCTGGATAAGCGTGAAGCGTTTGACGTGTTTCGCCACGGTGACGAACTCACCAACGTGAGTGGTGCTTTGCAGGCTCGTTTCATTGAAGACGAACTTGAGTTTGACGACGCCTATGTGTTTTGGGGCGACGAGGGCAGCGACACCATCGTGATCGAGATTGAATCCCCGGTCGGCTCAAGCATCCCGAAGATGAACTCCGCGATCAAGTCAGCGCTTGAAGTGAAAGCCATCGAAGTCACGGAGTCCACCAAGAAGGTTTCCGAGAACGCCACCAAGGTCGCGTTCTCAACCAGCGGCAAAGACATCACTTTCAAGTTCTTCGATGCCGAAGGACAGCACGCTGTCCCGGCTGAGGCGATATTGTCGGACCTGATGGCTTACTCAGAGAGCCTTCCGCTGGTTGCATCCAACGGCAACGTGACCGTGCGTACCATTTCCAAGAAGGAACTGGCTGCGCTGCTTGGTGCCGAGAAAGAAGTCGGTGAGGGAACCTTCCACGTTGCTTCCGCCAGCGACGATGACGACGACTACGAAGTTGACGTTGACGTTGACACCGACGACGAGGAAGGCGAAGGCGAGTTCGACATCGAAATCACGACTGGTGATGACGATGACGCGGAAGATGACTTCGACGTTGAGATTGAAGACGGCTGGAAGAAAGACGAAACCGACGCCGACGATCAGCCCGAGCCGGAAGAGCGTCCCGAGTACGACCCGGAAACGCAGAGCGCTGTCGCTCAGGCTGGCAAGGACCAGACCATCGACGTTGAGCAAGACCCGGAAGTTGACATCGACGCCGACCTTGGAGAAGCATCGTTCAAGGACATTCCCAAGATTGCTTGGGGTATTGGTCCCGGCGGTCGCAAGACCATTGAGAAGGGCGACGTTGTTTACACCTTCAGCACAGACCTAAAGGATTTGGTCAAGCAAACTGTCATCGTGCCACCCAACCCTGTTACGGGAACGATGCTGACCAAGAACCAGTTTGGAAATCAACGTACACTGAAGCCCGGAGAATGGGCGCGCAATCCAACCGACGTTCCTGACCTGCCACTCTACAAGCGCTTTTTTGATTCCAGTGGCTTTCCGCTTGAGTCTGTAGAGGGCGTAGATGAAGCGTCAGCGTACAAGACTAACGGACCTGTCATTCAGGTTGTGTTCGGTCCCCGCGACAGCCTGATGCCGATGCGCAACATGCTGATGAAGGAATTGCGCGGAGACATCAAATCGCTCGCCCCCGGAAACGGTGGCAAGTCTTTGCTGGTGATCTTCAATGATAACTTTACGCCCAACGGTGCGCTCGCTTTGGTTGACGCTGCGCTTCGTAAGGGTGGTCAGTTCGAAGCTACTGCTACGATTGAAACAGACAGCGGCGACGTGATGGGTGGCGAAGGCCCCGCATCCAACGCGAGCCCGTTCCGTGGACCGGCGCTTTCGTCCGACCCCGACAAGGAAGATGAGCTTGGCGGTGAGTTCGTTGACGACGACGACCCGAAGGAACTTGGCGAGGCTGAGAAGTTCTTGGATGCTCGCTCGCGTATTCTGAAGGGTCTCGTTGACGCAGGCTGGGATGTGGTAGGCAGCAACATGGGCCGACCACTCAAGTTCCCGCACGCCACTGACGGTGATCTTCGCCTGTACTTCAAGGCTCAGTCGGTTTACTTCGACTTTGGCCCGCCATTCAGCATGAACAATGCGCACTCAATGGTCTCCGACATTCGTGGACTGCCAGTTGACCGCATCATCCGCTCCGCAGAACGCGCCCGCCAGAGCAAGGGCGTATACGAGGATGGTGAGTCAGCGAACGAGTCGATCAGCGAAGGCGTTACCCCGGCGATGATTGATTCGCTTCACGTTTCCGAAGTTGTTGTGATCGTGGCGACGATAGCGCTCAAGCCCGCTGCACGTCTTGAGAACGTGAAGCACTACCTTGGCATGGGACCGGCAGCCTACCGTGCGGCACGCGAGAACTTGGCCAAGCGCGGAATCCTGAACTCCAGCGGTGGTCGTTCTTCTGAAACTCAGAAGGCTTACGACATGCTGGTTTCTTCAAACCGCATCAGCAGAGACTACAGCAGTCAGCTTCCGAACCTGAAGGCTGAGTATAAAGCTGCATCGAAGCCGCCATTTGAAGACCCCGGTGCTCCCGACAAGAGCCCGAAGGTCATGCTGTTCCGCATCAAGAAGAATGACCGCAAGCCGCGTATGGCTGCGCTGGTCACAGGCAAGAACGATCAGAACATTGAGTTCTTCAAGCGCCAAGCTGACAAGGGCAACGGAAAGACCTTCGTTGTGAAGGCGAGCACGGCTGAAATCGGTCGTACCAAGATTGCTACGTTCCGTCGTGGCATCAACGATCAGTTCGTTGAAGACCCGGTGAACATGAACGTGTGGCTGGACAAGGATTTGCCGGGTGAATACCTACCACGCCGCGAGTCAGTGGATGAAGCACACGTTCAGACTGACATCGAAGTGAAGGTGTTCCCGATTGTTAAGGCCGATCTTTTGGCGCTCAACAACACCCTTCGCGGAACCAAGGGTTACTCTGGTGGTTACTACAAGGGTGACACCGGCTACGTGACCTTCAGCCCGATGGCTGATCCGATTCAAACACACAAGACAGTTCGTGCCGCAGTTGAACGCATCGGACTGAAGGCTGAGCATGTTGAACTGGCTGAACAGCCTGTGGTCATGCGCACTGCTCGCGTTGCTGTGGACGAGTGGTTGATCTTCCCGTTCTTCGGACGCATGGAGTCGAAGTTCATCACTGACCTTCCGCGTACAACGGTGGACAACATCGCTGCGCTGATTGCGCGTGACTCTGCTGTTGTGGACCTTCAGATCAACAGCCTTCCCGGTGGCAAGTCGGAAGTGTTCGTGAAGACCCGCTCAGGCACCAACACGCGACAGGTTGAAGCTGCCGTGCGCGGAGCTTTTATGAAGTCCGGTAACGCCAACTTGGGACGCCCGGAAGTTCTTCCTGAGTCGAAAGAGATGACGGAAGCCAACAAGCTTTCGCCAAAGCAGCACTACAAGGCGGTGATGCAGCGCATCGGTCGCACGATGCCGACCATTGACCCTGATGAGTACCCGCCGATGAGTGGTCTGGAAGGTCCGTTCCGTTTCCGCAATGGTCGCATCGCGTACTACGACCCGCGTGAAGGTGCGTACTACGATCCGAAGTCCGACCTGTACCTTGAACTCAAGGACATCGGTGAGTCTTTGGAAGAAGCTGAGTATCGCCCCTACGTTCAGTCCACCATGACTGTTGTGTTCGTGCGAGGCGACAGAGAAGACTTGGATGCGCTGACGAACATACTCTACAAGGACCGTAGCAGCGGCTACGCCAGTTCCAGCTACGACCGTGCGCAGAGCCGCACAGAGTTCCGCTTCATGGGCAATGTTACGCCCAAGGAAGCGCGAGCCCGCATTGAGAAAGAGATCAAGGGGTTCTACGAGAGCCTGACAGTGGAATCTGCCAAGACGGTCACACTGGATGAGCGTCGAATTGAAGTCGAGTTCACTGGAGACGCAACGGTTGACTTGATTCGTGCCATCATTCAAGACCTGAAGCACACTACAGAGTGGAAGAACGCTGACGCTCACAGTCGCGAGCAGGTATTACGCGACATCGGTATCCGCATCCGTCGTCAGGGTAAGGGTAGTCTTTCCCGTTGGTACATAGACTCGCTTGAGCAGCACACCGGAAACAAGTATGTGTTGTTCACTCCGGTAGACCACAAGCCGACATACAAACCATCGTTGTGGTTGCCTTTGTTCAAGCGTGAAATCAACGAATCGGTTGAAGAAGCAACCGTGATGGTGCGTGGTGAACCCATGCGCGTGCTGTCTCGCCAGCCGATTGACGCTGAGGACATCAGCAGCGATTACCGCGACCGAAACAGATACACGAAGCTGCCGACATCAGGCAGATACGAGTTCGTTGTTACTGAGCGTCCGCAAGGTGGTCGTCCCGGTCAGGACGCCGTGCTGATGTTCCTGTTCAAGAACGGTAAGCCAGTTGTTGAGCTTGGTTCACACACGAGCGCCAGCAACGCGCTTGGCTTTTTCAATAACTCGTTCATGGAAAACGTGGAAGAAGCATCCGGTCCCTTTGAGAAGTGGATGCGCGACGTTGACCTTGAAGTTCAGAAGATGATCGGACTTTCTGTTCACGATCTGCCAGACGTGCCGTTCCGCGACTGGTACGCCAACCGTATGAACGCGAAGGCGGCTGCCCGCAAGGCAATCAAGATGGCGGATTCAGTTGAAAAGGACGGCAGCAACTTGCGCGAGGGTACTTACACACAGCTTGAAACCGGTGCTAACCAGAATCCGGCAGCCATGCTGCTTGATGCTGCGATGGAAGACATGCGCAATGGTTTCTTCAAGACTGCTGAATGGGCTCAGTGGGGTAAGTCAGATCGTGCCCGCATCATCAGTGCTCTTGGTGATATGGTCATTCGTGAGGAACAGGGCGACAAGATTCGCTGGTCGCTGAATGGTCTTCGTGGGCAGACCAACAAGACCTACGTGACTTTCACGCCTGCTGAGTTTGATCCACAGGTTCCGTCTGCTGAAGACATCCTCAAGCGCTACAGCGATGATGTTGAAAACGGCTCGTCAGTCGTCACAGTCACAGTGTTCGACAACGCTGGTGAAATCCAACGCGAAGAGATCGACGCACTGGCTAGAAAGAACGGTGGCACCTTCCGTGACGGAAGCTACGAAGGAACGATGGAACTGAACTACTGGTTCCGCTCTGTTTCTTCAGCACAGCAATTTGCTGACGATGTGAACCTGATTATTCCGGTCGGAAGCGGCAATCAAGCCACGGTGGAAGAATCGGTATCTGAGGCTCAGACTCCCGTCGTCTACTTCTACCAGAAGCGCGGAAAGGTCGAGGTTCGCAACGCGGGCTACACTGGCGAAATCCTTGACGTTGTTCCCATCGTTGGCAACAACATCAAGAGTGCCATGTTGGAGGCCAAGCAGATTGCGATGGACTTGGGCTTTGAGAAGTACGACACCGGCTTCGACACCGGTTTCCTGAAGAACTTTATGATCGAGGGCGTTCTGTTCCGCAACGCTTCTGAGCGTTCGGGCGGTCTCTCGGTTGAAGTCCAGTTCGATGAGGACGCTGCCGCGTTCGCGAAAGCGATTTCGCGCCACGACGGTGTAGCGGAAGCCACAGTCTCCAGCCAAAACCTGAATCTGGCTTACGTCAAGTTCAACGAGAATGTGGACGTTGACCTTGCCGACAAGATCGTGAAGACGGCGCTCAGTCAGGTCGGAATCTCTGAGGGCATGAACAAGATATTCCAGTTCGACTCTGGAGGGAACGCCCGCAAGTTCGCCATGATGGTGACGAAGCGCTTCCGCCTTCAGACGCAGGTAAGTCCAAGTGCTGATCCAGAAGCAAAGACCGTAATGGTGAAGTCTATCCCGCTGCGCGACTTGATCGACTTGGACTACGAGAGTTCGCAGTTGGGTGGTACCATGATGGAGAGCAAGCTGCCCACCCTGCGCGAAGCCACCGAAAACGCTCCGCTCAACGGAGCCAACATGGCAGAGTTCAAGAAGCTGCTGTCAGAGAACGCCAGCTTGAAGGCAGAAAAGAACAGCCTTACGGCTCAGCTTGATTCATCCCACAAGGAGAACGAAATCCTTCGTGACCTCAACGAAGAGATGGCGAATCTCCAGCACGCTGAGACTTTGAAGGACCACCAAGAGACGATCTTCAAGAAGTATCCTGATCTGAAGCCTCTCTCGGAAGAGTTTGACCGCTGTGAGACCGTCGAGGAACTTGACAGTCTTGCCGAACGAATGAACAATCTTCGTATTCAAACCGCATTGGTGGAGTCGAAAGACTCCGGTGCGGAGAAGGGCAAGGAAAGCGGTTTGGAAAAACCGCTAACCGAAGCCCGCAAGAGTCCTGATGGCATCCCGTCACCAACGTCAGTGGAAGACACTGACAAGACGGGTCTGAGCTTCACCGAAGCGAATGCTGAAGGTTCTCAAGCGGACAATCCGGTTTCCCGTTTTGCTCGTCACAAGGCGCGCTCCCGCAGATAGCGGGAACGCATTTTGGAGAACACAGAAATGCTTAGAACTGAAGGTGAGAACTCGGTAGCCACGCTTGAAGAAAGCTTGGTCGCCAAGAACCGCCATCTGGTCGAGCGTTACTCGGATTACAAGAACCCAGCGGTGGGTATCACCAAGGGCATCAATGTTTTCGAGACGCTTGGCAAGGACGCGGACCCGCTTCGCAAGGCAATGCTCGCAACTCTCTGCGAGAACTTCGTCAAGAAGGCAATCGACCAGAAGCAGTTGGTCGAGACTGACCGTGGCGGCATCCCGGTCTGGATCAAGAATGGCCTCGCTCTCATCAGCGCATCATTCGCTGAGGACATGAGCGATCAGGTCATCTCAATGCAGCCGATGAGCAACAAGCGCGGCAAGGTTCACTACCTGAACGTGCAGGCCGAACGCTCCAAGGGTGCCATCGCTCAGACAACCCAACTCATCAAGGCCCTGAGCGGCTTCCGTGGCTCACAGCACTTCTCCAGCGAGAAGATCGTGCAGGAACCCGCTGGCGGCTCTGGCTCCACGAACTACACCCCGAACACTGGCTACACCCCGGTGATGCCGGGTACGTTCCGCATCACGGACGGCACTCTCAACGTGCTGGACGATGGCAACGGTAACCTGACCGGCGACGTTGGTGGTGGCACCAACACCATCAACTACGTCACGGGTGCCGTAAACGTGACATTCAGTGGTGCGACGGTTGCCGCTGTGACGATGAGCTACGAGTACAACATCGAAGCTGCGTTGCAGTTGCCGGAAGTTGGCATCTCGCTGGAAAGCGTTGACGTGGAAGCACGCCCTCGTGCTCTGGCAGCCGCATGGTCGCAGCAGGCAGTCTTTGACTTCCTGAACGACTTCGGCATGGACGCTGAGCCGACCATCATTGATGCAGCAAGCCGCGTCATCACGAGCGAGCGCTTCAAGCACATCGTCAACACCCTGCGCAACGCCGCGACGGGTGGTTCAGTGGTGTTCGACAACGCTGCCCCGGCAGCAGTTCCGTACATCCTGCACGCCAAGACCTTCAGCATCACCGTCAGCCGCCTGCAAAACCTGATTTGGGAGAAGACCCAGAGCGTTCGCCCGAACGTCATGGTCATCGCTCCTGACATCTGGTTCCTGCTGGGCCTTCAGGACGGTTTCGAAGGCGAGAGCAACGTCGCCAACGACGGTCTCACCGGTCCCCGCAAGGTTGGTCGCCTGACGCGCCACGGTATCGACGTGTTCGCGGACCCGACCTTCCCAAGTGGTTCGGCGGTTCTGACCTACCGTGGCCCGCAGTTCGTGAACACGGCGGCAATCGTGGGTACATACATCCCGCTCTATCGTTCGCCCATCCACGCGCAGGGCTTCCGCAAGGACATCGCTCTGTTGACTGAGTACGCAATCCACATCGTTGACTCGGACAACATCGGCCTCGTGAGTGTTATCAACCTGTAAGGTTGCTCTCTCGCACCCATAGAAAGGCCCCCTAATCATAGGGGGCCTTTTTGCGTTCCAGAGCGATCTTATGGCAAGTCTGAGGCTCTGGAGCCCTGTTATCGGAAGCTGTGTTTGGCTGAGGCGCGTACTGGTGTTCCCTATCATGTACGAAAGCGATTTCGTGGGTGTCTGTCAGTAGTCCCGATGGGCTACCACCCCGGAAGGCTTATAGTGAGAGGCATTCGGGTCCGTCCGTTCTGCTCGTGGAGTGGAATAAACCTTTCCAACCCGGAGTAGGCACGCCAGCGTGGTTGCTGGCGTGCTTCTTTTTTGATTTTGTTGTTGACTATCCTTACTTGTGGGCTATACTTTAGGTGTGTGAGGGGAACAGTTCTTTTAGTTCGAAAGGAAGGTGTGCCATGAATGCCAAAACTAAAGCCAAGTACGACGCTATTCTCAAGGAAGCCGACGTTGCTGCCACGAAAGCCGCTGATG
>Ga0307379_10006113_pt1 | contig 16624 bp, 18 predicted proteins | sample UN2MG_FD_202237 | JGI IMG/M metagenome (GOLD analysis project Ga0307379, IMG submission 202237) | Soil microbial communities from Risofladan, Vaasa, Finland - UN-2 | ecosystem: Environmental > Terrestrial > Soil > Coastal area > Acid sulfate soil | place: Finland: Risofladan, Vaasa | collected... | reverse complement strand
CACCTACAGGTTTGTTTTCTTCAGGTGATTTAGGAGATGTGATTATTCTAATTGCTTTAGAAATAGTCTCAGCTTCTTCCATTCCGAATGCGTTCCTTGTATGTGCAGCTCTAGCGGCTTGAACTAGAATATATAATCCTTGGTCAGGAGTCATTTGATTAATAAACGAATCTAAATCCTCATTATTATTATAATTTATTGTGTTAAAAAGTTGACCAATTGGTTTAGGACCCTCAGTGTTTGGAGTTTCTTGGTTTACTGTTTCTTCCACAGGTGTTTCAGTTTTTACTTCAGCTTTCTTTGTTGTTTTAGCCGCTGTCTTTTTTGGTGTTGCCATATTATCTAATTTCTTTTTAGTTTATCTTTTAGTTGATATTTATAATATATATAGTAAAAACTATAATATAGTCAAGAATGAGTGAATATATTTTATCAGAAGATTTAGCAGTTTGGTTCGGCAAAAAGAAAAAACCAAAGGGTAGTAAACAACCTAAGGGTCCGTGGGTAAATATTTGTCGTACAAATAAAGACGGTAGTCATCCTCCGTGTGGTCGTCCTGACTCTGGTAAGGGTGGATACCCAAAATGTCGTGCATCAGGCGTTGCAGGTAAGATGAGTGATTCTGAAAAGAAGTCTGCATGTTCACAAAAAAGAAAAGTGGAGAAAAAAGACAAACAAACGGGAAAAGGTCAAAAACCTAATATGGTATCATATAAGAAAAACGAATCAATTAATGAATCCACCTACACGTTATTGGAATCTATTGTTAACGATAAGGTTCTTTGTGATAGTTGTGGTTGGAGTTGGAAAATAAAAGATGGGGGAGATGACTTATACACCTGCCATAAGTGTGGTGAAGATAATACCCCTAATATTGTTGAGGACGAAGAAAAACAAGTAAATCCATCAAGTAAGGTTATAAAAAGTATTTGTGATTCCAAAAAATTCTGTAATGCTCAAGGACCTATCACTTTTGGACAATTAAAAAGTATTGTCAACGTAGCCAAGAATAAGAGATTAGCTAAACATATTGGTGAAGGTAGTTTTAAAGCGTTCATAAGATTAACCCCTTGGTTTATACCTCAAATTGCCGTTGCGGGAATGTTTAGTTCTGCTATGAGAGCGGTTAATAAAATTTTAGCACCAACATTAAAGGAAACTCCGTCATATAAATCTTGGTGGTCAAAAGCAATTATGAAAGTTTTTAGCTTTGCAGAGGGAGATATTAATCCATCAGACCCATTCAGTAAGATATTTTTTATTAGTGACGGTTTAATGAATTTAATGAATGATGAAAATAAGTTAAAATTTGCATATCACATTTCAAATATTGCATCTGTAAAACCTGATGACGCACCGGTACCTGAATTTTTTGTTGAAAATGAATTAAGAGAATGGGTAAACAAAAGATTTTTATTGGACCCACCATTGGCACCTAAGGAATTGGAGTCTTTTAATGATGTAAACACATCTTTTAATGATTCTGAGGAGGAAGATAACTTAACGGAAAATATTCAAAACGTTTTAAATTCATTTATTAACACAAAAGAAAATATCACAGATGGAATGAAATACCATATTGATAATAATATCCCAATTAGTGAAAATGTTTTTAGACCAGGTAGTGAAAAGTATTTTAACGTAATTAATGAAGCAAGAACCTTGAAACAAAAGGGTGTTTACCTTAATGAATACGATAGTGAATTATTAGAGTCTGATTTAGGTAAGTTTTTTAATTATAAAGGTGAAAGATTACCTTTAGATTACCCAATGGTTAATGAACAAGGGGCCGATACTTCATGGTCAGATAATAAGGATATTATTACTTTAGAGGAAATTTTGAATTTAATTGATAACGTTCCCGTGATTAACTTTCCAACAAAAAAACTAGCAACAATTGTTTTAAATTGGGATAATAATCCTGAAGAAATTGAACGAATATCACAAGTAGAAGTGTCATATCAATACCCCATTTTAATTATGGTAGATGAGAATAATAAAATTAAATGGATACTTGATGGTAATCATAGAGCACAAAACGCATTAAGGTCTAACTCAAAAACAATTCCAGCTAAACTCATCAAACCTTCTAATTTAAATGATAAAGCTAAAAAAATATTTAATGTTAATGAAGCCGAGTATAAAGGTAAAAATGTTGATTTAGGAAAACCTAAAACGGGGGGTTCTAAAAAATGGTACGTTTATGTTAAAAATCCAACAACGGGTAAGGTTATTAAGGTGTCTTATGGTTCACCCGTTATGTCGGCAAAATGGAATGACCCTGGTGCCCGAGCATCATTCGCAGCAAGACATCAGTGTGAGAAGAAAAAAGATAGAACTAAAGCTGGATATTGGGCGTGTAGGGCTCATAAAGATTTTGGTAATAATGTTCCTGGTAGATATTGGTAATGGTATATAGTCAAGAAAACATAACAAATAATAAATTTAGGAGAGTATTCACTGAAAATGTGGATAATCACGAATTGGTTTGGCACCGTGATTATGAAAATCGTGAGGTTTTTGTTGAATCAAGTGACGGTTGGATGTTACAGATGGATAATGAACTACCTCAGGTCTTGCAAGAGGGACAAAAATATATCATACCTAAAGAGACATACCATAGAGTTATTAAGGGGACTGGTGACCTTATTTTGACTATTGAGGAGTCTCATAAGGTTAGAATACCAAAAGCCGTAAAAAAACAAGTCAAAAAGGGGTTAATGTACAGTCGTAAATCCTTTTCTCACTATCTAATGAATGAGACGATTTCATTAGATGAAATTAAAGAATTAAAAACTTACTTTGATAGTAAATCTAAGAGTATATCTCTTAATGAAAATTATAAAGGTAATCCTAGTAAAGACCCTGAGTATATTGATTGGTTATTACATGGTGGAAACCATGGATACCAATGGGTGATTAACGTATTAACTTAATCCTTTAGGTGTCTCGATTGGTTTTGGATAAACCACATATCCAAAACTATATGATTCAGGCATAGTATCATAAAAATAGTCTTGAGCTCTTTCAACAGAAGTCGCGGTGACTTCCATTATTACTTTACCTTCTTTTGAAAGTACATATGTCGGATTGGTTACTTGCATCATTGGTGAATTTATTAAAGGGCTAATATATATAGAATTATTTACCTGAACAATATTTACCTGAACATTTTTTTATTCCGTCTAAACCTTTGATTTTTCCTTTACAGACTTGTACTGCATGACCATTGGCGTATGCTGATGGGTATACGTCGTATTTAGATTTTGCAGAGTTAATACCCCGTGAACATAAAGTGGTGTCTTTCTTTTTTTCCTGAATTACTCTACGAATGACTTGTTCTAATTGTTCTTCTGTTAGTTTTATTACGCTCATTTTTTATTAACTATTTGGAATTGTAGTTCTCTTTTATATGTGTTAATCTCTCTATCTGTAACAACTTTCATATCCACAAAATATTCATTTGGAATTTTATCCGTCGTGTCAAACACAAAGTAATAACCATCTGAAGTCTTATTAACTTGTGTCCAATCCTGTACTTGTACTTCTGTAGTACCCTCTTTAACGTAAATTCTATAATATGATTCAACATGTGAAAGCACTTCTTTTGAAGTGTAAGCCTTTTTAATAGTTAAATTAACTTTCCTGATATCTGTATTTAAAATTTTCTCATCCTGTTTAATACCACTAAAATCAAACCCATAAATTTTTGGTTCTTCTGTCCTGGTACTTAAAGTGAAATAATCTTGGGCTTTAAGTAAAACAAATTCGTTTTCGATTGGTGAAATGGAATCTCCTTCATACACCAATTCTTTCCAATTATCATAATACATACACGGAACCGTAGTGGCACCTGTAATTGGTGGTACTGAAATTTCGTAAACACCTTTATCTCTTGTACATGCAGTTAGTGTGGTAATAACATTATCCGCACTATCAATAATGTCTACCACAGGGTTTTCATCTAAAGTTATTGGATTCCCATTGATATATGCGTAAAGATACAATTTGTTTGTTTTCCCCTGATAGAACGTATAACGGTCATCTTGTATTAAATCATTATATGTTGTTTCTAGGTAAGGCTCATAAAATGTTTGAGTATGACGTGAAAAGAATCCAACCGAATAGTTCTCAGTCATTCCTGTTATGTTTTCTACTTGAGGTACAAAGGCAATCCCCCAACCCGCTTCATTAACTGTTCCACCTGTTAAAATACTATTAATTTCATTTGACATGTCAAATTCAATATCTTCATCACCAAATTCAAAATGTTGAGTTGATACAATGGTTAAACCGGAATAATTTAATCCAGAAATTACGTTTGAATTTGTATTGTCGTATATGCCAGGTAATGACCAATTTTTAATTGTTGACCGTTGGTGCCAGTTTGATGGTCTATCAGAAAACGATTTATCGGATTCGATTTGAGTTTGATAACTTGAGGCTGTTGATGAATTCATACTATTACTCCCGTAATAATCGTATCCCACACCTTCATCCCACGATTGTTGGTCACCAGTAGTACCAGAAACTTTAGGAATACGGAATAATACCAAATCAAAAGAAGTTGCTCTTCTTCTACCGTTTGACCAAGTGGTATTTAATAGTTCTTCGTCAAATGACGATGTATTAGTCATCTTAAGAACGTGAGTCATATTACTACTACAACCCGTAGCAATAGTACCATTAGATATTTTAGATTCTAACTTATCTAAGTTTAAATCAAATATAAATCGACTATAACCCTTTGGACTGATAAGGTTATCCACCCTACCAAAAAACAATTCAACGACAGGATTTCTACCTGTATTGGTGTATGAATTATAAATTAAGGTATCGTTCCTTTTAAAGTAAGACTTATAAATAGACATTATTCGTTTTTACTATAAATACTTAGTTAATGCGAATATTCTTATTTAAAATTTTATTGCCAGCTTCTAATAATTCTTTTAATAAATCGTCAACCCTTGTCCCATCAGATGAAACTGAAACAGGAGGTAGACCCGGATAGGGGTGGACGTGAGTTGCAAGATATCTAACAATCAACTCGACCAATGTTATTAACTCTTCACCTCTAACCATAGAAGATGTCTTAGGTTGTATATCACTCGATAATCTTGTTTGGTCAATACCGTATATGGTATTCTCTAAATTAACTTTAGCCTTTGCCGGATTACTACTATCGTGAGATAAGAAATACAGTTGTTGGGCACCCATAATATTAACACTTAGTGGTTGATTAGTATAAGTTTTAGGGGTGTAATACTCCATTTTAGGTTTTGTGGGAACCGAAGTTTTACCGGTTTTATCATATATTAAACCATTACCTAAAATCGTTGGATTAAAGTCTGATACCTTAACCCCACTAAATAATTTAACTAACGTTTCGTATGTGTTAATATTAGTATTACCAGTAAAATTAGTTACCTGTTCTAAATTTTCAATATTGGCTCTATAATAAAATGGAAATTGGTTAACTATTCGTGAACCATCTTCAAACACTCCCTTCTTAACTGACTTTAAAAAATTATTGATAATCTTTGTAACTTCAGGTAACGTTTTTGAGGTAAACTGTTGGATTTTCTGAATACTTTTAAATTTTTCTAAATTAGAACGTGCAGTAACAAATGATGCCATCGTACTACCCGATGCGTCAGGTTTTATATTGTATAGTATAACTTGACCAGTAAATGCACTAAATTGATTTTCAGGATTAAAGATTTCATATTCAATTAATTTTGTAATATTCTTATCTTCTTGAATTAACCGAATTTGTTGTTGGACGGGTCCATATTGTTCGACAGTTTGATAATTACTTAATTGTAAAAAGGCTCTATTTGTATTTGCGGATGGGATTTCTAATTTCTCATATTTAGTGTGTTTTCCTGAACGAATTAAAACTGTTTCATCTTCGTCTTTTAAAACGATATCTGTATTATTCCTACCTAATATGGCAACATCTTCAGGTTTAGGAAAAACACCTTCACTTTTTGTGTTGAAATACTCACCATTTTTATTTAGTAGTGCAGGGTAAGGAATATTTTGAATACCCGAATCTAAAAATGATTTGGCTGAATTTATATTTTCTTTTTTTGTTGTGGTAGGGCTAGAGAATGGACCCTGTACATAATACTGAGCTTTTAATGTTTTAAATTCAGGGTTAGAATAAAATATATTAACTAACTCATCTACTTTAGGGACGTTATAAACAAAATACGGTAGTAAGGGTAAAAACACAAACGGGTCTTTTTTAGACCATTTATCGGTTTCTTCATTAAATTTATATACGGACGCAATTCTATCTGCAATATTTTGGTCTTCAGGGTATGCCCGAATACGACCAAGTAAATATGGGTCTTGGTTATTTACACAACGTCCTGGATATATGATTTGTCTATTTCTACTCATCTGAGTTTATTATTTGTTACCTCTATCTTTATATTCTGTTAATATATCAGTATATATTTTTTCAACCGAATCTAAATGATATGTTAGTTTAACTATCATATTTTTAGTGGTTTCATAATCCTCACTTAATTCTTCTAACGCAAATTTTAACTCACCATTACTTTTAGTTTTATAGTCAGTGATTATTGTTTTTAGTCTTTCTTCTTTTAGTGCCATATTAATACGATTTTCCTACTGCTTTAGCCGGTACTGTAAAACCAGCTGGAGTCATTGCTAATGGTGGAATAAAAATTTCAGTTTTACCATTTTCCTGCATTTCTTGTAACATAGCGGTAAATGAGACTTTTTGAGCCTCAACCATTCTATTCGGTGAACCATCTGGTAAATCACCTGTCGGTAATCCGGCTTTTTCCATCCCTTCAATTGCATTTGCTAACATACTTGATGGTGTCATACCCGGTAACTGTCCGGATAATGCCAATGCGACCTGTGGTAACCCAAGAGACTGAGCAGCTAATTTAAGCGCATCTAATAGTTCATCTAACACTCCTTTACACCTTCTCCAATCCTGTATAAATTCTGTTAAAATAATGGCTCCACGTATAAGACCAATTATCATTTTTACTCTAGCATCTTTAACTTCTAATTGTATCTCTTTTAATAGTTGTTTAACTAATTTGTCGATATTTTTTTTAATCTCTTTAAATAATTCCTCAACAAAGATTGCCCCAATCTTAGAAATTAATTCAATAATAAACGTTTTAAAGTTAGCTAAAAAGTCTGCTAAACTTTCAATGGCGTCAACGATAGTATTTTGTAACATTTTTGCTACCGTAAAAAATCCTAATAAATTCTTTGGACTTAATAATGTTCTAACAATCGCGAGTGGGATTACTTTTAAGAAATCATATTTAACCTTACCCTTTATGTCTAATGTGGGTAACAATAATTTCCAAGCTTCTTCATCTGCTAAATCGTCCAGTAAGGAAACCAAACCAGCTAACTTATCTGAATCTGTAGGTAGGTCCTGAATATCTAATAAACCTTCTTGAATACCCACCTTATTTATCGGTAATTTCACATTATCACAATCTGTAAATTCGGTAACTCCATTTATAATGTTATTCACTAAGTTTTCTATATCCCGTAAATCGGTATTAGTGAATTCAAAAAATGTTTCATCAATATTATCAATTACCGATAATTTAGCAATACCTGAAACGTCAATTTCTTTTTGATTGTCAAAACACAATCCTAAGGCTCTTTGTAATATTTTCATAAATTTAGATTGTTCCTGAGCTTGGTCACTGGTAATACTGATATCGGAAAATGCCCCCATTAATAAACTTATTATATGGGCTATTAATTCATCTACATCAACCATCTGTATACTCATGTAATAATCGTAAAGAAACTGTGTTACGGACTTAACTTGAGATATACCCGACTTTGGGGTCACTTTATAAAAATTACCAAAATTTCCTTGGTCGTCTTGGTCTACATATTCTATATCAAATATTTGGTTACGGGAAGCACCAATATAGTCTGCACTATAATTAGTATTAAATGACGTACCTAAATTTTGTAACCTATCCCATAACTGTCTATTCATCGCGTAGGGTTGATTACCATTTGTAGTCGTAGATTTTTCGTAAATGAATTTACCCGCACCGTCTGGGTTTTCTTTTAACATTTTAAAAAGGTCTAATGACTCTACACGGATATAAATTGGCGATACTGTAAATTCTTGCTCTTCAGAACAACCAAGCGTTTTAACGACTTCTTTAATAAAAATTTCAGTCATTCTGCTTCGAGTATTCAGAATAGTTTTATTATAGATGTCAACTAACGTATCTATAGTTTTACCTTTAACTATTCTACCAAGTGTATTACCCGACGATACGGTTTCATCCGTTGTTTTATCACGGGTGATAGTAAAAAGTTTTACTAATTCATCAAGTTGATTAGTTGCTTTATCTTGTAATTGTTTTTTCTTTGCCGCAATTTTTGCCTCCGCAGTTTCACCCCACTCATTTAAGTTTGAGAATTTTTTACCTTGGTCACCATCGAAATTACTTTGAGCATTTGCCTTAGCCAGCTTGGTAGATTTCTTTTTAGCGTCTACGGTTTTTTGATACGAATCTGCTTTACTATTAACTTTCTTATAACCGTTAATTAAATTATCATCTAATGACATACCAGGTTCCTTTAATCTAATTTATAACCTTCTATGGTTTCACTACTTTCACTATCCCTTTGAATTAGTGCTGATAGTACATCGTCATCCATTTCTGCTAAGTTAAATGAATCGTCATTACCGATTTGTGATTTTTCCCATATAGAAGACTGAAGCTTTGATAGAGATAATTTCTTTTCAATAGTATCGTTAATAATTTTTTGTTGTTCTTTAACTATGGGACCAATTAATTGCATGTCTTTTGGTTCCTTTAACATTGCTAACATTTTGTTTTGTATTCTTACTGCAGTCGCTCTTTGTTCTACAAGCTCGTTATAGATTTCTTGCATAAGACTCAGAACGGAGTCTTTAGATAAAACAATTTCTTTTTTTTTAGGTCTTCCCATAGTATCTATAAATATCTTAAGAGATATTTTATATGTTATTAATTCTCTTAACTAAGTTATAATAAAGAGTTCGATACTTTTTCATTGATGTTCTAATTTCTTTAGTTGACAAATTAGTCATTTCTCTAAGTGATAATAAAATTATATTTTTATTAAATTTATTATTATCTGTACCTATAAAAATATTATCATAATTACTAAATAGGTCGATTAGTGCGTATCCTAATTTTACTTCATTAACGTTGAGATTGGTTGTTTTCATAAACAATTCCATTTCATTAATAAATTTTTTAATAATTTCTGAAGGCTCAACTACATCAAATTCTAAGTGATAAATTAAGTCTGGTCTATTCTCTAATGATGATGAGATATCTTCATAAGATATTTTTCTGTTTTGTAATTTTTGGTCTTTAATAATTTGACCCATAAGATAGTTCTTACATATTGTACCAAAATAAGAGTATGCCTTTTTACCTTTAGAGGGTCTAAACTTATCTACCTTTGTTATTAAAAACGAATGTGTATCTTGATGTATTTCAATAAACTCCATATCCTTACGATATAACTTATACCTACGAATAATAGACTCAATCATCTTATCTAAAGGTGCTTTGAGGAATTCGTTATATATTTGATTTTTCTCATTCCATGTGGAGGCAGTCAGGAACATCCTAACTGCAGTCTCTTCACGGACATCAAAATAGTTTGTGGTGGTTTTTGGTTTACGACCCCGTTTTTTCGGTATCGTTTCCGTATCACCAGTTGTTGTGGTACCTGTTATTTCTTGAAACATTAAACATCGGTTGGTTCATACTTTATGTTTCTATCGTCAACAAAGAAATGTTCCTTCTTGGCAGATTCCAACCAAAATCTAACCTCGTCATCTGTCATTCTTTGTTCACCATTTTTATAGTTCCAAAAAATAGAACCTTCTCTAAGGTTCGTATGTTTGTAACCTATACGAGGGATTGTCATCATATTTACCGAGTTATAGGTTAACCTCAATAAGAATTCATAAACGAATGTCAATTTCATTGATGGTTTGAAACCACCATATGATTGATATGTCGATTTTTTAATAACCATACCACTAGTTTGGAAATTTTGATACGACAATAGAACTTCATTTGTTAAAATACCGATAACGGTATTCATTGAAGCTGCAAATGTCGCCTCATTAGTAAATCCTGCAAATGCTCCTTTATCGTCAGTATCAATAACTAATGATAAAAATGAATCGAACTCAGGATATGCTTCAGCATAACGTTTAACATTTTTAAACCATATTGATGAATATTCATCGTCAAACTCTAAAAATGAAACCCATTCAGAATTCGCACTCTCAACACCTAAGTTCATCTGAGATGCAAAATCTGTTTTACCATAGTTTTTTACTAGGTTAACGGTTAATCCACTGTAATCGTAAGAGGTTAGAATAGATTCTAATGATTCTTCACCAGAATGAACGATAACAACTTCTTTTACTCCGACAGTTTGTTGTTTAATTGATAGAATTGCATTACTAAACAATTCTATAAAATTTTTGTGTTTTGAACTCTCGATTGGTAATATTACCGATACGTCTAAATTATTTTCCATCTTCTGATTCTTCAACTTTAAGTTTATCTAACTGAGTTTCAAATAACTCTAATCTTTTATTCATATATCCTTTAAAAAGTCCCGTAACATTATTATTAAATAACGATTCGTCTTTATACGTTTCTGCTGTTAATAGACATTCATCGTACAGTTGGTTTGAAATATTATCTTCTAACCAGTTCTGTACAAACTCAGCAATAATATCAACCATATTATTTAATTCATACGTCCAAATACCATTCTTTTCATTCATCCAATCAGGTTTCAAGTTTGGGACCTTACCAATTACAGGTGTTCTACTTGCCATAGACTCAATAGGGAACGTTCCGAACCCTGAGGTATCATCTACCCACACGGAAACAAACGAATCCTTTAGATACTCTGCAAATTCTTCTTGTGTTAAACCTCTCATATCTCTAAAAGTAATCCATCTATATTGAGGGTATCTTAAATAAAAACCTTTAATGATTTTCATAGTATCTCTTTGTTCACGTGTGTGAATTGAAATGATAGGTTTAGAGGGTTTTGGTTTTTTATTAAATTCACTTGGAATCAAAGGTTCAATAATATCAAAACTAATATTTTTCATATATGATTTGATTTGTTCTAATTGTTTCTCATTTGTAGTGATACACTTTAAGAACCCGTATTGTGACCATGTAGTTCCAGGCTGTAAGGTCTCGAAGATATGGTCATATGCTTGAGCCAAAACAATTTTACCACACGGCAAATCTTTCAATTGGTCCATCACATGTCCATATAATTCTGGAATCACAACGAAATCTTCAGGTGAAATTTGTAAATTTTTACCTTCAATAGAAACGTGTTCCATTTCCATATATTCTTCACCTAACCAGGCTCCAACACCTGTGTAATTATTTGATTCATGTAGAATCACTGGATTTAATCCGCCATCTTTAAGGGCTTTAGCCATTTGATAAATGTAACGGATAGCACCTTTTGCATTTCCTTTGGTATCTTGTACCAAAAAGAAAACTTTGGATTGTGAATCTTTTAAGATTCCAATCGATTTTTCAACTTTTTGAATTGTATTTTGGTCCATCAATTTAAACTTTTTATTATATTATACCTTAATAATGTATTAAATGCCACACGAAAGGGAATACTTGTCTTTTTTGCTTGGTATGAACCTAAGTTTTCATCAAACTCTTCTCTTTCTGTTATGACAACTTCAATCATCATTTTAATTATGTCAAACTTAATGACTGAAAATCTTTGGCCACTCTCCACTACAGTTACATTACCATCACCTTCTATTTTATCATTATCTTTTGTAATCTTTACATCGTCCAATTCAATAAAGCTTTCAAGCTCCTCTAAATCGAGATAATACATACTTCCTAATACATCAATCATTATTTTTTTAATTTAAGTGTTTCATATAAAGTTCTAAATTCTTCAATAGTTTCTATTTCATAATCAGAAACTGAATTTTCATTATACGTTGTTTTATACTTTACTACTATCTTACCTTCAGGTTTTGTATCCATAAGATTTGGATTTGAGGTGATAAGAATGTCGGTTTCATCCCATAAAGATTCTTCTGTAATTTTAGAAAAGAATTTAATTTTCTCAATTAAACATCCAAATTTAGATAGAAAAAATAATGTTGCGGGTTTTGATTTTTCAATTTCATCAGAAACAATCATCAAATCATTCTCACCTCTTAAATCTTTATAAATTTCATTTAAAGTATTAAAACTATTATTTTCAGTAGACGATGCGTGTCCGAATATGTTCATTGGAAAGTCAACATAAAAGAAATCAAATATCCCTTCTTTTTCTTTAAAGATAAAATGGTCAGTTAAAGTCATAGAGGTAATTGGAGTATTCAACCTGAATTCAAATTCTTCCTCATCTTCCCCTTTTATGTAATCATCAATCATGTATTTTTGGTAAACTTGTTCAGCCTTACCAAAAGTATCTCTTAATACTCCGTTTGTGTCTATAGAGATTTTCATTCGTATTTCTTTAATATTTTACTGATAATTGGGTTACGAATAATATCTTCCATTTTGAAGTTATAAGTACCAATTTCTTTTAATTCTGAAAATTTACTCATGGCATCATATAATCCTGAGTGAGTCTTATCTTTATATCTGTCTGTTTGTTCTATATCACCTGAGATGAAAAACTTAGAATTAAAACCGATTCTAGTTAAAAGTAATTTCATTTGATTTGGTGTTGAATTCTGAGCCTCTTCAAAAATTAAAATTGAATTATCAATATTCATACCTCTCATATATGCTAAAGCAAACACCTCAATAATATCAGCCTCTTTTAATTTTTCCCTAACCTCTTTACCTATAATTTTATTTAATAGGTAGTAAGATGGAAAAATGTAAGGGTCGAGTTTTTCTTCCAAGTTACCAGGTAACGAACCTAATTTTTCTTCCGCCTCAACGGCCGGTCTAACAATGATGAGTTTTTCGTATGAATTTGTTTCATCCATTAAAAGCTGTACCGCAGCACTCATTGCCACATATGATTTACCAACACCAGCAGGTCCTGTACAGATTGTTATTTCACTATTTGTTAGAATATCGTAATATTCTTTTTGACTATCTGATAAGAATTTTTTTCTTGGAGTTCTTCCAACTATACTTCTTATAAGTTCTTTTCGACTCATCTTCGAATTTGTCAATTCTATTTTTCTACCTTTTGTGGTCATTAAATGTTATTTAATTAATTTGATTACTTATTGTGTGAACCATCACAATATCCATTAGGGTCTTGTGTGTTTCCACATCCACATTGTGGTCGGTCTTGTTTTTTATAAATCATAATATTTTTTAATTTTTAATGAGATTTTTTTTATTAACTTGTTCGCTAATCCAAGTATAGGTTTTTCCCATACCTACTCTTAATCGTTGAGAAACTTCCCAACCTATTTTTTTCTTATAAAGTTTATTGTCAGAGTTTCTACCTCTAACTCCTACAGGACAAGAGAACCCGTATTTATCTACAAATTCCTGACCTCCAATATTCTTAATGTTAATCTTTTTACCTGATATATCAATAGACATCTGGGCCAGTTCATTAATGGTTACCATTTCTTCTGACCCAATATTAACGGGACCTAAAAAGTCTGATTCCATTAATTTTAATACTGCATCAACACATTCATCAACATAAAGGAATGAACGTGTCTGTTGACCATCTCCCCATACTTCAATTTCGTTTAGTCCTTCAGCAACTTTTCTACACATCGCAGCAGGTGCCTTTTCCTTTCCACCTGTCCATGTCCCCATAGGTCCAAAAATATTATGAAAACGAGCGATTCTTACGTCCAACCCATAGTTACGGTTAAATGCTAAAAATAGTCTTTCAGAGAATAGTTTTTCCCATCCGTACTCGGAGTCTGGATTTGCGGGATAGGCTGAAGATTCTTCACAGTTAGGGTTGTCTGGGTTTAGTTGATTATGTTCGGGATACATACATGCTGATGATGAATAGAAAACTTTACCAACTTTTTTATTGGTACATTCCTGTATCACGTTTAAATTAATTAACGCTGAGTTATGCATTACATTAGCATCATTATCACCTGTAAAGATGTAACCTGCTCCACCCATATCTGCAGCAAGTTGGTAAACTTCATCGACACCTTCAGATATAACATTGGATACCACATTGGGGTCTCTTAAATCACCAACAATAAACTTATCACAAATGTCTTCGTGGTTCCAATACTCGTGTTTCTTGAGGTCACAAATTGTGACATTATGTCCTTTATCTTTTAATTTTTTTGAGAGGTGTCCTCCTATGAATCCACCACCACCGAGTACTACTATTTTTTTCATAAAATTATTTTTACCCCATCGGCAATTGTCCCAATTGGTTGGAACTTTATTCTATTCCCCCATGTACGTTCCAAAGGACTCTTTAATTTTTTAATAACCGTATCCATATCGATAACCACACAATTATACCCTTCCGATAATAATGATAATAATAAGTTTAATTGTTGTGATTCGGTTAATTGGTCAGTTCCTTTTTTAAATGTTACCGTGTTAAATACAAATGTGGTATCTCTGTCAGGAAATTCTCTTACGTATTTATTTACCAAAAATTTATGGTGTTCGACATTAAATTTGTCAATAGCCATCGGTAAATTAAGTGTTAAACCCATTTTTTCCGCATGAACACCTAATGCTCGATTATCTCTCGGTAGACACGGACCACCAAATCCAAACCCATATTTTAAGTATTTGTTACCTATTCTACTATCATCACCAATGGCGGATAATACGGTTTCAACCTCATTACTAATACCTGTATTATGACAAATTTCACCAATCATATTGGCAAACGATATTTTAGTTGTTAAAAAGCAGTTGATTGAAATCTTAGTGATTTCTGCTGCAGTATTTGACATTACTTTAAAGTTTGGGGTATAACTATCCATTAATTGACGATAAATCTTTTTAACATTCTTAATGGCTTCTTTAGATTTAGAACCAATTAAAACAATGTCGGAATGTCTTAGTCCGTTAATTATATCACCCTGAGCAATAAATTCGGGATTATATACGACATCTATACCATAAATGTTTAGTCTTTCAGTCACAGTATCAACATACCCTGGATTTGTGGTACAACCAATTACAAGGGTCTTACCTGACACATCAATCCCGAGGTTATATACAGACTCAAAAGTCTCAATAACTTCCTCAATATGTGTGTGGTCATATTCACCCGTTGGTAATGATGGTGTTGGTACAAATGTAAATATTGTTTTACACATACCTATGACATCAACATTATTAGTTGTCGGATAAAAGTTTTTTGAATCTTTTAAGTATTGTTCAACATACGGTTCATCACTTTTTAATGTCTTATGATTTAAATGTGAAATATAATCTTCAGATATGTCTGAACCCCATACTTTAAAACCCTTATGTTCTGCAAGTAGTGAAAATGATAAACCTAACTTCCCGATACCAATGACACCTATTTTTTCCATTTTATATCTTTAACGAGTACTTTTAATTCCTTGTAGGACATCCATCCAATGGTCACACATTTCATGCATCATTCCTTCAAACGTATATTCAGGTTTCCACCCTAAAGTTTCTCTAATTTTAGTTGAGTCACCCTTAAGATAAGGTAGTTCCTCAGGTCTTAAGAACTTAGGGTTTTGTGTTACGTAATCTCTATAATCTAAATCTAAGTATTTAAATACAACATCACACATCTCTCGAACGGAATGTGTATTCATTGTCGACACTACAAAATCATCAGCAATATCGTGATTTAACATAGAGTGCATCGCTTTAACATAATCTTTAGAATGTCCCCAATCTCTATAAGAATCCATATTACCTAATTCTAATTTATCTTGAAGACCTAATTTAATAGAACACGCGGCTTTAACAACTTTATTAGTTACAAAATTACTACCTCTTCTTGGTGATTCGTGATTAAATAATATACCATTTACCGCATGAAGATTATGTGCTCTTCTGTAATGTCTTACAATATTATATCCGAATACTTTAGAACATCCGTAAGGCGATACAGGATTCATGATACTACTCTCCCTTTGGAAACCATCATCTTCGACTGTTAATCCAAACATTTCAGACGAACTTGCTTGGTAAAATTTAGCGTTAGGACAAATTCTTTTATATGCCTCTAATATGTTAACAACACCTAATGAATTTGTTTGTACCGTAAATTGAGGTATATCAAAACTAACTCTAACGTGACTTTGTGCGGCAATATTATATATTTCATCAGGTTTAATTAAAGTCAACAGTCTCTCTATTGACGTTTGGTCCAATAAATCACCGTAATGTGTAGTTATTTGACTTGATTTAAATGCTGTTTCTAATCTTGCGGATTGATTTTCCGATGTAGAATTCCTTCTAACCATACCGTGTACTTCATACCCTAAGGATAAAAGGTATTCGGCTAAATACGAACCATCTTGCCCGTTTATACCTGTAATAAATGCTTTTTTATTCATGTTTTATATTTTTAATGTCTATTTAACTTAACTTAATTTTAA
>Ga0307379_10006112_pt1 | contig 16626 bp, 12 predicted proteins | sample UN2MG_FD_202237 | JGI IMG/M metagenome (GOLD analysis project Ga0307379, IMG submission 202237) | Soil microbial communities from Risofladan, Vaasa, Finland - UN-2 | ecosystem: Environmental > Terrestrial > Soil > Coastal area > Acid sulfate soil | place: Finland: Risofladan, Vaasa | collected... | reverse complement strand
GCACCTTGGCGGAAATAGAGGAAGAGCATATCCTCGAGGTGCTGAAAAAGCTCGAGGGCAACCGCAGCCGGGCCGCGCAAGCCCTGGGTATCAGCCCGGCGAACCCCTGGCGCAAGCTCAAGCGGATGGACAGTGAGGGCAGTATTGAAATACTGGTGTGAAAATAGAAGTGCTACAAATATAGAGATACAGAACAAATTTAAAGCAATTACAAATTAAGCTAATAATAAATAATTAAGAGAAACGGCTGTTGGCCATGCAGTACCCTCTTTTATAACTGAATAAGATTGAGGAGCTTTAAGTTCTTTATTTAGTAAATATTCTACACGATTTTTAGAGATACCGTTTTTATACATTGTAATATCAGACAATACTAAAGCATTTATTTTGTCAATTCCTCTGCAGTATTCATAATATTGCCCTTTATCAACACCCAATTCCGAACCAAACAGATTCCATATTTCATTAGGACTATCTTCTATTATATCAGATATTTTTGCCTCTCCAAAAAACTCAGAAATAGGCTCAGAGGCATATAACATTGCATAAGCACCTTTCCATTTTTTACTGAATTTCCTTCTTAGCTCAACTTTCTTTTTTTTCTCTTTAATTTTATCAGCAAATTCCGGTTTAATGCTCACAACAAGATCTGGGTGACTAGGATTACCAATTATTGTAAATTTACCAATTGTATTTTCTATATTACTTAAAATATTCTTCCAGAATATCTTAGCATCAACAATGCATTCAAGTTCTTTATCAAAAAGTCTATATTGTGTTCCAGCTTCTCCCAGCATTTTAAAACCCAATTTGTCAAAAAAGGCCTTTTTATCCTCATAAATAGATTCAGGTATTGTAAAATATAATTCACCAGCATAATTTTTAATTTCTCTTCCTACCAATGACATTAAAAGACTTCCAATTCCTTTCTCTTGATATTCCGGACTAATGCGCATACTACATAATTTTGAATCTACACCCTTCTTAACAATAGTTAAACCTACAGGATTTTCTTTTGCATAAACAATAAAAGCAAAACGTTCCATTTCTTTTAATCCCGGAACAACTTTCTGATCAAACCATTTATCAATCCCTGGATATTTTTCATCCAACATTTCGATTAAATTTTTCAAATCACCATGATACTTTTCGTTGATTATTTTATCCCCACATCCTATTTTTACTATTCTAACCTCAGTGTTAATATGCACCGTATTAAACATTTTATTACCCCACTTTTAAAACTATTCTCTAAAATACTTTGATAATTTCAATTCCTGGTTACTGTATGAATCAGCATATTTTTCTGATTCTTCTGCATCTTGAGACATGAAATAATATTCAAGCTTTGCCAATGTTTCCCCATGTTGCAAAAAAGTTGGTATATTATGGCCTCTAACTTCAAACATTAATGGAGCACCTTTATTGTCTTCACGATTCGCTCCAAAAAGAGGGTGTACAAAACCGGCGTAGTGGATTCTTATTTCACCAAGAGTTTCTGTTATAGCTTGGCAGTAAATTGCTATTGACTTAGGAAGCTTAAATCTCTCACGAGATCTAAAAATATAAAACCTTTCTGGTTCTATTTCCAATGCAATTGGTTTTTCCTCAGTAGGAGCCAATTCGTCCCAATAATCTTCCTTATTATATAAATTCTCTTGCCTTAATTCAATTGTCAAGTCAATTTCCCTATGTTCTTTTTGAGACTCTTCTTTTTTCGCCGCATAGGCACAAATATTTCTGCCTTTTGTAGGATCCTCCTTTAAACTCAAAGTAAGGTTATTTCTTTCATCTTCTTTTTCTTTTGGAACACCATCTTCGTCAAAAATAAGATTTCCCCAAAGTAGTAATTCACGGTCATCAATACGGCTAACAGAAGGATTCCCTTTAAATAATCTAAGCTGATTAAGACTCATACCCTTTCTGATTCTGATTGGAAAAGTAATCGGGGTTACTTCTATCCACAATGAACCACTGTAGTTTTCTTCAACTATATCATAGCTATTATAATCATTTGTCATTAATCTTGTCAATATGTCAAGCCTTCCAAAAGTACTCTTTCCTGTAGCTCGCCCCCCAATATGTGTTTTTTTCAAATTTAATGATTCTTCAAGTTGGAAAAGATATGTCTTTCTCTTTTCTAGAGATATTTCTCCATTTTCAAATTTGAGTTTATCTTTTTTAAATTTGTTATATATTTGAGGTATGTCTAAATTTTTTTGGGGTTTAACGCAACCCTTCATTATGTATCCATCCTCTGCGATATGAAGATCAAATGAAGATGGATCTTCAATTTTTTCTGGATTTAAACATATAATATGCTCTTCTTTAGCAAGTTCTATTAGTTGGTTTCTATTTAAAACTCCCGGCCTCCAATTATCTATATCTTTCATTATTTTTTAACCTCTATAGTTTTAATTTTTTTTAAAATATTTGGTGCGTTGGCTTCTATATTATATATAAAAAAGTATTTCTAAATTCGCAAGGTGTCTACTCACAATCTTTTTTAACTTATACTCAAATATAGAATATCCCCGAGCCCGCAATCGGGTTGCAGTTGAGAATGTGCGGAGGCAGGTTATACTTCTCGTAAAAGGATTCGATAATTTTCCGCTGAAACAGCTCGACCGCCTCCTCCTTGACCAGCACCATAATGCAGCCCCCGAGCCCGGCCCCGGAAAGCTGGGCCCCGATCACCCCCTGGATCGTGGAGGAGAGATCGACCATCTCGTCTATCAAGGGGGTCGAGCACTCGTACCCGCCGGGCTGAAGATAAAGCGCGGCATCCGGGTCGCCGGCGGCGAGCCGCTTTCTGAGAGACGCTATCTGCTTGTCTGTGGGGGAGTCATGGTACCTGGCGCGTTTTCCATCCGCGGTGAGCCTGGTCACCCGGTCTCCATCGTGGGAAACGAACATCAGCCTTCCGGCCTTTTCGACTTCCCCCTGTTTCATTAACCGGGCGAACTCCCGTGCCCGCGCAATCTCCGCAAGCCCGAACAGGGCCACTCTCCTGGCCTGGTAACCCCCGTCAGGCTCCCTATGTGATGAAAAAATCTTTTCCAGGCGGTCTTTTTGCTCCCTGGGCAGGATATTCATTAATTCTTTTCTAGTAATCCGCTCCGGGATTGCGGAGAAGATATCGTATATTTCGTATGGCTCAAGGCCCAGGTGCCCGGTATTGATATCGCGGAAATACCGGAGACGGTCCTTGAATTGGGGGAACCTGAGCTTGACAAGCTCGTGGGCTATCTCATAGGTGGCCACTTTCTCATTGAATTTCTGCATCGCCCCGGTCGATTTCTTGGCGTACTGGTATGAGTGAAGGATCAGCAGGCGGTAATCTTTCGGGAATGGAATGATATCCTCGATGCGCACCTCATGAAAGCCCATGTGGATCACATTTCCCCGCTCCCCGAATTTCATTGCCGCATGATCCCCGCTTCCGCCGCGCGTGCCCACAAACCATTCGCCCTCCCCGCAGAGGTCCACGAACTCCTTGGGAACCAGGGAGAGGCCGTTGATGAATGTCAATGCCTCGGCAGCCGAGACGACGACCGCGGAGGATGAGCTCAAGCCTGCAGCGAGCGGAATCTGCCCGGACAGCACCCCGTTGAACCCATACAGCAGCCGGTCCCTGCAGTTTTCCTGGAGCCTGAGCGCAGCGGCCTTGAAATAATTCGACCAGTCCCCCTGGCTGGAATGGATCATCCTGCGCACAGTCTCGGAATCGATCATGTTCAGCCATTCATCCCAGGGCAGGTATGAAATCTCATTGCCGATCGAAAACGAGCGCGGCCTGAATTGCCTGGCATCCACATTGTGGATATTAATCACGTCATCCTCCCTGACCCCGGCCGCCAGTATCATTTCATGGTTGATTGTCATATAATTGGTATATCCGCCTCGATGTTCCACATGGCGACCCATGAGATTCACCCTTCCCGGACTGCGGGCCAGGATCACCGGGCCGTTTTTCCCGTAGACCCTGATATATTTATCCAGTACATCGAGATACGCTTTGCGCCGTTCCAGAAATATTCTTTCATCCTCGCCGTAAATCTCTTCGAACCGGCGTCTCACCCCGGGTCCGAAATCATCGAATATCCGCAGCCACTCATCCGGCGAGCGCAAGGCATGCTGGCGGTATTTCTCGTCTATTCTCTCGCACAATTTTACGGATACATCCTTGCGAAATTCTTTGCGGGTATAATACTCCTCGATTGCCAGCAGCTCTTCCGGATTGTTGAAAGACAGCACCTCGTAGCGGTTGTTTACCGGGATGGTCGAGATTTTCCATGGCCGGGAGCTGTCCCGGGCCAGGATGCGCACAACATCAGTGAGGTACTCCTCTTTCTGGGCATTGTCGGACTGGATGGCAAAAACAGAGTTATAGAATGCTTTCGCTGTATATAAATAAACAGAGGCGTTAATCGTGGGAGTGACGAGCTCGAGCTCCTCTGCCGAGAGCGAACATGCCTCCCCGTCCTGCTGCATCCTGTAATAGATATCATCTTCCGGGATCAGAATTTTGAGCTTTTCGAGCGGGACAAAAGCTCCCTTCTCGAGAAATTTCATCAGCTCCGGAAACATGATTCTCGCTTTGGGCAGTGAAGGAACGACCTTGGTTATTTCCTTGAGCAGAGTGCGTGAGGAAGTCCCCGGTTTTCGCTTTTTCAAATCGAGGAGCCGATAGGAAAGATGCATTTTCTGGATATCGCGCTTCTCTATTATATCGCACGGCCGGCCGCTAGTGTCGCAGACTATTCGTCCCGAATCAGGCCAGTCTTTTTTTTCGGCGGTAACCAGGACCAGATCCGCTTTGATCTGCTCGAAGTGATCCCGCAGCCGGATCAGGACATCTCTTTCCAGAACTTTATCCCCGAGGATAACCAGCACATCTCCCTCGACCCCTTCTTTCAGGAGAAGGTATGCTGCCTGTTTGGCAGCGTTCCCTGTGCCGTTCTGGTTAATCTGGTACACGAAAGACACATTGTCCCTGACCTCGGTGACCTCCCGGACCACCTGCTCCCCCTTTTCTCCAACCACTATGATATGCTCGCTGACCCCGACCGACTCGATCTGGTCGAGCAGCCGGTTGATTGCCGGCCGGCCCGCAATAGGGAAACAAACCTTGTGCAGGTCTTTCGATCTCATCCTGGTGCCTTTCCCTCCCCCCAGAATGATAGAGACAACTTTCGATTTCCGCTTCAGATTGGTAAAACTATTGGGAAAGATTGCCATTGTCCGGAGCGCCTCCAGCACTTTAGCCGTGTCCGGGCTTGTATCATGCCCATAGGGCCTCCAGGCCAGACCTCTATCCAAGTCCAGGAGCAGGCTCCCTTTTTTGAGCAGAGCCACGAGAGCAGCATATATCTCCGGAGCAGACCCTGCAAGATAAGCCGCCAGATCCTCAAAGACTCTGCCTTTAATAACAAGCTGTGCAGGGCCCCGCCTCTTCCCTGGGTAGGAATAAATCAAAAGGCCTGAATGCGCTAAAGATTCAGCAGGCAATTCATGTCCTGCATTGGCGACAAACTTCTCCAAAAGAATCAGCTCGGATTTTTTCGGTTTACTCAAAAGCTCCTGGGACATGTTTTTTATTCCCGATCTTGTGGATATTCACCGGAAAAAGATGGAGAGATAGCTTTCCGGCAATTTCTTTAAAATAATATGTCAGGCCGCTGCAGGAAATTTATTTATTAAGGGTCCAAGTCCGGCACAGCATGACAACAGTGATTCAATCTTTAAAAACTTTTGCTGTCCCGATGCAGGACAAAAAAATTGACATCTGTCGGGTTCTGTCTAACTTATTAAAAGCTGACAAGCTGAGCTTTTATCGCTTAAACCCCCTCGTGTCCTGCCACCATTTAACCAAAGCAAGGGCCGGAGGATCGTCAAAATGGATAAAACCAGCGGGAACCGCGCTATCGACCGCCGGGAGTTTCTGCGGCTGGCCGGGGCAGGCTCAGCGGCGCTGGCCGCCCTGGGTGTTGCTGCCTGCCCGGATGGCAAACTTCCTGTGACCCGGGAAAAGCCCAACATTCTATATCTGATGTGTGACCAGCTCCGCGCCGACTGTGTCGGCTGTTTCGGCAACCCGGTGATCCGCACGCCGAACCTTGATAAAATCGCCGCCGGGGGAGTGCGCTTTACGCGCGCCTACACCTCGACCCCTAGCTGCACCCCGGCGCGCAGCGGCCTTTTGACCGGACTTTCGCCCTGGAATCACGGGATGCTCGGCTACGGCAGGGTTGCCAGATATTACCCTCACGAGCTGCCGGCTGAAATAAGCCGGGCAGGCTACTATACTTTCGGTATCGGCAAGATGCACTGGTTTCCGCAGAAAAGTCTGCACGGCTTCCACGCCACCCTGGTCGATGAGTCAGGCCGGGTGGAGAGCCCGGGATTCGTAAGCGACTACCGGAAGTGGTTCAAAGAGCAGGCCCCGGATCTGGACCCGGACACCACCGGCCTGGGCTGGAACGACTACCGCAGCAAGCCTTACGCCCTGCCCGAGGAGCTGCATCCCACCTGCTGGACCGGAGGGACAGCGGTAGAGTTCATTGAAAATTACAAGGGAAACGAGCCTTTCATGCTCAAGGTCTCTTTCGCCCGGCCGCACAGTCCCTACGACCCGCCGGCCCGGTTTTGGGAGGCCTATGATGAATCCACTATGCCGGCGCCTGTTGTGGGGGCCTGGGCCGAGCGCTACGAGCCGGTTACCGAGGAGTTCGGCAACGATATCTGGCACGGAAAACTCGATCCAGCCACTGTGCGGCGCTCAAGGCGTGGCTATTACGGCTCCGTAAGCTTCATTGACCAGCAGATCGGAATGATCCTCGCAGCCCTCGAGCGCCGGAAGATCCTGGACAATACCCTGATCGTTTTTTTCACTGACCACGGTGACATGCTGGGAGACCACAACCTCTGGCGCAAGACTTACGCTTACGAGGGGAGCGCCCGGGTCCCGCTGATCCTGCGCTGGCCGCGGACCTGGGGCATGGATGACAGGCGCGGGGGCGAAAGAGCCGAGCCTGTGGAGCTGCGGGACATCCTGCCCACTCTGCTCGATGCCGCCGGAGCGCCCGGTATCGCGGGGCTTGACGGTAGGAGCCTGCTCGAGCTCGTGCGTGGAGAAAACCGCTCATGGCGGGAGGTGCTCGATCTCGAACACGACCGCTGCTACGGGGACACTAACCACTGGAACGCTCTCACAGACGGCCACTGGAAGTACGTTTACTGCGCCTATGACGGCAGCGAGCAGCTTTTCGACCTCTCCAATGACCCGCACGAGCTGGAAGACCTGGCCGGTGTGCCGGGCTGCAGCGCAAAAGTGCTCGAATGGCGGGCCCGTCTCACAGAACACCTCTCGGTGCGCGGAGATTTCTTTGTCAAGGGGGATAAGCTCCAGATTCGCGGAAAGCGCAGGATGCACTACTCGCCCAACTACCCCGGCCCTGGAGCAGGCCAGATCCAGGGAGAGTACGGAGAGGTCTGAGGGGCTCCTGCTTTAAACTCCTCTTGGTCTGAAGTAAAGAAGGAGGGAAGAAATGGACAACCTGGTTTTGGCGGCAGGCCTGATAGGATTCATTTCAGCCGTGTCCCTTCCAATGGGTTCTGTGATCGGCCTGTCAACCAGGCCGAATGAGAAAATCACCTCGGCCTTTATGGCTTTTGGAGGAGGAGCGCTTCTTTTTGCCCTGACTATCGAGATCGTGGCGCACTCTTTTGAAATGGTCGGGTTCGGTCCCTTGGCCTTGGGATGCGTGCTCGGAGGTCTCCTTTATGAAATTCTCAACCAGGGACTTAACTCTCAAGGCGGCTTTTTCCGCAAGGCATCGACCATTCTCAGGCAGGTGATCAAGAGGGAAAGAGAAAGGGCGGAAGCCATTCTGGAGTGTCTCAGCGGTGTTTCCATTCTGCAGGCTTTGGACCCCACGGAAATCGCCAAATTAGTTCCCCATGTGGATGAAGTGGCCGTAGAGCAAGGTGCGCTGGTGTTTAAAGAAGAAACCAGAGGAAGCGCCCTTTACCTGATTCAATCAGGGACAGTCGAAATTGTCCGTGAAGAGAAATCCATTGCCAGGCTGGGTCCGGGAGACACATTCGGCGAGATGGCGCTCTTGACTGACAACCCCAGGACAGCTTCGGCAGTTGCCCTGGAAAAAACGAATCTTTTAAGGGTTTCCAGGGAAGATTTCGATACGCTCTTGACAGGTTCCGAAAAGGTAAAAAAGGCCGTAAAAACCCTGATGAAAGAAAGAAGCGATGATCTGGTCAAAAAAGCCATAGTGCCGAAAAAGACAGCCAAAGAATGGAAGAAAAAGGCTTCTACTTTTTTAAAAAGTTATGATCTCACCCCGACCTCGCTGGATATCAACAAGGCTGTCAAGGAACAGGCAGGGGCAGCGACTCTCGGGATCTGGCTCGGTATCCTGCTGGACGGTATACCCGAATCACTGGTTATCGGCATTTCAGTAACAATTGAAGAGGGGCTTCCGTGGCCTCTCGTGGCCGGAGTCTTCTTGTCCAATTTACCAGAGGCTATGTCGAGCTCAGTGGTGATGCGGAATCAAGAATATTCAAAATACAAAATTCTGCTCATGTGGACTTCCATTACCCTGATGACCGCGATCGGCGCCCTTTTGGGAAATCTGTATTTCCAGGGCCTTTCTGATGCTTTCCTGGCTGTGATCAGAGGTATGGCCGCCGGGGCCATGCTGACCGTGATCGCCGAGACCATGCTCCCGGAGGCTTTCGAGCAGGGAGGGACTGTAGTGGGCCTTTCCACTCTGGCTGGTTTTATCGCAGCTCTGTTTGTCAAGTCCATATCTTGAAAATAGTCAAGTACCTGAGCCTGCAGAAAACTCATAATTGTTCAAATTAATTCAAGTTACCGTCACTTCTTCCTCGTCCGGCACCTCGATAAACCGCTCCCCTTTGAACACTGCGCCGTCCGGGATTACCAGCCGGCCTGAGCCGTGGACATACGCTATACAGGGCAGGCATGCTGATTGTAAAGGAGTACATTAAAGAAATTTATATATGGTAAGTCCTATGAGCTCAGAAGTCGATAATACAGAGCTCAGTGAGCCGTGAATATATAGCGGAGTATTTTAATCCCCCTGGCAAGCAGCACCAGTATTCCGCTTCGAAGATAATACCTGTCATTCAGTTTGAAAATCTGTCCTTTGCTTTCCAGTCTCTTAAGCCTTAATCCTATAATATTCCTGACATTGTATTTATCCAGAATGTCCTTGAGGCTGAGCCCATTTTTTGATTCGAGAATCTCCCGCATTATCCTTATTCTCAATGCACTCTCCCCAAACATCAGGAAATCGGAATAACAATAGGAAAGGAATAGATATGTAAGGATGTTAGTAGTAATCAAGGCATAATAATTAGGTCCGCAGTGCGGTTGGGATTGAAATAATAGAAACAATCCGGGAATGGCAAACAGGCCGCAGAAAAACCCGATGAAAAGTGATTTGAAAAAACCTAAGCCGGGAAAGAAGCGCATCATAAAGATTTGCATCAGGCAGTAGACTGCAAGACCCGTAATGAAATTGAATTCGAGCAAAATGATCATTCTATTTAACCGCCTAGTTTGGGAGCATTCATCAAGCGGCGGGAAAAGGACACAGCTTCCAGGAGAAACCTGCCCTTGGGCAAGAGCTTGTACCTGTCGTTTTCCCGGTAAACCATCCCATCGATAACCAAGTCTTCCATGCGAGATGCAACCAACAGATCATCAGTAATGCTTTTGTATAATTCCTCTTCCTTTAGTCCCTGGTTTCCAGACTTGGAGACTAGATCGACAATTAGCAGTGTGGGACTATCATAGATCAGGACCACGTGAAAAAATATGTAGAAAATGGTCCCGGCCCCGTATAAGCAGCCTAAGTGAAGATATTCAACCGGATTGGAGGGAGGAGGTACAAAAAGCTTTATCTGCGATAAGGATGAGTAAAAAAGGAAGGATATCCCGGCAATAAATACTGCGCCGAATAATTGTATAAGCCGACTGTTGTAATCCTGCGGAATTTTGATATGCCAGATCACTGAGTGGCAAAAAAGGGCAGTGAAAAGAAGAATCGACCCCCAGACAAGTGCGCTCATTTTCCCCAGTAATAAAAGATAAGGTCCGAGTTCGACCCGGGTGGATGGTTATCAAAGCTGATAAACGGCTTTATCGAAGTCGATAAGAATATTGGAAAACAATTCTTCCCGTTCCAGATAAGGTTGCTGGTCCTCGATCGGATGGCCCATGACCGCTTTGCAGTACACATCACTGCGGGGATATAAATTGACATCGCAGAGGGCCGGCCCCTGGGTATTCAGAACCTCCTTCAGCGCCCTTGGGATTTCGTCCGGAACAGTTATTTTCATTGACTTTATGCCATAACCAGCGGCAATACGGGCAAAATCGGGCCGCGGGTAGTCCTCCTGAGGAACCGAGGCGACATAACGCGCATTCAGGTAGTCATCCTGGAACTGGCGGATCAGTCCCAGGGATTTGTTGTTCATTACAAATACTGAAACCGGCAGGTTGTAGCGGCACAAGGTTTCTAATTCCTGTATGTTTATCTGCAAGCCCCCGTCACCGATAAGACAGACAATCCTTCCCTGCTTATGGGCGAACGCCGCTCCTATGGCCGCAGGCAGACTGTAACCCATGGGAGACATGCCTCCTGCGGTGAACATCCTCATCCGCGCCCGGGAGGAAATAGTCTGCATGCCCCAGAGCATATTCTGACCTGAATCCAGGGTGACAACATCATCCGGTCCCAGTTCTTTGGAGAGAGCTTCCAGGAAAACATACGGATTAATCCTGTCAGTTAAATTACGGGCTTCCGGAGGGCAAGCCGGATACTGAAATTTCCACTGTCTAATCTTTTCGAGCCACTCGGAGTGATCCGGGAACTCGAGTTTCTCTGTTGCCTGGCCCAGATGATCAAGGAAAACCCGGGCATCGCTGTGCAGAGCCACATCAGCCTTGATCCGGACATTTAGTTCCTCAGCATCTATATCCACCACGATTTTTCTGGCCTTGCGGGCGAAAAGCTCGCATTTGACGCCTGTCTGGCGCGAATCGAGGCGGGAACCCACGGCTATCAGCAGATCACAGCTTGCCAGGGCAAAATTGGCCGCACGGTTCCCGTAAACACCGATAAATCCTGCAAAGTTCGGGTGATCGTGAGGGAAAGAATCGATCCCATTGGTGCTCGTCCCTACCGGAATACCCAGTCTTTCAGAGACCGCTTTCAGAGCTCCGGTGGCGCCGGCATTGCGCACGCCGCCCCCAGCCAGCAGGATGGGCCTCTTTGACGAGCACAGGAGCTCGAGACAGGCATCCATCCGGTCTCGGCAGTTAATGTGATAAGTGGAGGTGTCGTCTTCAGGGATGAATTGCCGCAAAGTGCTTAAATCCACCTCCCTGCGCTGAATGTCCATGGGTATGTCTAGAAGAACCGGTCCCGGACGTCCGCTCTTGGCGATGTGCACGGCTTTCTGCAGAAAGTAAAGAATATCCTGCGGATCATTGACCTGGGCGGCAAACTTGGTAATAGGCCGCACCACATCCACGATATCCAGCTCCTGAAAGCCGATCTGCCTCACATGAAGCTTGCCTTTGGCTTCATAAGTATTGACCTGTCCGGTTATCATCAGGACCGGGATGGAATCAAACCAGGAACAGCCGATGCCGGTTAACAGGTTGGTTCCCCCGGGCCCGCTGGTGGCGATGGCCACCCCAATGCTCTCGGGCCTCATACGGCTATAGGCATCGGCTGCCATGGCCGCGCTCTGCTCATGAGCCGTGCACACATGACCTATGTCTTCCCTCCCATGAAACTTGTCGACAAGGAAAGAAACAGCTCCCCCAGTAAGCAAGAAAACTTTTTTAACATCTTTCGAGACCAGATAGTCCAGGATTATTTCTGAAACAAGCATCAATCTCTTTCCTTCAATGGTCAGGCGCTTCCTTTTCTGCCGATTACTTCGATATTACCGAACGGAAAAGAAAAATTTACTTGAGCCAGGCCCAGTACCGAGAGCAGCCGGATGAGCCTGTTTCGCCAGACAGGGTTGGATATGCCGTTTTCTACATAATGACAGAGAGGATAAGTGGTAACTGATTTCATCCCCTGCACAAAATCCAGATTGCAACTGGCCAGCATTTTCCGTAGTGAATCCGGGTTGAAATAGCTGATATGCTGCACGGAATAGGCGATGAAGTTTTCGCCGGTGAGCCGGCTCAGCAGACTTGCAATATTATGGGTGACGATAAAAACATAACCGCCGGGTTTTAAATGATAGTGTACAGTTTTCAGCAGATCTTTGGGGGAAATAACATGGTCTATCACGTGGATCAGAAGAACCAGATCGAAAGATCCGGAAGGATAAAGCGTCCGCTGGTAGCTCCCGGTCAGGATAGTGTCAACTCCCAGAAGTTCACGGGCATGGTTTACCGCCTCCAGGCTGGGGTCCACACCGTGGACCTTAAAACCCAGGCTCGAGGCGTATTCCAACAGATGACCGCAGCCGCAACCCACATCGAGCAAGGAGCCACCGTTCATGCCGGATATTCGTATCAACCGGTCCAGGTAGCGCCGCATGTTTATTCTGATTGCATGCAGATCGATATCCTCGATGGCTTTATCGATCCGGCTGTCTCGATAGAGAGAGAGGAACTTCTCCTCTGAAAAGACAGGACTGGAATAGACCATTCTGCAATCCAGGCAGCGCACCACCCGGAAATTACTCGGTGTCTCTGTCAGGTAGTCGAAAGAAGCCTCGAGGTCTCCCAACCTGGCATTATACAGCATCCTGTAGCTTGTGCCCGAACACAAGGGACAGGGAATCTCTAGCATTCCGTTAGTATCAGCGGTTGAATTCGCCATTATGTTTTCGGTTGAATCCAAAAGCCGGCTTCCGCTCCGGATTCATTGATTTGTTCCATTCGCAATTCTGCTGCCCTTTTCAACCGGGTTTAGGGAATTATGTTACAATAAAATATTATTGATTTTTCAAGATTTTATTGATCTCTTCGCTGGATAATACATGGGGCTCAGGGCTAAGCAGGATCAAATCTCCTTTATACCCATAGTCACGCATCAGCTCTCTGGTAATCTCCCTGTAGAACATGGCCGCGGTTATAATAAGAGCATCTGTGGGTTCTGTTTTTAAAATGTCGGGCGAAACTACTTTAAGCAGGCTGCCCGGGAGATAATGGTCCCATTTGTGCGGGTCTTTGTCGATCACGTACTTGATCTTACCGGAATCCATGCCGGTGAAAGAAAAGATAGTAACACCCTTGGCGCCGGCACCCCAGGCTCCAATTGTTTTGCCCTCGGCGGACATCTGTTCCATCAGCCCGGAAAACTTTTTCCTGAAACCCAGAAACTCATCCTTGAAAGCCTGATTCAGCCCATTCTTGCGGCCCTCGTAATAAACATAAGCGCCTACATATTCATTCTCCGCTCCATGGAATACTTCTATGACATGGAAGTTGTTGCGCTCCAATATTTTAACCAGGGTATTGGCTGTATAATATCCCACTCTGTCCGGTAGAACATCGAAGTAGCGCTTGTCGAAAAGGGTCTTGGTCCAGGAGGGCACATCGATCAGGCCATAGGCCCCGGGTTTGAGCAGTTTGGCCAGATTGCGCAGGAAACTGTTCGGGTCTTTCAGCAGGTCCATTACCTGCTTGGTAACGAAGGCATCGAATTTCTCTTTTACATGTTTCTCGATCTCATTATCGACAAAGACATTGAAGCATTCAACTCCACGTTCCCCAGCCAGACGGCAGGCGGTTGCCGATGGCTCTATCGCCGCCACTCGGGCACCGCGCTTTTGCAGTTGCTCGGCAAAATATCCATCTCCACAGCCCGCCTCCAACACACTTTTGCCTGAGAGATCAAACTTATTCACGAAAATCTCGGCCAGCTCATTATCGTACCGGGTATATAGCTCAGTGCAACTGCGACTCATCAGGTAATCTTCGAAATATTCCTCATGGGTCAGATCATCCGGGTTTATTTGCACCATGTCACAGTCGCGGCACTTGTAAAGGGATATGTTGACCCGGCAGCCGGCCACGGGGTCGGGTCTGACCAGCAATTTCTGGGCATACTTAGGACCGTTTTCAAGAAAAAACATCAGCTCGACATTTTTGGATTCACAAACAATACACTTCATTTTCCCCTTCCTTAGATCTTGAATCTCTCAGAGCGTGATTGTCATTTTACCTCGAGTATCTCCAGAATAGCTCCACAGATATAATCCACATCATCCTGATCCAGGTAGGCAGGAGTCGGCAGGTTTATCCCGGTCCCGGCAATTCGTTTTGCGACCGGCGTATCGGCATCATCGAACATATCGAACTCACTCAGAGGAGGAAACAGCGGCCTGGTATCGATCTTTCTCTCACGAAGTCTTTTTCGCAGTTCATCCCGGTTCACCGGGAACTCTCCTTCCAGCAGCAAGGAGGGATATGCACAATTGGCGCGGCAACCCTCTTTTTCCCGGAACATCTTGATACCAGGCACATGTCCCAGGCGCTCGTAGTACATGTCGAACTGCTTGCGTTTCATGGCCACCAACTCCTCCACCCGCTCCAGTTGGGCCACTCCGAGAGCAGCCAGCAGGTTCGCAATTTTGTAATGGTAGCCGATTTCCTGGATCCAGAAAGTCTTCTTAGATTCATCGCGGCCATCCTCAGCCAGAAAAGCCGCTCTCTCGAACAGCTCGTCATCGTTTGTCACCAGCATTCCCCCCTCACCTGTGACCATCATCTTGGCGCCCTGGAACGAGTAACAGGCTATATTGGGATAGGCGGCAGTAGATTTCCCCTTGTACAGCGAGCCCACTGCCGGCGCGGCATCGGACAAAACCTTGAGACCATGCTCCACGGCTATCTTCATGATCTCATCGTAATCGCAGGGATGACCGTAGAGGTCCACTGGCATGATCGCCCTAGTCCTGGGGGTAATAGCCTTGCGAACCGCATCAGGATCGATGGTCCACGAATCCGGATCGATATCCACAGTTACCGGTTTCACTCCCTCGTAAATAAGCACACTGGCCGTGGCGACCCAGGTAAGATCCGGCAGTATTACCTCATCCCCTTCCTTGAGACCCAGGGTGGCTACTCCCAGGTGCAAGGCTGTGGTGCACGAGGTGGTGGCAATCGCGTGCCTGACCCCCACATATTCCGCGAACTCTTTCTCGAAGCGCTCCAGGTAATGCCGGTAATTGCTATACCAGCCATTCTGGATGGCATCCATGACAGTCTCTATCTCTTTGGCGGTAATGGATGGTCCGGCAGAATGGATGCGATCACGTTTCATATTTTCTTCTTCGATGTATGGTTTTTGAATACAGGTCAGATGTCAGCGGGCAATTCGTTACCACATTAATTGCAGTATTATTTTTCATCCCTTAGCAATCCCGGACACAGGATAGCGTGACCATGTCCAGGGAAAATCGGGCTTATGATCCAAGGTGCTGTGTCAGGGTTTTCTAGGTTATTTAAAGCTTGGAAATTTAACAGTTTGGTAACGGTGGCCTGTGCCGCATAAATTGATTTAAAATAAAGCAAGCTCCATATTTAGTCAAGAGATACTGCAGCAGGGAAAGTGCAAGGAGTATAAGTGACCGATTTTCAAAAGATTAGGTGAATGCGTGCATTCGGGAAAAGTATTTGCTCTGACCGGTAAGGGATTTCCGGATTATCTCAGGTAGAATAAAGTTCGACTTTCAAGGTGATAGATATAAAATGAGGAGAGAGATTGTTTCAATATGTTATCCAGCTTTGACACCGCCTCAAAAGGAGAAAGGGATAGTATAGAGAAAAACATGTTCGGGTTTATAGCGAATGTAAGGAATAAGTGCTAAATGAAAAGATGGGATTGCAGGGGCGGTTTATCCCTATCGGATTGACCACAGAAACATTATTATTCGGAAAGTTATTTTGGCAATCACTACTAAAGAGCATGGGTTATCCAGCCGGCCCCTTACCTTTCGGACCCTGTTCACTCTTTCAGCACCAAGATTGCCACAGCCGGATAAGGTGCATGCCTTCCGGGAGCTCAGTCCTTGGAAAAGCCCATAGTATTCTTCACGATAAAGAGAGGCCGGCCCTTCACCTCATCGAAAATTCGCGCTATATACTCGCCAATGACACCCAGAGAGATGAACAAAAATCCGAACATCATCAATATAGTGAACACCACAGTACGGAACCCCGGCACATCCTCGACCATGACAATGGCCACTATTATTTGAAACAGCAGGAATGCGAAACAGAATGCGCTTAAAGCTAATCCGAGAAATGTAATGAATCTGAGAGGCAGGTAGCTGAAAGAAAACAAGGCATCCAGAGCTTCTTTCAGCGCATCCCAGAACGGAGCTTTTGACTCCCCGGCAAAACGTTTTGACCGCTTGAATTCAATGCCCACCTGGCTGAAACCTGTCCAGGAGCAAAGGCCGCGGGTGAAGCGGTGGGATTCCGGCATCTGGTTGAGCTGACTGTATACTATCCGGTCTATTAATCGGAACGCCGTGACATTGGCGGGAATGGTACCTTGGCTAGCCTTGTTCAACAGGTAATAGAATATCCTGTTG
>Ga0307379_10006111_pt1 | contig 16628 bp, 13 predicted proteins | sample UN2MG_FD_202237 | JGI IMG/M metagenome (GOLD analysis project Ga0307379, IMG submission 202237) | Soil microbial communities from Risofladan, Vaasa, Finland - UN-2 | ecosystem: Environmental > Terrestrial > Soil > Coastal area > Acid sulfate soil | place: Finland: Risofladan, Vaasa | collected... | reverse complement strand
ACCGCCTTCTCGTGCCTCATTCACAATTATTCATCCGCCACGTGGAACGGCACCGTTACGATCAAGGTGTATCTTTCCACGGACAACGTGATCACTACCGCCGACACTCTGATCCACACGCACGGCCTCACCACGCAACTTGGGCCGCTGTCATCGGTACGCGCGAATTTCAATCCGCCGCCCGCCATACCAGTGGGCACCTCCGGCGGCTATCGCTACCTTGGCGTCATACTCGATATCGCCGACGACGATCCGGCCAACAACAAGACCACCACGTGGGATACGAAGCGCATCACGGTTGTTCAGGTGCTGAATGCTCCAACGGGCGTAACCGCCGGAAACGGCACTTCCACGGCATCGGTTACCGTTACGTGGAATGCGGTGTCGGGCGCGTCGCACTATCGCGTTTCACGCGCTGAAACAGTCGACGGCGTGAAGACGGTGGTGGCAAACTGGCAGACCGCCACATCGTTCAGCGACACCTCCGCAACGCCCGGCAAGCTGTATTATTACTGGGTGCAGGCAGCAGAGAATTCGTCCGGCTATCGCGCCAGCGCCTACAGCGCCGTTGCATCGGGCTGGCGAGCATTCATGCCGCCGCAGAATGTGCAGGCCGGCGACGGCCTGCGGGTCGACGGTATCCTTGTTTCCTGGGATCCCTCCCCGTTTGCGGCGTTCTACCGCGTTTACCGCGCAGCCGGCGCTCAGCCGATGGAAGCTATCGGCGCGTGGCAGGCGGGCACGTCGTTTGACGACACAACGGCCGCCGCCGGATTCACCTACACCTACTGGATCACCGCCGCGGCCGATGCCTCCGGTGTGCGCGAAAGCGGCCTGAGCGCGTCGGACACCGGCTGGCTGCGTGTAGTGCACACGCTCAGCGTTACGTCGGCGCCCGTTGCCGGATTTTCCATCGGCGGCAGCAGGCAGGGCGTAACCGAATACACCGCCACGTGCGACGACTCCGAAACGGTGAACCTCTGCGCTCCAGTGCTGTCCAACATCGGCGGCATCGAGTACATCTTCATCCGCTGGAGGCTGGACGGCGCCGACCAGCCCCACGCCCAGACCAACCTTACCGTCGTCATGAGTGCCGCACGCGCCGCCGAAATGAAGGCAACCGTCTACGGCGACGTCAACGACGACTGCCAGGTGAACATCCTCGACCTCATACTGGTCCGCAACCTGCTTGGGCAGCCGACGGCGACGGGCGACAACTGGCGTGCCGACCTCAACAGCGACGGAAGAATCAACATCCTCGATATGATCCTCATACGCAACAGGCTGGGCGTGCACTGCCCGAACTGATGCAGCGGCGTTTTTTGCCGCACGCCGCCGGCATACGTCCGCCTGCCGCATGCCGCCGATACTTAAACGTGGAATTCGGGTTTTTGGCTTGCTATAATGATTGCGAGCATCGGCTCGCCGCGCGGCGGGCTTGCCTCCGAACCCTCGCATCCGAGGCGGCTTGGCCGCCCGGAACAAGATGATTAGCTGTCGGGAGTGCGCTTATGCTTGAGTCTTCAGAACATCAGAATCAGCTTGGGCTTCACCACGACGACCTCGAGGCCGTGCAGAAACTGAAACAGGCTTACGAGCGAATCCGCGCTGAGCTTTCAAAAGTGATCGTGGGGCAAGACAAGGTGCTCGAGGAGCTGCTGATCTCGATTTTTGCCCGCGGCCATTGCCTGCTGGTGGGCGTGCCCGGCCTGGCCAAGACGCTGATGATCAGCACGCTTGCGCGCTGCCTGCGCCTTTCGTTCAATCGCATTCAGTTCACCCCCGACCTCATGCCGTCGGACATCACGGGTACGGAGGTGATAGTGGAAGACAAGACGACGGGCGGCCGCGAGTTCAAGTTTTTGCGCGGGCCGATCTTCGCAAACGTGATCCTCGCCGACGAGATCAACCGCACGCCGCCGAAGACGCAGTCGGCCTTGCTGGAGGCGATGCAGGAGCGGCAGGTGACGGCCGGCGGCAAAAGGCACAAGCTGCAGGAGCCGTTTTTTGTGCTGGCTACGCAAAACCCCATCGAGCAGGAGGGCACGTATCCTTTGCCCGAAGCCCAGCTCGACCGGTTCATGTTCAATATTTTCGTGGATTACCCCGAGGAGCACGAAGAGCTGGAGATAATGCGGCTGACGACGGCGGGCCGCAGCGTAGACGTGCAGGAAATCCTGACCGGCGAGGAGATCGTGGCCCTGCAGGACATAGTGCGCCGCGTGCCGATCTCGGATCACGTGATAAATTATGCAATGCGTTTTGCGCGGCTCACCCGCGTGCACAAGGGGGGCGTGCCGGATTTCGTGAAGCAATGGGTTTCGTGGGGGGCGGGCCCGCGCGCCGGCCAGTATCTGATATTGGGCGCGAAAGCGCGGGCGATCTTGCGCGGGCGCTATTATGTTTCGTGCGACGACATCCGTTCGGTGGCCGCGCCCGTGCTGCGGCACAGGATCATCACAAACTTCAACGCGGAGGCCGAAGGCATAAACTCCGACGTAATCGTGAAGAAGCTGATGGAGATGATCCCCGCCAGCGACAGCGCCCTCGAGGCGGATGTGCGCCTGCCCGACATCCTGGAACGAGACAGGCCCCTGGCCGGAAGCTGAGCGGCGCAGATGGAAGAAGACTACCGCAAGTATCTCGACCCGAAGGTCCTCGCGAGGATCAGCAAGCTCGACATCAGGGCGCGGCTGATCGTCGAGGGCTTCATCTCCGGATTGCACAAGAGCCCTTTCCACGGCTTCAACGTGGAGTTTGCCCAGCACCGCGAGTACGTCCCCGGCGACGATACCCGCTACATCGACTGGAAAGTATTCGGGAAATCCGACCGATACTACATCAAGCAATACGAGCAGGAAACGAACCTGAAGGCGTACATTCTGCTTGACGTCAGCGAGTCGATGGGCTACACCTCCAGCGGCATGACCAAGCTCGAATACGGAGGCTGCATCGCGGCATCGCTCACGTATCTGATGCTGCAGCAGCAAGACTCGGTGGGGCTGGCGCTGTTTGACAGCGAAGTGCGCGAGTTCATCCGCGACAGCGGGCATCCTTCGCACCTGAAGCTGCTGACGCACCGGATTGAGCAGGCGGTGCCCAGCGGCACCACGAAGGTGCGCGGCATTCTGGACGACCTCGCCGAGCGCATCCGCCGCCGCGGCCTAGTGATAATCATATCGGACCTTTTTGTAGACGCCGACGATCTGCTCGTTTCGCTGCGGCACTTCCGCCACAAGCGCCACGAGGTGATCGTTTTCCACGTGCTCGACGAGTTCGAGCGGACGTTTCCGTTCAACGACCTCACGCTCTTCAAGGGGCTGGAGCAGTATCCGCAGGTGTTTGCGGAGCCGCGCACGCTACGCAAGGAGTACCTGGCCGAGTTTGAGAAGTTCGTGTTGAAGGTGAAGGAGGGCTGCCGCCAGCACGCGATCGACTACGTGCAGCTTGGCACGGGCGACAGCCTGGAGATCGCCCTCAGCAGCTACCTGGCCGCGAGGATGGCACGGACGAAATAGGCTTGGGGAAGACAGAAGACGGAAACGACGTGAACACCGAACATCGAACATCGAACGTCGAACGTTGAACGGAAGACTTGCGTGCTATGGCTTATTGCGCGGGAGGAATCTGTATTCATCCTGACAGGCTGACAGGCTAATGGGCTAACAGCCCAAACTGAATTATGCTTCAATTCGTGAACCCGCTCATGCTCATCGGTGCCGCGGTTGCGTCGGCGCCGATCATCATACACCTTCTGAACCGCCGACGGTTCAAGGTGGTGACGTGGGCGGCGATGGAATTTCTGCTTGCGTCGAGCCATAAGAACTTCCGGCGCGTGCGCCTGCAGGAAATCATTCTGCTGGTGCTGCGTACGCTGGTGCTGCTGCTGGTGGCGGCGGCGATGGCCCGGCCGTTTCTGGCGGGCGCCGCCGGTGTGCTGGGAAAGTCGCAGCGGTACGTGGTGATCGTTGTGGATAACTCGTTCAGCATGGGCTACACCGTCGGCGGCGAGCGCCCGCTCGACAAGGCGGTGCAGTTTGCAGACAAGACGCTTGATACTCTGAACAAGGGCGACATGGTTTCGCTGGTGGCGGTGTCGGAGCGTGCCCGTGCGATCATTCGCGAGCCGAGCGTAGACATTGCGACCGTGCGCTCGGAGCTGAAGGATCTGCCGCCGGGCCACGGCTCGACGAACCTGCCCGATGCCTTCCGAGTCGCGCTCGATCTGCTCCGGCAGTCGAAGCTCGCGCAGAAAGAGCTATACCTGATCACCGACAACCAGCGCAGCGGCTGGCGGCTTGCCGGCGGCAAAGGCTTTGCCGACGGCAAAGGCTCCCAGCTCAGCGGGCTGATCCGCGAGATAAATGCCATCGCCGAATTCACCCTGGCCGACGTTGGCCTGCCATCGCACGAGAACGTAGCGGTAACCGAGTTCAAATCGCGCGATCGCATCCTGGCCCGGGAAATCGCCGATACCACGTTCAGCGCGCAAATCACAAACTTCGGCGAGAACGATCTGAACAACGTTGAGGTTTCGTTCGAGGTCGACGGTTTCCGCCAGGGCAGCACGTCGGTGTCGATCAAGGGCGGCACGTCGGCCAGCGTTTCGTTCAGCTATACGTTCCACGAGTCGCTGCCGCACTCGCTGGCCGTGAGGCTGAAGCCCGACCGCCTCACGCCGGACGACGCGCGCTTCCTCGCGGTGGAGGTGGTGGACAGCGCGAAGGTGCTGGTGGTGGACGGGAAGCCGTCGGCCGATCTGTATCAGAGTGCCACCGGCTACCTGCAAACGGCGCTTTCCCCGCGTGCCGAGAGCTTCGCACGGCCCACCATATTCGAGCCGGTCGTGATTCAGCCCGGCGAGCTGGCCACGACGAAGCTGGCCGATTACGAGTTTGTGGTGCTGGCCGACGTGCCCCGAATCGACCCGAGCATCATAGCCGATATCGAGGAGTACGTGCGCGCCGGCGGCGCCGTGGTCATTTTCCCCGGCAGCGGCGTGGACCTCGAGAACTACAATAAGGTGCTCTACATTGACGGCCTGGGCATGCTGCCGGCCCGTCTCGCCGGCATACAGGGCGACCCCGCGAAAGCGAAATTCGTTTCGCTGGCCGTGCCGCCCGACAGCACGCATCCGCTGCTGAAGGAATTCACGCGCCAGAAGGCGGCGTTCCTCAACCTCCCGCAGTTTTACCAGTATGCCGCGCTTGACGTCCCCGACCGCGACGACACCACCGTCATCTTCAGGTTCGAGAAAGGGAGGCCCGGGCTCGTGGAAAAAAGGATCGGCCGCGGCAAGGTGCTGCTATTCGCGTTCACCGCAAACGATGCATGGACCGATCTGCCGCGGCGGCCGGGGTTCCTGCTGCTGATGCACGAGATGGCCGCATACGTGGCCCGCGACCGCCAGAGCGCCGCCAACCTCATCGTGGGCGACATGCTCGCCAAAGACGCCGAACCCGAGGCGCTCGTCTCGCGGATCACTGTGAGCGGGCCGGCCAAGCCCATCGATATCGTGGCGACGCCCGCCGGCAAGCGCGCGAGGATCAGGTTTGAGAATACCGACCAGGCCGGCATCTACGAGATGAGAATGCAGCGCGACGACCGCGTGAAGCAGGATTATTTCAGCGTGAATGTAGACCCCGCCGAGAGCGATCTGCACCGCATCGGCCAGGCCGAGCTGAGGCGGGCGCTGCCCGAGGCCAATTTCCGCTACCTCATCGCCGCGTCCGCGCTCGGCGATTCGATCACCGCCAGCCTCAACAAGAGCGATCTCTGGAAAAACCTGCTGCTCGCGGCGCTCGTGCTGATGTGCGTGGAAAGCATCCTGGCGCAGCGATTCGGGCGGTAGGCACGGGGAAGGCACGGAGAGAAGAGAAGAGTTTGAACCACGGAGGGCACGGAGGGCACGGAGAAGGCACGGAGAGTTGAGAGTAAGGATTTGAGTGTCGTTTCCGATGCACGCTTATACCTTTCGTGGTTGAATCTGGGATCATGGCAAGCAACACATCAAGAGGCGAGTTTGCCCTCATAGATTTCATAAGGCGGCGGGCGGCGGCGTCGCCGGTGGTGAAGGTGGGCATAGGCGACGATTGCGCTGTGCTCGATCTCTCCGACGGCCCGATTGTGGTGACCACCGATCTGATAGTCGAGGGGGTGCATTTCGACGGTGCGGCTCCGCTGCGCGACGTGGGCTGGAAAGCCGCCGCCGTGAGCTTCAGCGACGTGGCCGCGATGGGCCTGCGGCCGGAGGCTCTTTTTTGCGCCGCCGCTCTGCCCGAGGCTTTCACAATGCAGCAGGCCGAGCAAATCCTGCTGGGCCTCAACGACTGCTGCTCGGAGTTTGGCGTGGCGATGGCGGGCGGCGACACCACCAGCTCGCGCGGGCCGCTTTCGCTGTGCACCACCGCGCTGGGCTGCGCCCGCGGTTTGCGGCCGCTCACGCGATCGGGCGCGCGCGTGGGCGATGCGATACTGGTTACCGATTCGCTGGGCGGCTCGATCCTCGGCAAGCATCTTCGCTTTCGCCCGCGGGTCGACGAGGCCGTGGCGCTCAACCGCGCATTCCAGATTCACGCGATGATGGATATCTCCGATGGCCTCTCCGCCGACCTCAACCATATTCTCGAAGAAAGCAAAGCGGGCGCCGTGCTCGAGGCCGACGCGATCCCGATATCCGACGCCGCCCGCCGGATGGGGGCCGGCTCCGGCAAAACGCCCCTTCAGCACGCGCTCAGCGACGGCGAGGATTTCGAGCTGCTGTTTACTATGGACCCCGACGCCGCGCGGCGGCTGATCGAGCAGCCGATCTTCCAGACGCCCGTTTCGATCATCGGCGCGATAACACAATCGGGGCTCTTCATCCGGCACTTGGGCCAACTGCTCCCCCTCAAGCCCGAAGGTTATGAGCATTTCAGGTGAGAAAAGAAGTGCCAAGCGCCAGTGCCGGCGATGGCAGGACGATGTCGCGGAGACAAGATGTGCAGTGTATGACCAAACAGGCTGAGATAGTCTCGGATTCGGTGAAGCAAACGACCTTGATCGGCCGCGCGCTGGGTTTGCTGCTGGAGCCGGGCGACGTGATCGCGCTGATAGGCGACCTGGGCGCCGGCAAGACGTGCCTCACGCGCGGCGTGGCCCTGGGAATGGGCGCGAATCCCGATTTCGTTACCAGCCCCACCTTCGTGCTGATAAACGAATACCAGGGATTCATTCCGCTATACCATTTCGATGCATACCGCTTGCGCGGCGCGGACGATATGTACGCCTTGGGGTCTGACGAGTATTTCAGCGGCAACGGCGCCTGCCTTGTTGAATGGGCCGACCGCGTGGAAGAGGCCCTGCCGGACGAGCATCTGCGAATCACCATCGAGATCGCCGGCCCCGCTGCGCGCAGAATCCGCATCGAAGCACGCGGCCCCCGCTATTGCAGGCTGCTCGATGAGCTCCTGGCCGCGCTTTGAGAGATTTCGTTCGGACGCTACGGCTTGTCGGCCGGATAGAGGTACTGCGGGCCGCGCCGCTCCACCTCTTCGATGAACGATGCTGTCTCGGCTTGCCAGTTTCTGAACAATTGTCGAACCTTGCGCGCGCTGCTTATCCCAATTACAACCTTCTTGTACATCCCCCCTGGTGCGAAAAACAACCGGCGCAACCTGTCGAGCTGATGCACCGCGCCGTGATAGTACTTGCGGTGATAATGCAGCATTGCCTCTTGCAGCGCCTTGTTGCCCAGCTTCTTGTGATGGAAAGTGGCGTGAGCGCCGTCGAAGTAGCGCCAATCCTCCGGGAAGCGGTTGAACAACAGCTCGTTTTTCATCTGCTCGAGCGTTTGCGTGCCGGGAAACGGCGTGAGGATCGACATCTGCAGGCTGTCGATGTAGTTGCACAGCGCAAATCGCAATATGCCGCTGAAGGTGTCGAGCCCGTGCTGCGGGCCGATCACAAACATCCCGTGCACCCAGATTCCATAGTCGTGCAGGATGCTCGTGTCTTGCGTCATCCTCTTGATCAACGGGTCCGAGCCCTTGTAGCCCTTGTTCCATTCGCTGGCCGTGGTATCGTCGATGGTTTCGTAGCCCACGTAAAACACGTCGGCCCCCGATGCGCCCAACGCCGACATGAGCGGCTTGTCCACGTTTCTGCGCGAAACGGGATCAAGCCACGCGAGGTCGATGCGGCATTGCGCGTTCCAGCGAACTTTCAGCGGCGCGATCATCTCGAGCAGCCTTTGCGTGCGCGAGCGGTCGGCCGTGAAATTATCGTCGTAGAAGAAAAAGGATCTGTATCCCTGATCGTAGTAGAACATTATGTCCTTGTAAACATTCTCGGCGCTTCTCGTGCGGCACTTCCTGCCATACATTTTCGTAACCGTGCAGTAGTGGCAGTCGTGCGGGCAGCCGCGTGCGGTGGAAAGCGGCACCTCGTAGCGTTCTTTCCAGAGGGAGGGTTTCCACAGCTCTTCGTGGTTGTGGATCAGGCTAAGGTCGGGCGTGGGCAGGTCGTTGAGGTTTGCCACGGGGGTAGTTTTCACGATGCCCGAAACCGGCTGCGTGCTCTCGACGAGTTCGGCGATCACGCCCTCGCCCTCGCCCTGCACCACGCAGGGGAAATAACGCAGCGCTTCCTCCGGCATGAAGGTTGCGTGCGGCCCGCCGATGGCCATGCGGGCCTTGGTGCCGGCCTTCTTGAGCCGCTCGGCCAGCGTGTATGCCTTCATCACCGAGGGTGTGAGGGCGCTCACCCCCACGAAATCCGCCTCGAGGAGCGCGGCCATCGCGCTATCGTCGTCGACCACCGGGCCGGTCAGGTTTTCGTTGTAAACCTTAACGTCGTGCCCGCGATCCCGCAGCATCGTGGCCATGAGCGTTGAACCGATCAGCGGCCACTTCTTCAGAAAATGCGAGTACGCAAGATTAGAGCCCGCCTGCGACTCCACAAACACAACCTTCTTTTTCATTGGTTTCCCCGTCCTGCCATGATAACGCACTCGCGCATCAGCCGGCCAAACTATTTCACCACGTTACCGATACACCAAGCCCCACCTCCAGCGTTTCGTTTCGCGGCTCATACACATCCAAGGCCTGGCCGTTCATCTGGATCGTATCCGTCGCCGAGTCGTCCACGCTCCATACGCGGAAATACGGCTCGATGGACAGGCTGGTTCTCTCGGTGAGCGCCACCTGCAGCCGTCTTTTGCCGCGATAGCTTTTTCCGTCCGATACCAAGGCCTCAGCATGTTTTTCGGCGCACGGCGCGGGCAATCGACATAAAAGTACAGCCGCGGCGGGGATGGCGCTTGGCTAGCCCCAATCGATCATTCCACTGGCGGATTGCACAGGCACCTCGTGTTCCTGCGCCTTGCGCCCCCTGCACACCTGCCAATCTGACAATGCAGGGGTGTGCCGTTTTCCTGTCATAAAGGCAGGTGCCCGGCGCGGCCTGCGTGCGATGTGCTGTGGCAAGTGATTGAAGCATATGCACTTAGGCGAATCGATGGTTTTTACTTTGAACTGGCACGGATTTTGCAGGTTAAAGGCATTTCAGCTTGCTATCTTACGGCCGGCTTGCCACAGGATTCCACTTACACTGTTTTGGAATACAGGCCTTTTCTACAGAAAGGAGCGTGCTATCAGATGAAAGTGAAGCCTCTCGGAGATCGTGTGCTGGTGAAACGCGTTGAGGCGGAAGCGAAGACCAAGGGCGGAATCGTCCTTCCCGACACCGCCAAGGAGAAGCCGAAGGAAGGTCAGGTTGTGGCCGTGGGCGAGGGCAAGGTGCTTGACAGCGGCGAGCGTGCGAAGCCCCAGGTGAAGGTGGGAGATCGCGTGCTTTTCAGCTCGTATGCCGGCACCGAGGTGAAGGTTGACGGCGAGGATTACCTCATTATGCGCGAGGAAGACATCCTGGCGGTTTGTGAATAGCATCTGTGTTTTTTCCATTTAACCCGTTAATCCGTCCTTGGGAGGATTGGAATGGCAAAATCGATTTCGTTTGAACATGATGCCCGCGATGCGATACGCGTGGGTGTGAAGAAGCTGGCAAAAACGGTTCGTGTAACGCTGGGCCCGCGTGGCCGCAATGTGATTATCGAGAAGAGCTTCGGTGCGCCTACCGTCACCAAGGACGGCGTGACCGTGGCGAAGGAAATCGAGCTCGACGACAGGAACGAGAACATCGGTGCGCGGATGGTTCGCGAGGTGGCGTCGAAAACAAGCGACGTGGCCGGCGACGGCACCACTACGGCCACGTTGCTGGCCGAGGCGATCTACGACGAGGGCCTGCGCAACGTAGTGGCGGGGTCGGACCCGATGTCGTTGAAGCGCGGCATCGATAAGGCGGTGGTCGCCGTGATTGCCGAGCTGAAGAAGATGAGCAAGCCGGTGAAAGACAAGAAGGAAATCGCGCACGTGGCAGCCGGTGCCGCCAACAACGATCCGGAGATCGGCAAGATCATTGCCGAGGCGATGGAAAAGGTGGGCAAGGACGGCGTGATGACCGTAGAAGAAGGCAAGAGCCTCGAGACGAACGTGGACCTGGTGGAAGGGATGCAGTTTGACCGCGGCTACATCTCGCCGCATTTCGTAACCAACTTCGAGACGATGGAAGTAGTGCTCGAGAATCCGCTGGTGTTCATCTACGAAAAGAAGCTCTCGAGCGTGAAAGACCTGATCCCGCTGCTGGAGAAGGTGGCGCAGGCCAGCCGGCCGCTGCTGCTTATTGCCGAAGACGTGGAGGGCGAGGCGCTCGCCACGCTGGTGGTAAACAAGCTGCGCGGCACGCTGCAAGTATGCGCCGTGAAGGCGCCGGGCTTCGGCGACAGGCGCAAGGCTATGCTGCAAGACATCGCGCTGCTCACCGGCGGCCAGGCGATCTTCGAGGACCTGGGCCTCGAGCTCGAGAGCGTTACGCTGCAGCAGCTTGGCAGCGCGAAAAAGCTCACCGTGAACAAGGACGAGACCACCATCGTTGAAGGCGCGGGCAGCACCGACGCGATCAAGGGCCGCATCAGCCAGATCAGGCACGAAATCGAAACCACTACGTCGGACTACGACCGCGAGAAGCTGGAAGAGCGCCTCGCCAAGCTGTCGGGCGGCGTGGCCCGGATCAACGTGGGCGCGGCCACCGAGGTGGAAATGAAGGAAAAGAAGGCAAGGGTGGAAGACGCCCTGCACGCCACTCGCGCGGCCGTTGAAGAAGGCATACTGCCCGGCGGCGGCGTTGCGCTGCTGCGAGCAGGCAAGGTGATCGCCGGCCTGAAGCTTGAGGGCGACGAGAAGGTAGGCGCCGACATCGTGCGCCGCGCCATCCGATTCCCGCTGTACTGGATCGCCGAAAACGCCGGCGAGAAGGGCGAGGTGGTGCTGAACAAGGTGGAGAATTCGGAAGGCGGCCAGGGCTTCAACGCGCTGACATGCGAGTATGAAGACCTCATCGAGGCCGGCGTGCTGGACCCCACGAAGGTAACGCGCTGCGCACTCGAGAACGCGGCAAGCGTGGCATCGCTGCTGCTGACTACCGAGGCAGTGGTTACCGAATTGCCCAAGGAAGAAGCACCCGCAATGCCCGGCGGCGGAATGCACCCCGGTATGGGCGGCATGGGCGGAATGGGCGGCGGCATGGGCGGAATGTACTAAACCGGCATAGCCGGAAGGCTTAGCCTGCATAGATGGCCGAAAACGGGCCGGAAGCGTAATTGCTTCCGGCCTGTTCGTTTTCTGGAAGGATGAATCAGACGGTCGGACGATCTGCGTCGGTGGGGGGCGACGAGGCATACCTCCGGCCAGGGGCGCCGTGCAGACGCGGCCCGTGCGGACATGGCCCGTGCGGACACGGCCCGTGCGGACACGGCCCGTGCGGACACGGGGGGGACCAGGTTACACGCGCCACATTTAGCCGTTGATTTCCCCCCTTATGGCGATATAATCAGATGTGTAACAGCAAAGCGGAGGAAAGGGACGGTATGGCATGGCTGCATTCGTTTTTGCGGGGGAAAGCTGCCGCGCGTCTGGCGGCGGCCGGGTCTCTGGCGGGGTGCGTGGCCGTGCTGTGGCTGGCGGCAGGTGTGCAGCCGTATGCGTGCGGTCTGGGCACCCACGAGCAGCTTACGCACGCTCCGTGCCTGTTTCTGGAGCTTACCGGCTGGCCTTGCCCCACTTGCGGCATGACTACGAGCTTTGCGCATATGGCACGGCTGCACGTGCGGCAGGCGCTGCTGGCACAGCCGTTCGGCGCACTGCTTTTCGTTTTGACAGCGGCATGGATTCCGGCTGCGGTTTATTTCTTCGCGACCGGCAAAAGGCTGCGCGTGCCGCCAAACTGGGCCCTGGCGGGCGTGCTGTTGCTGATGATCGCCGGCTGGGCCTTCAAGATCGTTTCGTTCAAGAACAGCTTGTGAGGTTATGATGAGAAAAACAGGTTTATTGCTTGCATTTGCCGCGTGCGTTATCGCGATGGCCGTCGGCTGCAACACCTTGCGGCGGATGGGCGGCGAAGAGAAGGTGTACGCCGAGTATTATCCCAAGAACAGGAAGATGCTGGTCATCCCATTCAAGGATGATGCTTTCGACTATTTCGAATCGCCGGAGGGGCGTGCAATAGCCGATGCGATCCATGACACATTGCTTATCCGCAAGGTAACGGATGTGCGCTCGGACCGGCAGCTTCCCAAGGCCGTGAAGGAGACGCACGAGCAGATGGTGGCCGCGCAGGGCGAGCGCGAGGCGTGGAAGGCCCTTGCCGAGTTGTTTGGTTGCGAGCTGGTGCTCGTGGGCCAGATCGAGGGGTGGGACATGGACAGCGAGAAGGATACCAACGTGTCGCGCGGACGAATGGTGGTGAGCGCGCAGCTTTACGATGTGAAGCTGGACAGCGCGGTGGTGTGGCAGAAGCGCAACATGGAGGTATCTTTCCCCGAGGGCTGGGAGTATGAGTTCGTAGCCGATATGGATATGACGCGCCAGAAGCTGCGTAACCGCCTGACACAGCGTTGCGGCGAGAAGATCGCCGAGTGCTTCTTCGATCGCATTGAATCGCTGATGAAGTGAACGGGGCCAACAGCCGTTTGTGCGAAGCAACGCGCAAGCCATTTCGTGAAAGAGGCCCACGTGTATGAGCCTGAGACGGACAGCGATAAGTTTCAGAACGAGCTTTGCTTTCTGCTGATGGCTTGCCGCCGGGCTACGCGGCGGCAGGCGCTGCTGAGCCAGCTAGCCGCAAACGTGGCGGCGGCCGCGCTGCTGTATGCACACGTGGTGCTTGCGGCGTGGCTGCTGGAAAAGGAGATGCTGCTGCACGTGCTTGGCTTTGTGGTGGGCGTGGCCGGCTTGGGCATAGCAGGCCTGGTGCTGGCGGCGGGCGCGGCGGCGGTGGATCATAAGGTTTTCCGGCCCGATAGCCGGCAAGAGGAGACGCTGCATTTTCTGGAGCAGCGTGCGGCGGCGCTGGTGCAGTGCTGCGGCGCGTTTTACGCCGCGTTTGCGCTGGTGCTGTGCCTGCTGCTGGTGCCGACGGCCGCTGCGCGGCTGGGGCTGGTGGGGCAGGTGCTGTATGCGCTGCTGCTGATCCCGATGACGGCCCTGGCGGCGGCGGGCGTGCTTGCGCTGGTGGCGGCAATCGCGGTGGTGCCGGCGGAGGCGGCGCTGCGCACGCAGGAGGCCGGCGGCGCGTTCCGCAGCGTGTGGAAATGCATATCGAGCCGCGCCGCGGGGCTTGCGTGGACGGTGGGCGTGGCGTTTGTGGTGTCGCTGGCGGCGGCCGCGCCGCTGGTTGCGCTGGTTTTGATGGCGTGGTGGTGCCTGCAAGCGCTGGCCGGGCCGGTGGCCGGCGTAACGCCGAGGCCCGCGGCACTTGTGCTGATGGGCTTTTCGCAGGTCATGCTGTTGGGCGCGCTCGCGGCCCCGCCGATGGCTTGCTTCAATGCTATCATCGCGCTGCGCTATCGCGGCCTCATCGAGGAGATCGAGAAGCTCGATCGCAGTGATGGCGACGTGGCTTAAGGGTCCAAGGTCAGAAGGCAGAAGCCGGAGTCCTTGGGCCTTTCTGGACTTCGGCCTTCATTCTATTTCACTGAGCCCTTCAGCCCCAACCGGAGCAAGCATACATTTGCACCTTGCACTCCCAGAGGTAGAAGATCGTGCCGGAATTCCAGCGTTTCATGCGCAACTCGTTCTTCCTGGTGGTTTCGTACTTCCTGCGGTTCAGCTCCGGGTTGGCGATTGTGGTGCTGGTGGGCCGGAGCGTGGCGAAGGAGGATTTCGGACGGTTTACGTTTGCCCTCACGCTTGCCTCGTTTTTCGCGGTTGCGGCTGACTTCGGCCTGCCGTCGCTCACGATACGCGACGTTGCCCGCGACCACGCCCTGGCCCGCAGCTACTACAGAAACATCCTCACCCTCAAAACGATTTTCTCGCTCATCTGCTTCGGCGGCATCGTGGCGTTTGTGAATCTGGCGAAGTATCCGCCCGAGACGCGTGCCGTGGTGTATCCGGTGGCCGCGTTCACTTTCATCGCGTCGCTGGCAAACTATCATTATTTCCTGTTCCGCGGGCTGGAGCAGATGCAGTATGAGGCGGCATCGGCGATCATCCACAACGGCATGCTGATAGCGGGCGTGGCGGTAGCGCTGATGATGCCGCACGCAGGCGTGAAGGTGCCGGTGAGCCAGGTGACGTATGGCTACCTGGGGTCGGGCATTGTGTCGACGGCGATGATCATGCTGGTTTTCGGCCGGCGGGCCGGCGGTGCGCGGCTGAGCTTTAATTGGCAGGAGTGGAAGGCTCTGCTGCAGCGGTCGAGTTACTTCGCGCTGTATGGCATGCTGGGGCTGGTGTATATGTCGATCGACACGCTGATGATTTCAAAGCTTGGGAAGAATCCGGAGCCGGAGATGGCGGTGTATCAGGCGCCGGTGAAGCTGCTTTCGGCGGGGGTGTTTGCGGTGGGCATCATCACCAACGTATACATCCCGATGCTGTCGCGGCGGTTCCTGGGGCCTATCGAGGAATTCAAGTCGCTCGTTCACACGCTGAACCGCATGGGGATCACGGTGCTTGCGCCGATAGTTGTGTTTCCGTTTATGTTCAGCCACGAGATGATGACCTTCCTGTTTACTGCCGAGTATGTGGAGTCGGCCCGGGTGCTTCAGATACTGTGTATAGGTTTTCTGGTGTGGGACGGCCCGCCGTATGGGATCGTGTTTGCGGCGATGGGCCGGCAGGACCTGAATTTTTATATTTCGGCGGTGTGCGCGGTGGTGAACGTGGTGCTGAACCTGATATTCATCCCGCTTTATTACGGGCCGATAGCGGCGGCGTCGACCACGCTGGCCACGTATGTTCTGATGAAGATTTTGTACATTCATTACTGCCGCAAGCACCTGGGTTCGGCGTTTGTGGATTACCGGTATCCGCTCACGCTGGCGCTGTGCCTGGCGATTGCGGCGGGGTTGAAGCTGAGCGGGCTGCACGTGGTGCCGGCGGGAATCGTGTTTTGCCTGGTGTATGCGGGTGCGGGGTTTGTGCTGCTGCTGAGCCCGCAGGAAAAGAAGCTGTGTCTGCGGATGGGTCTGAGAGTTTAAGAGTCCAAGGTCCAAAGTCAGGAGTCAGGAGTTCAGAACGTTTTCGCGAGAAAATCGCGGGAAAATATATTCCACGTGCGGCGCCGGCTGTGGTAAAATGAAGAGCGGCCGCGAAGACGGGCGGGGGTCCTTTGTTGTTGGCGTTTACCACCAGTTTGCTCTCGTTCTTTCAGGCCGTGCAGTTGGTTTCCTGACCTTGGACTTTGGACCTTGGACCTTGGACCTTGGACTTTTCCGTGCGGGAGGTTCGCATGATACCGCTTAGCGAGCTGAAAATCGCCGTTGCCAGGGAGCGCTCGGACAGCGAGCTGTGGGTGGATCGGTTCTTCGCGAGGAGGCTGTCGATCTATCTCACGTGGCTGCTGGCGCATACGCCGCTGAGCGCCAACGAGGTGACGCTGCTGAGCCTGCTTTTTATGGCAGGCGGTGCCACGTGCCTGGGGCTGAAGAGCGACTACGGCCCGCCGGCGGGCGCGCTGCTGATGGTGCTGGGCTATCTGCTGGATTGCAGCGACGGCGAGATCGCACGGCTGCGCGGGCAGACGAGCCTTCGCGGGATGTACCTGGGGGCCATCGGCCACGCTGTAACGATTCCGGCGATGTTCATCGCGGCCGGCATCGGGCTTGCATACCGAAGGGAAACAGACACGGCTACGATCCTCGGCGGGATCGCCGCGATCGCGTCGACCAATCCGGCGAAGTCCTCGCTGCTGTCGATGCGGGAGACGCAGTTGGCCCTGCCGGCGCCTGCGGCCGCGGCCACGGCCACGGTTCTTCCGGGCGATTCATCCGGCCTGAGGTGGCTTTACCTGCACACATTCGGCCGGCTTACGGTTTTCCCAAACTCGCTGTTCGTGGTTTCTGCGGCTGTGCTTGTTGAATTCTTTTTCTTCCGGGATGTTCTATACGGACCGATCTTCTTCGTTGTGCTCTTCTATGCCGTGCTGCTTTTCTGTGAGCAGTGCGCGGCGGTGGTGTTGTGGTCTCGCGAGGCCCGCCTGACGAAGGAGGTGCAATGAGGGAAGCGATCCGCGTACTGTATCTTTCGGAC
>Ga0307379_10006110_pt1 | contig 16631 bp, 14 predicted proteins | sample UN2MG_FD_202237 | JGI IMG/M metagenome (GOLD analysis project Ga0307379, IMG submission 202237) | Soil microbial communities from Risofladan, Vaasa, Finland - UN-2 | ecosystem: Environmental > Terrestrial > Soil > Coastal area > Acid sulfate soil | place: Finland: Risofladan, Vaasa | collected... | reverse complement strand
TTAGAATCGGCCGCGGCATTGTGTTTTGCTGGTGAGAAAGCGCATGCGATGAAAGCGATGAGTGGTTTGACTTGTTACATCGTAGTGGCCTATTCTTAGCTAAGCCATCGGTTGGTCAATGCGTGGCTGGTGTTTGAGGGGAGGGTTAGTGACTTCAGTGTCAAACGTGTTCGATCGTGCCAGCATATCTGACAGATTTGACCTGTCAGAGCGCATTGTGCTTTGCCACGCAGACTGCATGGAACTGCTGAAGCAAGTCCCGGATGAGGCCATGCAACTCATAGTCACTTCCCCGCCATATAACATCGGCAAAGAGTATGAAAAAAGGCTAAATCTCGAGGCCTATCTCAAGCAACAGGCAGTAGTTATTGAGGAATGCGTCCGCACGTTGTCGCCCCAAGGCAGCATTTGCTGGCAGGTAGGTAATTACGTGGATAATGGATCAATTATCCCACTTGACACTGTTCTATACCCTGTTTTCAGCAAGCTAGGATTGAAGATGCGCAATCGGATTGTCTGGCATTTCGGTCATGGGCTTCACTGCAGCAAGCGCTTCTCGGGTCGATACGAGACGATAGTGTGGTTCACAAAGTCGGACCATTACACGTTCAATCTGGACCCTGTCCGGGTCCCACAGAAGTATCCGGGCAAAAAGCATTTCAAGGGCCCTCACGCTGGGCAGCTGTCCGGTAATCCGAAGGGCAAAAACCCCACCGACCTATGGGTCATACCCAATGTCAAGAGCAACCACGTGGAGAAAACCGAGCATCCGTGCCAGTTCCCCGTTGAACTGATCGAGCGACTCGTTCTGTCCATGACCAATCACGACGATTGGGTGCTTGATCCTTTTTTGGGGACTGGAACTACCATAATCGCCGCCATTCGGCACGGTCGCAGGGGTGCTGGGGCGGAAATAATGCCCCAATATGTTCAAATCGCTCGCGAGAGAATTGAGCAGCAGATTGACGGCACTTTGCGGACACGCCCAATGGACAGGCCGGTTTACGATCCCCAGAAAGCCGGAAATCCTCCCAATGAAATCGATGCAAACCGAGATGAGCTCGGGCGTGGGGTATTATGAGGGGGAGCTTTACAACGTGGTCCGACAAGGTCGCGGTGTTCCCGCCGTTCCCCTAGTAATTGTAGGGATCGAGCCCTAACAAGCGCAACGCTGGGATCGGAAGCCAGCAAAACAGAGAAGCAGCCACGAAGGGGCTGGACAAAGCCCCACTGACCTGGCCTATTCTCGACGTAGTATCAGTCTCTTGAGGCAGCTTGACGGAAGGGGCAACATGAGGCGAAAGAGAATCTCCACAGCTTTCTACACCCTGGCCTACGGTTTCAGTGTACCCGCCTTCCACTTCCTGACCTGGTTCATGCTGAACGGCAAGAGCCAGGACGCCATCACTAAAGACACATTCACCTTGCTCGTTTTTCTCGCTGCTGTAATACAGGTATTTGCGATTGCAGTCCTGCTGACATTCATTTACAGGGTCTGGAAGGCCATTCAGGACGGTGAGGCCAGCACATCGCCGGCGGCTGCTGCCTGGCTGCTCTTGATCCCCATCTTCCAGCTCTTGTGGGTGTTCAGGTCAATATGGGGATTTGCGAAGGATTACAACCGGTTCCTAGGCCGCCACGGACTCGAGCTCCAGAAAGCGCCCGAGAGATTCTACCTGGCATGTTCGATATTTCTGGCGGTCAGGTGGACTTATCAGACTGTGGGCACGCTCCAGCCATTCTTCAAGGGAATGATTCTGCTGGGACCATACTCGCATATCCTTACAATATGGTCGCTCGCTCTAACCCTGATTATCATCATAAGGAGCTCTAATGCGGTAAATGCCCTGCCGGAACCGGCGGCAGAGCGTTGAGGCGAGCTCGACACGTGCCACCCGACCGTCTCTGGCAACCGGAAAAAGTAGCTACGAGGGCAGAGGCTCTCTGCCGCAGTATTCTCGTGTTTCATACCTTTGCCGGAGGGGCAGGGATCGTTGCGACCTTTATTGCGGCACGGCTCCGTGTGCTTGACATCCCGCGAGTTATTGCACATATTATATCGGTGCAAAGTTTTGAGATTCTCTATTTGAGAAACACCGGGAAATAACGTGAACCAAGAATGCCTTGACGCTCGGCAGCGAGAGGTGCTTAGGAGCGTCGTTGCGCACTTCATAGGCACAAACGAGCCCATCGGCTCCAGAACTGCCTCGAAGATAACGGGGTTGGGGCTCAGTCCAGCATCAATAAGGAACGTAATGGCCGATCTGGAGGAAGCGGGCTACATCTGCCAGACGCACGCCTCGTCCGGGCGAATCCCGACCGACAAGGGCTATCGGTATTTCGTTGACAACCTGATGTCCAGCGAGACGCTTACCCCTGACGAGAAGAGATCGATCGAGGGACATTATGATGACCAATCGCTTTCCATAGATGATCTGCTGACGAAGACCTCGGAGCTTCTATCCACGTTCACGGGGCAGACTGGCATCGCCTCGCTGGTGGACCTTTCTGGCATTGCTTGCCGGCGCGTGGACTTCATCCACATTCATGACCGCCGGATTCTGGCCGTCATCGTCGCGGAGAGCGGCATCGTGACCAACAAAGTCATAACACTTGACGAGGAGATACCCCAGGAGCAGCTGGACAAGCTGGCTCGGCTGGTCAACGACCGTTTCAAGGGCCACTCCCTTTTGAATATCCGGGAGCAGATTCAAACTCAGATAAAGGATGAGCGCCGGCATTTCGACCTGTTGCTCGACCTTGCCCTGCGGGTATCGAAGGAGGCTTTCCCGACCAGGAAAGAGGCGGAGAAGCTCTACGTGGGGACGATGCAGAACATAATTCACAACGAGGATTCCAGGGACTTAGAGCGACTCAAGGCCCTCTTGATAGCGATGGAGGAGAAGTCGCGGCTGATCAGGATACTGAATGAATGTCTATCCGGTGGGCCAAAGATATTCATAGGCAAGGAGTGCGACATCCAGGACCTTAACGATTGCTCGCTTGTCGCAGGGTCATACGAGTGCAACAATCAGGTGCTCGGAACTGTTGGAGTATTAGGGCCCACGCGGATGCAATACGCGAGGCTGATGGCGATTGTGGATTTCACGGCAAAGCTCACGAGCCGTCTTCTTTCGAGGTTGTGATTGGTAGCTTGGCCCAGAACTCTTGAATATCAAAAGGGGAGATTTCAGTTGGCTGTCACAAGAAGTGTTTTCACGCATTCGTTAGTCGTCTTGGTTGCGGTATTGACAGCGAGTTGTCTTGTTGGCTCGAGCAGCGCAGCAGCGGCAAGCAATCCATCCGACATGGAGCGGCTTATCAAGCTGCCGGTCGAGTTCTCTCAGCCGTCGATGATAGAGGTTGACGGTGTTGAACGGGTCGATGTTGCGGAGTGCGAGCAGCGGATCGAGGGCCGTCTCTGCCCCCAGATTCCGTATAAAACAATAAATGTGACGCTCCCGCTTGAGGCGCGAGACGTTCGGCTCGAGGTCTGTGGCGCGTCCTTCAAGGAGTTCGCGCTGCCCGCGCCGCTTCAGGTTGCCGAAGGCCCCATGCCATTGTCGGACCCATCTTTGTTTACGCCGCTTGCGAATCCCAAGTTCGAGGAGTCCGCCTGGTTCCCGAGGGATTGGGCCGAGATGCGGGTGAGCGGCGGCCGGGACCTCACCGACTGGAGCTTGAAAAAATTCGTAACGATCACCATGTATCCGGTGCGGTATCTCGCGAGCGAGATGAGGCTTCGGTCGCTTTCGTCGGCCGAGGTTAAGGTCTCCTACTCGCTTGAGCGTGCCAAGTTGACGAGCAAAAGCGGCGGTGAGAAGTGGGACCTGCTTGTTATCAGCCCCGAGGAGTTCGCCGATTCGCTCAGCGGCCTCATCCTGCACAAAAACCTCATGGGCCTCAGGACAGTCCTCGTTACGCTCGAGGAGGCCTCGGCCAATTCCCACGGCTACGATGACCAGGCCAAGCTCAAATACTTCATCTCTCAGTGCTTTCAGGACCACGATGTGCGCTTCGTTCTTGCCATCGGTGACGCCGACAAGTTTCCAGTCAGATACGCTGATGTCTGGGACAATTACGACGACTACTCAAACGTGACGGACGGCCATCTTGTCCCGTCCGACCTCTATTACGCCGATCTCTACGATGCGGACGGCGAGTTCTGCACGTGGGACGCCAATGACAACGACGTTTACGGCGAATCATCATCAAGGAGCCCCAACCCCGACCAGGTTGATCTGATGCCGGATATCCTCTTCTCGAGGCTCCCTGTAGGGCGAACAGCCGATCTCAGTCTCATGGTCTCGCACATAATCAATTATGAGTTGAACGTCTCGAACACATCGCCCTGGTTCCACGACGCGGTCTTGTGTGGGTCCGTTGTTTCGGGGCCTGCCCCGGAGGGCGAATGCGCCAGCGAGCAGCTCGCCTCGGACGTTTTCTCAAACTACGACTGCGTGAAGCTCTATACGACAGGGACCTTCGACAAAGATGCGACTTTGACGAACTTAAGCGTCCTTCATTACGTAAGCAAGGGCTGCGGCTTCGCTACCTATGTCGGGCATGGCACATACAAGGGATGGGCCTTCGGAATGGGGAACTACTTTTTCGCCGACGACCTCAGCCGCCTTACCAATGCTGACATGCTGCCGTTCGTGTCCGCTGCCGCTTGCGAGACGGCCGGCTTCGACAACGAGAACTCGGAACATCCGCAGTTCCCCGTCATCGGGGACTGCATCGGTGAGACATTCGTGCAATGCGTCGAGGGCGGCGCAATTGCATACGTAGGGGCCACACGCGTTGCTTACGGTGCCGGTTCTGGCTCGAGCTGGAATTATTATTACGCGGCGAAGGTAAACAGGCTCATACTTCGCGCTCACAATAACGGCTATCGCTCCGTTGGCGAGATGTTTCTGAAAGGCATAGAGGGCTACATCAACACCTGGTGGTCCCCGTCGGTCTATGACATGAAGACTGTGATGGAATCTATAACTTTCGGGGACCCCTCGCTGAACATCGGCGGGAAGGTTGATGCTCTCGCGCCTCCAATCCAGGTGCAACTGTCCGTGCCGCGCTTTTCATACCAGAACGAGACAATCGCGCTGAATGTCTCTTGCACCAATTTCGAGGATGCTCGGGACGTCCTCGTGGCGATCGCTCTTGTCTCTCCCCAAGGAGACATGCTCTTCTACCTCAACTGGCAGCCTGAACTCACGGTCTTCCCGTTCACGCTTGATGCGGGATTCTCGATAGACGACTTCGAGCTTGCCTCATTCAATACATCGCTCTGCCCAAAAGGATCCAACACATTCTATATTCTGCTATTTGATCCCGATACACTAACGCCTTGTAGCAATCTTGGTGGGAGCTGCGTGTATATCCAGTAGAGATAACAAGCCGTGCTAGACGGGGAGCCAGCGGTGCCCTGAACCTGCAATCCGCTATAGCAGGGTTGAATGCCCGCCCCCGGCCAGCTGGTTTTTCGGCCTGACCGTCGTAAGCGGTGCTGAAGGTCGGGTCCTGCGCAACGAGACTCTGTGAACCCCGTCAGGCCCGGAAGGGAGCAGCGGTAAGCAGACCCTCTCGTGTGCCGCAGGGGTGCCTGATTGGAGCTGGCTGCGATTGGTATCGCGGGGGCCTCTGGTCAAAGGCGGGTGCACGGCTTATTTCTATACCAGGGCCGGCGCATCATCGGTCTGGACCGATTGACACATGTAGAGGCAGCAAGCGCCGACCGCACAAAAGACCATCCGCGGCCATATCACCCTCACCGGCCACGGCCTGCAACCCGCAAACCTCAGCCGCGAACCAGCAGCCGTTTAGACGCCGAACGTGTCCATCTGGATTATAGCGGAGTACATCTCGAACGACACGGGCTGGGGTATCTTGGCTCTGGCCTGAACAGGCCCAAAGGCGGACATCTTGCCGTTGACGTCTATCTGGCTCTAGTTCGTTTCTTTATGGACCTTTTTGGTCAGCTGTATGCCTAATGGGGTGTATCATCCAACCCCTATTCCAACATCAGCTGATTTTGCGGGGGTTGACGCGCGAGGGCGACAGACGTATTCTTGTTCTTGTTGATTTGACTGGTTGGTCAGTTTCCCAATTTCTTAGAGGCCGTTGTCATGTCACACGATTCCGTGCAACATGCGAAGCGCCTGTTGACTACCCGGATTAAGCTGTTGTCCGTGGTGCTTCTTGTGGTGTTGCCAGCGTTGGTTTACTGGGGGGTCTGGAAGTACGCACGCGTCTCAGCTGATACCCAGGGCTATCTGGTTAACACCAGAAACATCGCAGACCTGCGTTTTCCCACAAATCCTCACCGTGTGCCTCTGGCTCTCTTTCCGGCTCTGTTGACGGGGGTGACGACCCTCGATTCGGACGCTCGCTTGCTGCTTTTGCTGCATCTTTTGATGCACGGTGTCGTAGTGCTGGTAGTTGTTTACGTGATTCGAGATCTGGGGCTACCAATCATTGCTGCTATCGGTGCCGCGGTCGTTCTGTGGCTTCCACCTTATGCTGACCACTGTGCGTATATAATGACTGAGTCACCCGCGGAGCTGCTTCTTTCGCTTGGGTTCTTGGGCTGCTACCTGTTCCTGAGAGAAGAGGCGTCTAGTGTGAGTCAGCCAAACAACCTCGCCAACGTTCCTGTATGGCTTGCGGGAGTGTGTTGCTCTCTGGTCGCGCTTGTTCGTCCAACGTTTATGCTGCTTTCGCCGCTCACTCTTATCTTTTGCCTAGCTGCTACCTTTGTGCGCAAAAAACGTAGATTCAGCCGTGGGGAAATGCTCAAAATGACAGTCGCTTTTCTGCTACCTTTCGCTGTCTTTGTGCTCGGCTGGAGTTTCACCAATTATGTCCGTTTTGGTTGGTTCGGTCTGAGCACCATGCAGGGTCAGTTTCTCGCCACAAGAACTGTTCCTGTGCTTGAGAGGATACCGGATTCTCACGCTGAGGTGCGGGAGCTCTTGATCAAATACAGGGACCGGAGCCTTGTTGCCAGGGGCAGCTCGCACACCGGGCTGATGTATATTTGGCAGGCTGAGCCTGAGCTTAGGAAGCTCACCGGAATGGGCATCGGGGAGCAGTGCAGCTATTTGACCCGGCTGCAGGTTCGCTTGATACTAGCGGCCCCCATGCAATATCTTGCAATCGTCGGCCATGCCTGCGTCAATTACTGGTTTCCGGCCGTCTCGAAGCTGTCGTTCGGGAACTCAAGACCGCTCCAGTTGGTCTGGAGCCTGGTTGAGTTTGTGGCATCCGGCTTATTCCTTATGATACCTGTCATAATCGCGATTCAGCTTGCGTTTGCAAAGCGCATTGCCTTCTCTCCTGGCAAGGTTGTGGCTTTGCGCAGAGTGTTCTTCCTGTCAGTAACGTGGCAAATTTATAGCTGTGCAGTCTCCTCGGCTGTCAACGTAGGTGCGGCGCGTCACCGCGTCCCGATGAACTTCTTGCTTGTGTTTGCAGTTATGCTGCTGCTGTCTGCTGGCGCTGAGAGTTGGACCGTTCGCAAACGAACAGATTGAGCTGGTCAGAGGCTATTCTGGCCGCGTTACGCGTGAATGAGACGACAAGAGATCGACAGATGAGGGCATTGGACTCGGCGCGGGTCCAACAACCCACTTCATCCATTCCTACACGCCGAACGTGTCCATCTGGATTATAGCGGAGTACATCTCGAACGACACGGGCTGGGGTATCTTGGCTCTGGCCTGAACAGGCCCAAAGGCGGACATCTTGCCGTTGACGTCTATCTCCACGAGGAAGTAGTAATAAAGGACTCCGGGGCTTGCGGACCTGTCGAGCACGACGTATTCGCCGCCCGCCTCGAGCGTCCCTGTTGCGTCGATGAGCTTGGGCGTGATCTTCTCGAACGACTGAAAGTCCGGCGAATCGCTTCGATATAGGTGGAAGCCGGCGGTCCCGAGCTCTGTTCCGGTCTTCCAACGAAGGAGTATTGAGCCATCGTCGCGCGCGGTCGCCTCGAACGAGTCCAGCGTGATGTAAGTACAGTCACCGATCGGCGTCTGCCATATTTCCGTGCCCGTTCCCGTTTCAGGGATATCATCACTTGTATCATCATTCCAGGTGCCGATGAAAAGACCATTGAATTTGTGGCTCTCGGCGAAGGTCCCCATACAGAAGAGGGAGTAGTTATAATCGTCTCCGAATCCATCCGTGCTTCTTTTCTCCCAGGTTGTCCCGTCGTAGCGCCAGACATAGTCCAGGGTCCCCTGGCCCGTAGTGGCGTAAAGCCAGTTCGTAGGAGGGTCCTCGTTCGTGTCATAGAAGTTAATCAGGTCTATGACGTCACTTTCATTCGTCCCATCTATAATGCAAACACCGTTCCAACTCCCAGCTGAGCCATTCGATGACTTGAAAATGTCATCACCCGAACCCGCATTGTGGAAAAGGCCAACGTACAGCTGGTTCTTGAACTCAGCGAAACACCGCGCAGCTATAGCGTAGCAATTGCCCCCAACGTTCCCATCCCAGACCTCCGTCCAATCCTTGCCATTTTCAGTGTACCGGAATATGCGGCCTGCCGTCGATTGGGTATGGTCCGTATTCCACGTTCCCGCGTAGAGCTGGTCCTCGAAGACGATCATGTCCATCACACAGATGTTGTCGGGTTCATTCTCGGCCTCGCTGCTGCCAAAGCCACCGTAGTTGACCTGCTCCCACTTCATTTCTGGCCCTCCATCTTTCAAGGAGCCGTTCGTGCGCCAGACCTCGCAGCCCGTGTTCGTATTCAACGTGCCGACGTACAGACGTTCTATGTTATCGGAGGACTTGAACACAGTCATACAATATGCGTTACAGTTGTCGGTGGGGGTGGTTCCAAAGCCGTTCTCGGCGACTTTCGTCCAGTTGAGATACGGCGCGTTACCCGTCTCCTCGGACCCGTCTGTGCACCAGACCTGACATCCGGCGTTGTTGCACACACCCATGTATAGCTTGTTATTGAAGACAGCTGCAGAATCAATGTGCTGGTTGCCCGAATCACCAAAACCGTCCTCGGCCACCTGATACCAGCTTCCGGCACTTGGCGGGTAACCGCTGCGCCAGACTTCCGAACGGTTGGAACCAGTGTCGTTGCTACCTTCTACTCCCACGTAAAGTTCCGTGCCGAACTGCTGGATGGCCATTGCCTGGCATCTGTATCGGTTGCCGCCAGTCTCAAAGCCGTCGTAGTTGACCTGCTCAGAATAAATATCGTAGTCCATAAGTTCAAAACCACTTGACGGCGCAGAAGGCAACGTTCTTGGGTGTAACATCAGCAGGTCGGCCCGACTAGAAGGATCAGTATCTGTCCGATCTCTCGAGGCCGGCACACTGTTAGTGGGCGCCAACTGCTGATCCTCACCAAGTTTGCCCGAGTGATCTGCTGATTGGCCAGAAGTCAAGGCCCCCGGGTGCCAAGTGCTGCTTAGTCCAAGCGCTGACAGCGCCAACGCAACGAGGATGGCCGTTGCCAAAAAGGCGAATCTGAATCTCATATCTATCACTCCTGACAATGGGCCTGCATCCGGGAAAAACACCGCCAGGACTTTCGGCGATGTTTCTCAGACATGCAGTCGATTAAAGAAAACACTCCCTATGATCGATAGCCAATAAGGATAATAGTATAATTACACTATCACTATAGTGGGTTTTGCTTTGATTGTCAAGTAAGTGGCGGTGCAGGGACTTGAACCCCGGACGCCGCGGATATGAGCCGCGTGCTCTAACCAGCTGAGCTACACCGCCAAGAGTATGGTTGCGGGGGTCGGATTTGAACCGACGACCTCTGGGTTATGAGCCCAACGAGCTACCAGACTGCTCCACCCCGCAACAATTGTAGAAAGGGGATAGCTAAGCTTGCGCAAAAAGGTGCGCAAACTTAGCTGTCAGCTCTACTGCTTCCACTCATCCGGAACTAGAATTACCAGCTCATCAATTTTATGCAACAGCAAGTCTTCTCTGACTTTCTTCTCCGTGTATCTAAAATCAGTCTCAAGCCCTTCGATCTGCCTCGCTAAGGCGAGGTTATCCGCAGACCTCTCTTTAACCTTCTGCGCCCACGCATCTCGCTGCCTCCGCAGGCTGTTTATTTGAGGGACGCTATTCTGAAAGAACGAGACCCACAACAGCCCAAACATATAGGCAACAACGCAGAGCCACAGCGTCTTTTTTATCAAGCGACATCACCTCATATTTTGGGCGAACGCCAACCATCCGTAACACTGATGCCGCCAGTCCAAATTGTCAAGTCCCGGTCCACAGAAGTTTCCGCATTCTGTCTTGGAGTTGTGCTGGGCAACGCTTTTGCTTAAGTGGCCTGACGCCGGCTTTGGCTCGCCGCGGCCTGACGCGGCGTGCGCTCTGTTAAGAAGCGTGCGGTTGTATCGATGGCGGCTTCCAGGTTCAGGATAGATGTCTATCAGAGGGCGGTGTCAAACCACCGCCAATGAAAGCGGCGTCAAGCCGCCGCACTCCACAAATAATCTGTCGCCCAGACGGTCAATCTGATTCTTGGGGGTCGGCCCATGTTCTTGCATTCCAGAAAGTGGAGCTGTATGCTTATAGCATAACTATGGAGACAATCTTCGAGAAGGTTTTTTGAGATGTCTTTTGATGATGAACTGAGCCGTGTGCTTCCCGAGATCGCCCTGATCGAGGATGAGCAGTTGAGGTGTAAGGCTGTTTACGCCTGGCAGATCGCGCTCGAGGCGGCTGGCATAGCTCCTTCTGCCATGAATGAGATGCCGTTCTCGCTGCTTGCGAAAGGCTGTGGGATCAGTTTGGCCCAACACATCCGGGCCGTAACGAGGTCGGCGCTTTCGCTTGCAGACGCTATGGCATCGTCTTACGGGGGCCGCGTCAAGATCGACCGGGACCTGGTGGCGGTGGGCGGGCTGTTGCACGATGTCGGCAAGGTTCTGGAGCATCAGAGGACGGACGAGGGCTACGTGAAGGGTTACTACGGGAAGATGCTGCGTCATCCGTTTTCGGGCGTTTGGGTGTGCGAGCGTGCCGGGTTGCCTGTCGAGGTCTTGCACATCGTGGCCGTGCATTCCAAAGAGGGTGATGGAGGGTATCGCAGCATCGAGGCGAACATAATCTTCCACTGTGATTTCGCCAACTTCGAACCATTCAAGGACTGATTTTGATGACATCGAGCAGACTGCGGGTAGCGGTGATATTTGGCGGAAAGTCGGTCGAGCACGAGGTCTCGGTGGTCTCGGCCAGGTCCTTTGCAGGAGCGATGGACAAGAGCAAATACGAGCCGGTTTTCATAGGCGTGGATGGGGACGGCCGTTGGTATTTTTTGGGCGCTAGCATGGAGGGAATCGGGGACAGAGTGGTGCCGGGATGCGGGGAGGAGATGGGTCTTCTGTCTCATGCCTTCACGAAAGCGGACTCGCAGCTTAACAGCAGTCCTCAGGTAGGCAGCACTGGGCGTATTGACGTTGTTGTGCCGATGGTTCACGGGAGCTTTGGAGAGGACGGCTGCATTCAGGGACTCTGCGAGCTGGCGGGCGTTCCATACGTTGGCGCCGGTGTGCTCGGTTCAGCGGTGGGCATGGACAAAATCACGATGAAGCGGCTGCTGGATGCAGATGGCATCTCCGTCCCCAAGTTCATCGAGGTAACCACGTGGGAATGGCAGCAGCAGCCAAGGCGAGTCAAGAGTAGGATTAGAGCGAGGATCGGCTACCCATGTTTCGTCAAACCATCTAACTCCGGCTCTAGCGTCGGGATAGCCAAGGTCAACGAGGCAAAGGCGCTGAGCAGCGCTATCAACACGGCGCTGGAGTTCGACCGGAGGATCATCGTTGAAAAAGCCATTGACGGTCGCGAGCTGGAGTGCAGCGTCCTGGGCAATGACGAGCCTATCGCCTCGGTCGTGGGTGAGGTGGTGCCGTGCAACGACTTTTACGACTACGACGCCAAGTACGTTGATAAGGGGTCGGAGCTGGTAATCCCGGCAAAGATACGCGAACGCGCCTCGCACAACATCAGGAGCTGCGCGGTCCGGGCTTTCAAGTTACTGGATGGAAGCGGGATGGCGAGGGTGGATTTTCTGATGGAACGGGCCACGAAACAAGTTTATCTAAGCGAGCTCAACACTATCCCGGGATTCACCGACATCAGCATGTATCCCAAGCTCTGGGAGGCATCCGGCGTTTCATACCCCGAGCTTGTTGATAGGTTGATACAGCTTGCGCAGGAGCGGCATCGTGAGAAAGCGAGGAGGCGGTTCGATTACCGAGGGAGGCGCTGAGTCGCCGGACTGCGCACGGCCTAGTGCTGAAGCTGCCTCAATAGGTGCTCTATCTCCACGTCTGGGATCGGCTCGGACAGGAACGCATTACCAAAGTCCTTGAGCAGTATGAACCTGGGCGTCCCGTTCTGGGCCTTAGCATCGTTACGCATCGCGAGAACGAGTTTCGCAGGCTCGATCTCTGGCGGCAAATGCGTCGGGAGGCCGGCCATCGAAATCACCTCCCGCAGGAGCTCAACGCGTTTTGCCGGCATATAGCCAAGCTCCCTCGAAAGAATTGCCGCACCGTGCATCCCGATTCCCAGCGCTGTCCCGTGCGCCATCTCGTAATTCGTGACCTTCTCAATCGCATACGTAATCGTGTGGCCCCAGTCGAGCACGAGACGCTCGCCAGAAAGCCCGGTCTCGTCGCGCTCGATTATCGCTATCTTGATCCGGTTCGCCTCCATAATGTAGCCAAGCACCCTGTTCATGTTCCGAGAGACAATATCGGGCATATCGGTCTTCAGCTCGCAGGTCTTGCCACCCAGGCCCGCCACCTTGTTGATTATCTCAGCGATGCCGTTGATGAACTCACTTTCAGGAAGCGTCTCGAGGCATTTCTGGTCGAGAACCGCTGCCCTCGGTTGGTAGAACGTTCCGATGAGGCTCTTGCCGAGGCGATGGTCCACCGCGCAGCCACCGATGCCGATGTCAACCTGTGCAAGGAGCGATGTCGGTATCTGAACGAACGGAACGCCTCGCTTGAAAGTCGCGGCCACGAAGTTGGCTATGTCCTGAACGACACCGCCGCCAAGCGCGATGATGCAGCCCTCGCGGTCCATCCGGGCCTTTGCGCACTCCACGTAGAGCTTGCTGACCGTCTCGAGGTTTTTATGCCGCTCCCCGGCGGGGATGAGCGCCCAGCTCGCATCTTTCTTCGGCAGGCCTGCCATAAGCCGCTCGCCGTGCAGCTCTTTGACTATGGGATTGCTGACAATCAGAACATTGCCGTTTAGGCCCTTCTGCTCAAGCACTCCGGGCAGTAGGCCAAAAATGTCGCTGCCGTAATGAAGGCTATAACTGCGCTCGCCGAAAGTCGCGGCTATCAGTTCTGTCTTCACATGTTACCTCGGTTCAACGGACGTTCTGGAGTAGCAGAGCAAATGGCAAATACAATCTATTCACAATGGTCGCCTAATGAAGAACAGTGTCAGCCAGACTGCGAGCGCCACTGGGGGTGGAAGCGCCGCGAGGACAATGGTGCCCCTTTTGGCGCAGAATGTCTTAATCTCGTGCTCCCACACGCTTATCCGTAGCCGTTGTCTCCGGCAGTGTCGCTTGTAAGCATCTCTAATTTTGGCAATGGCGAAATACACCCCTGCCCAAAACACGCAGAAATGTATATTAGAAATGATTGATTGTAGCTCCGTGTTCTGGCTCTGGGAGAACGAAGTCAACAGATATACCGAGATGAGAATAATCTGCACGGCGACGAAAGAGAACGCCTCCCTTCCCAGAGTCGTCTCGCTGTAGAAGAACGAATAGGCTCGAAGCGTCTCCGCCGGACTCGCCTTCGGACTCTCAAGCTCTATCTCATCCATTAGCAGTTTCTCACCTACATTGCTTCGCTCTGCGGCCAACCGCCAACTGCCAACTGACTAAACTAATGGCAAAAGCGGCTTGTCGGGCGATTCAGGTCTGCCGACCAGCCTCTGCTCCACTGGATCGATGTGCCAGTCCATTTGCTCTAGCGGAACTGCTCCCAGCAGTGGCCTTGTGTCTCGTGGAATCTCTATGGCTTGCACCGCGCACTTCCTGCCCTGCACCTCAATCTCAACAATGCCTACAACGCGGTATTCGTGGCTGCCGCCGTCGGCAGTGAAGACAGTCGTTTTGTCCATTGGAAGAAGCCTAAGTCGCTCCACGATCTGGATTGGTAGTGCCAGTTGAACCGCGCCAGAATCGACGATCGCATCGCAGACAACCTCCTCGCCACGCTTCTCCTCGGGCAGGAACCTGTTCTGCCAGTTGCGTAACGTAACCCTTACTGAGAATGTTCCCATGCCTCATCTCCTCAGTTCTGTGCGGCCACATTGGCGGTGTCATCGATAATGACCTCCCCGTGCCTCGCCATGCTCTCAAGGTATGCAGAGATCGCCTCTTTCGCCATCGCGCGCGCCTCAGTGATGTCCGCGCCGAATGTAACGCATCCGGGCAAAGACGGAACGGTCACGGTGTAGCCGCCCTCGGGCTCGTGCCTTAGGACAATTCGATATGTCTTGCTTGCCATACCAGCCTCCGTTTGAGCGATTATCAGACCCTCATGAGGGCAAGTTACCCTATTGCACGATGGCCCTCAACCGCCAACTCACTGAAGGATGAAGGCGGAAGGATGAACGATGAAGGAACTGCCAACCGCCAACTAATTCTAGCGCGTCAGCCGGTGACGATGACAGTAGTCCCATCGAACTCCTCGATCATTTGTCCGTTTTCTCAGGAGCCGGTGGCCATATTGCGGCAAAGAAGCCCCTGACAGCTCTGACAATGACCTCGGTTGCATCTCGACAAATCCCCCTGTCAACAATCTCTTGGATCAGTCTATCAGTCTGCTCATCAATGGCCACAGTCCGAAAGTCCTGCCCTACCTCATACTCTTTGAGCCTCAAGAAGTCCTCCCAGACCTCGTGTACATCCATCAGCGCCTCTTCAGGCTCGTGAATCGCTTTGGTCGTCACGACTGACCTCCTTAACTCTTCTATAAGCGAATTCTATCAGTTTTTTGGAATAGTGAGTTCCTTGCTCACGACACTGCTGCAACATTTGTCTTATGTGCTCAGGCCCTAAGAGTCTATGTTCTGCCGCTAGGATAAGCAAGCCCGGAAAACCTGAGATGTGAATTCCTTCTCTCGAGGCAACTGACCTTGCAGCTCTTTCGTCCAAGAGCACAAGGCCACCTCGTAATTCCCTTCCAAGCGCCATTGCTATGACTTCTGACTCACCCATGTGGGTTATCGGATTCTTGTTTCGGGAGCAACGATCTACTTCGGTCGCTATTCTCTGCGTGCAGGCCCTTTCATTCTCGTTTGGCAAACGGATGCTCAAGAACCCGTCTCGCACGACCGCCTCAGTTTCCGGTGCCCAGCCGGAGGTTCTGAGCTCTCCCATACACACCGGCCCAGTATAGGCCTTTGAGATAAGTCGCCCCAAAACACCAATAGCATCACTTTGGAAGGCTGAAATGAGAGGGCCAGTGTCAAAGATGCCCCATTCAATCATTTGCCCGAATCTGAACGTACTGCGCCATTAGTTCCCGTTAGCCTGCTCAAGCAGCGCCTCGACCGCTCTCTTGAGCTGGTCGTCGCTCGTCATGCTGAAGTCCTGCTCGGGCGGGTTCTCGACGTAGATGTCTGGCTTCACGCCCCTGCCCTCGAGCTCCTCTCCGGTGAGCGTGTAAGCGCCCCACTGAGGGATCAAGACGAACGTCCCATCAAGGAGGCTCACGCCGCCGCTCACGAAGATGACCCCACCAGACGTGGGAACGCCGACCAGCTTCCCTATCCCGAGCTTACGGAAAGAATACGGGAACACCTCGGCGTCGCTGTGAGAATACTCGTTGATGAGAGCGACGACCGGCTTGCGCCAGTTGAAGCGAGGCTGCATGACTTTCAGCGACTTGTCCCTATCCTCGAAGTAGAAATAGACATCGCGGCCGAGAACCGAAAGCAGCTCGTCATGAAGGTTGCCCCCGGAATTGAACCGCACGTCAACTATCAGCGCCTCTTTGTCGGTCATCTCGTGCGTGAGCTCTTTCAGGAACTCCTCGTAGGAGCTCTGCGCCATCCAGCGGATGTGCGTGTAGCCAACCCTCCCGCCGCTGAGCTTCTTGACGAGCGCCTTGCGGGACTTGACCCACGACAGATACACCTTGTCCGTGATGGCCCGCGATGACCAGGCCTTCACTGTAACGAGCATCGGCCTCCCGCGGCCGCCTTTCAGGACCTCAAGGTCAATCCTCTCGTCAACTTTGCCCCTCAAAAGGGCAAACGGATTCTTCTTGCTGTCAACTTCGACACCGTCTATCGCCAAGATCACGTCCCCAACGCCAATCTCACTTCCTGGCAGATCGCTCGGGCCATCGGGAACGACGCGCGAGACACGCAGACCACGTCCGCGCCAGTTCGCGTCGAACCGTAGGCCCAGCTGGCCTGTTGGTTCATACTTCGGGTCGCGTGGAGACCATACCCAGGTGTGCGAGGAGCGGAGGTCGCCAATCATCTGCACCAGCACAAGCCTGAACCCGCCCGGGGTCGCGACAGACCCAAGCATGGGCAGGTACTTCTCCTTGACCTTAGCCCAGTCAACTCCGTGCATC
>Ga0307379_10006109_pt1 | contig 16631 bp, 18 predicted proteins | sample UN2MG_FD_202237 | JGI IMG/M metagenome (GOLD analysis project Ga0307379, IMG submission 202237) | Soil microbial communities from Risofladan, Vaasa, Finland - UN-2 | ecosystem: Environmental > Terrestrial > Soil > Coastal area > Acid sulfate soil | place: Finland: Risofladan, Vaasa | collected... | reverse complement strand
AGCTCGATCTTGAGCTTATTCAAGTCGAAGGCTGGCTCGCAGGGTTCCTGTAGCTTCGGTCTGAACTTGTCATCGACGAGAGGGATACAAACCCCCTGGGTGCGATCTGGAATTGGAACTGGCCCCATGTCACTCCTCCTTGCCGCCTCAGCGGCACTCATCACGGTACCCCTCTGAAAACGAAAAAACCGTAGCACTGGAAAGGAGGGGACCAAAACCAGTGCTACGGCCGAGCGCAGGGTTTCCCCCGCGCTACTACCGACGAGCTTTTGGATCTGCGCTGCCCGCTGGAGCTTCGTGATAGCCCCGGCGCGCTGCAGCATTCAGCTTTACACCAAAGTCGCACTTGTGGAACGGCAACCCCTGCTGCCGTACGGCTTCACCCAACAGCGTGTCGCCGCCATTGTGGTTCAACCGCTCATCCGGCCAGTCCAGCTGGCGCAGGACATCCGTCTTCAACCACCAGTAACTCCCCTGCGCGAACGAAATGCCAGGCTGAGTGACGCCCGGCTTCTTCGTGGGACACAGCTCCCACGGCACACCCTTGAACCACTTGGATGCGGCAATGAACTCCTGCTGCCCGGTCAGATGATGCACATACCAGGACTTCCCAATGTAAGCAGCGTCGGGATGATCCTCGATGTACTTCGCCATGTACGGGAACCATTCAGGATCAGTGATGTAGGAATCGTCATCCATCCAAATCGCCCATTTGACAGGATCACGCTCCCCCTCGGGACGCTTATAGTTGTCAAATAGCTGCCGCATGACTTTGTACTTCGGCCGGTTCTCTGCCGTGAAGTACACCAGCCACCGCGGATCCTGCTTGAGCGTGGCCAGCAACATGGCCGTGCGCTCACAGACCTGGTTGCACCAGGCTCGGACCCGTATGTTCTTGGCATGTTCGTGGATGGAATTGAGCACCCGCTGATGCAGCTGGGGAAAGTCCCCATACAACAGCAAGTGGATCGCCACATCGTCTCTCGTCAACATGCTTCACCCCGAAACCACGATGACCTTCGACTTTGGATTGAACGAAGCCTTCTTCGCCGTACGCATACGCTCCATACGCGCTGCGTCAGACGCCAGAATGTCGCCCTGCTTAAGTCGCGACTGCTGGTACACCCAGTTTAGCCGCAACGTAGCCTGCTGCAGCATGGTCAGCAGCGCCCACTGCTGCTCCAGGGACAGCTTGGCCACCAGATCCTCGTTGATCTGCGCCTTGCTGCGCCCGTTCTGCCAATTCTCCCCGTTGATCAGCATTTCCTGACTTCCCAGCACTTCCACTGTCATCTCGAACAACCGCATGGGCCTCTCCTCCAAGTTGTTTGAATGTCGCAATGATCCGCTCAGCCGTACCGACAGGTGAGTCGCTCAATGGCGAAAAAATCACCGGCCTCCCGAAGCTGATCGGGCGAACGTCCGTAGACGCAGTCGAAGACCAGCTCACGTAAGCAGCCACCGTGGGCACCTTGAGAATAGGCGCCCAGATCGTTGTGCCAGTCGCCCCACCCACATGCAGCGTCGCGCGCTCGATGAGCGCCAACGAAGTCATCGGATCCAGCCCGTACGACATCAACGGGTAACTGGCGAACGGCAACTTGAACTTCGGAGCATTCGAAGCCGCGCCCAGCACAACGGTAGGGATCGCCAAAGCCAGTTTGTCAATCACCACCTGCCACCAGCCCACGGTCTGATTACGATGCTTGTCGTACATCGCATCGAACAAGGGCTGAATGGTCAAATACTTCTTCGGTACCTTCAGCTCCTGCAGCAGCTGCTCCGCACGCAAAACGGCCGTACCGCTGGGATGAATGTCGGGGACCAGCTGCCGGGTGGAATGCATGAAGGTTTTCCAGAACTGCCAAAGCGTCTGAACGTACAGCGCTTCGCCAGGCGGGCGCTTCACTGTTTCCTTGGCGTTCGTAACCTCCCAAATCTCGTCAGCAATGCCGTTAAAAAGCCAAGAGGCAGGCAGCCAGCGCGAATACTCGGTACCGGGAAGCGTATTGTCCTCCAGCACGACCATCCTCCGCGTGGGGTTCTGAATCCGCCAGGACTTCAGATAGACGTATGCAGCCGCCCTGTCGCCGATGCGAAACCCGCTGCCATACCAATGCGCGGCATGCTGCGGCCTGAACCGTGATGCCATGTCGAAGAAGGCGGGAGCGGCTGAACGGGCTCCCAGTTTGATGAGCTTCATAGCGAGCCTCTACAGAGGTTCAGTCACGCATGGAGACTCCACGTACGCACAGGTCATGATGTTCCAATCGCCCTTCCGGTCCCCCCGGACCGCGTCCTCCAGGTCCAGACAGGCCACGCGCAGCTTGGCGCCCAGCAGCTCAGCCAGGCTTCTCTCAGTGAAGTAATGCAGGTGTTCTCCCGGCCTATAGTGCCTCCAGGTTGAGATATCCTGCTCTGCATCCGGCAAACAGGGTACGGAAACGACAACGGCATGGGCATTACGACAAATCTGCCGGGGCAGCTCCAGCGACTCGAAATGCTCCAAGGAGTCGAAGAACGTCACGACATCCCAAGCTTCGCCATTGAGGCTGACCTCGCGAATCCCGTACTTCTCCCCGCAGCCGTGAACGTCGTTCCCGTACACGTCGTAACCGGCCTTCTGAGCTAGTCGCAAGAAAGAGCCGTTCCCATATCCCACATCCAGCAGCCGGCCAGGCTGCGGGTGAATGGAACGAACAAAGCCCAGACGCAAATGGGACATGAAATCGGTCGTGGTGTAGGTGTCATACCGGGTATGGACGTAGTCAAAATCGTACCGCTTGGTTACCTCCAGCGGATACTGAAAGCGGTGCGTGCAGTTTCCGCAACACCATAGCCCCTCCACGGAGGTAGGGACTGAAGAGCAAGCGCAGACGGGGCATACCTGGTCCATTGTCATCTCCAGTGCGTTTTCTACCGCACCCCGAATCTTTTTCCATCATAAAGACAACGATAGTCTTCCGTTCGGTCCACATGGGGCGACCCTCCAGCCACCCACTCCCTACGGGTAAGCCTGGCTTTGGCCTTCGGTAGCTGTGCAACCCATGCGATGAAGCGGCGTTCGCATAGGTTGCACAGCTGACCCTTGTTGGTGTAATTGAGCTGCACGGAGCAGCTTAGACAGAGTACGGACACGCGGTCAATATTCCTCGCATCCCGGGTTCCCAGCACGTCTTACATGAACTACCAGAAAGCGCAAGGATTTTAGTTGACTGCAGCGACCGCGTTGACCTCTTTCGCGTGTACTCCATGCGGCAAGAACCCAATGATGAACCTGCGTTTGGCGCGGGCACACAGCCGGCACGTGGCGCAGCTGTCCTTTAGACCTGTCTGTACCGGGCAGATGATGATCTGCCGGCCTTTCGGAGTATACGACACCTTCGGCGTCCCAAGCGGGACGAGCGTCACGGTAGGAAGCCCCGAGTCGAACAACCTGTCGGCCATCGACGGACCGTCACTGGACAGATTGACAGCGAACCCGTGTTTCACAGCTTCGCGGATCGCGGCCAGGTTGCTCTTACTCAATGGCTTGTGCGTGTAGGTAAACCCGAACTTGCCCCTGTTGGCGGCAGTCAGTTCGCGCAGCCTCTTCCGATCAATGACATTGCCGCGGCCGGGCAGATCGCCGGCCTGGGCATGTCTCCAGAACGTGCCCTGCGGAAGCGTCTTGATCTGTTTCAAGAACGCCTTCCACGACATACCCCACGCGCCGGTATCCAGCTTAGCCCACCAAATGGCAAGCGGGCCGCTGGCGGCGTAACACCCCTTGTTCCGAAACGGACAATCAGGGGAGCACGTGTGGTGACTGGCAGTGGAAACCGGAATGGGTCCGGTCTTTCGGTTTGTTGAGACGGGGGTAAACCCCATGACATCAGAGCGCATCTACGTACCCCTAGAGGGCCATAGGAATGCACTCGGTTGTCGAGCCAACCGTTCGCGCTACGAGCGCCCAACCGCAATCGAGAGGATGTGAGTGGTATTCAAAATGATCAGGTCATTTCCGTGCGTCTCAATGAAGCTGATGAAGGTTGGAGTAGGCTTGTCGAGTGATGGTGTCAGTCGTGTCATGATTTCCTGGCGTGTCATGGCGCCAATGTCGTATTCAGCGTGAGAACCGTCATCGAACGAAATAAGAAGTGTCAATTCCATTTTCACTGATTGCTCTGGCGGCGGCAGTGTGGGTGGTGGCGCAAGTCGTTCGAAGTCTGATTGCTTTGTTTTCTTCTTCTCTGGTCTTCGTGTCATCGGTCAGCTCCAGTGTTTGTTGAGTGCAATGCGTTTCGACGGCCTCCCCGCGGACACCGTCTTCCCCCACCGTCATGGTCAAGTCGCACGCCTTACAGCGCGCGACATTGTCCTGAAAACGAGTCATGCTATGCCCCAGCCAGTACGCCTTGCTCTGGGCCTCCCGCTTTCTCTTCCTCTCTCGATCGGCCATCACTGCCTCCAGTGACAGTTTCTGCAGGTACTCGAACATCCCTTCCCCTCTTTTCTATCTGGTTACTTTCCGGACGACCCGGGTGGCAAACCACGAAGCCGATCACCATGACAGCTTGAAAGGGCGATCGGAATCAACAACAGAACGATCAGCAGCAGCTTTCGCATGAGTCCTCCGAAGATGACCATAGTCGGGGAGCGCAGTGTGTCAACACCGCGCCCCCCGACCACTTACTCCCACTCGTCTTCGTCTTCTTCCTGGTCCTCTGGAATAGGCGCCAAAGGAGGAAGAGATCGCCGGATCTTCAAACAAGGTCTCTCCATGCCGTCATAAAGCGTCACCACGGGCAGCGTGATGGCTCTTCTCCCCGCTGAGATATCGGGTTGATGCGCTTTTAACAAAAGACAGTAAGACTGAATCCGCCCTTGCAGACCGAAATCCATCCCTGGCATCTGCTTAGCGACAGCAGACGGGCACAGCTCATTGCACGTGTTCACCTTCGCACAGTTCGCACAAAGGTTAGTAACATGGCCAGCCCAGTGCTGCCAATCCGGATCCCGTACCTCGTGCTGCTTCATCCACCGCGCGTAGTACATGTTCGTGAAATGGATGAACGTACCGCGCAGCCACGCCGGGAAAAACAACGGAGACCGCTGATCCAGAAAAGGCTGCGGCCTTGCTCCCCAGGACACGTAGTAAACCCCCAGCCAGTGTCGCCGGCGTGAGGTCTTCGGATAATCAACCAAAGCCAGAAGAGGCATCGGCTCCTCCTGCACCGGAGGCGCTTTCTCCATAGCCTCCGGAGCTATGACGAACATACGCCCTCCTCCAGCTTCTGCTGATTGACCTTCGTCGGCTTTCCGGCCAGCGTTGACCTCATCTTCAACGCTTTGATGTCACCGTAAACCTCCTGCGGCACCTCCGACCAGAACTCATCCTTGGTCCGGAAAGCGCCGTAGGAGTAGACGTGCTGAACGGCCATCATGGTCATGGCCGCCAGCATGAAGTTCACGGCAATGAGCTGGATAGCTCCCTTATCGATCAGCTCGGAGCAGCCCACTCGTTCCGCCGGCCCGTCAACGGCCTCCGGATGTCGCTGGTTGAAGTCCTTGGTCAGCGCTACGCCGTGAGCCTTGACATAGACATGACAAGAACCGTCGTACAGCTCATTCCCGGCTGTGAAAACAACGATGTTCTGCAGCTTCTGCGCATGAGCCGAAACAACCCGCCTGACAGCGTGATTGTCAGGGGAAAGAAAGACCGCGTCATTCTCCTTAACAATCAACATCACGTTGGCCGCCCGCACAAACACGACGTGGGCAGACAGCTGGTGGCCCGGAAACATGAGTAACATGCGCCTTCGCATGCACTCCGCTTTGCTTGAACGAACCTCGCTCGGATTGAACGACTGCCGGGCAAGGTTCCTGTTTTCAACATGGTCCCCGTCAACGAACAGGGCCGTATTGCAGATGCCACTGAAGTACCGAAGCACAGGCTCAACCAGCCAGCTGCCAATGCCCCCCACCCCAATGAACACCAACCTGCTAGGGCGCGACAATAGAGCGAGGGCGGGTAACGACATTGGCGATTCCTTTCTTTATCTTCTCTGACGCCTCCGGATCAGAAAGACGAAGCCAGTCAACGGCCTCCTCCTCCCAGAGATCCGGTACATCAAGCATGGCAAAGTACTGGCCGCATGAACTCATGGGCGTGGTACGATGGACTAGCTTGCACTGGCTATCACCCATGTAGTGTTCGCAGGTGTAGCAGTGGTTCATGCTGGCGCGCTGTTTCCAACGGTCCTTCTTTTTCTGCTTCTTCGCCTCTTTCCGGTCAGTATTCGTAGTCAGACCAGTCGGCTTCCTGAACAGCGCGCCCGCCTCTTTTCCCCGGCCGTACCCTCCCTCCCAGTTCAACATTCCGCTTCCCTGCAAACCGGCAAACTCGTGAACCTCCTGAGGCGGCTCCGAGACCTTCTCCATCCACGTCTCGTCGCACCGCACCTCCGGGATGACCGGAAACGCCACGACGTCCTTGATGTTCGTACCGAACGCCGACCCGTGGATCATGTACCGCGCAGAGTACGAATGCTCGGCCTTGTCGAAATTCCCGATGGTGATGTGCAGCCCATCGAAGTGACATTCGTCAGCAGTATCCGTGCTGCTGTGGAATGCCGGCATGCCAGCGTGCGAATGGATGGAACCAAACAGGAAGTACTTGGTCCCGTCCGCCTCGAACGACATGGGATTGTTCTTCCAGTCGTACGACACGTGCGCTCCCCCGCGGACCGTCTGCTCAGGCACCCTGGTTGTCCACGTGTTCTTCTCAATTGACACGTAGAGCAGCACAACGGCCTCGCTCTTGTGCTTGGCGTAGACTTTGGCAAAAAAGTCTTCGATCCGAAGAAAGAGCTCCAAATTGACACGCGCGACCTTGAGCTGACAGTACTCCTCCAGCTCCGCCAGGTCCGCAGTTTTTGGCATCTTGACCACTGCCCTGTAGAATGGCCCCTCCTTGAAAACAAAGGTGCCGTTGCTGCCGATCAACTGAACGAATGCGTCAGAAGGCCGGGGAATGTACCTTTTCCCTTTGGTCTCTTCCGTCTTGACCAGCCGTGTCTCGATTCCGCTCATGCTTTCCTCCGCGTTTCCAGCGGCCGGCACTGCAGCGCCGCCGCCATCAACATCTGCTCCGTTTTCGTATCGGCCTGCACCTCTTCAATGAGGTGATGATTCCGCTTCAGCAGGTAAGCCGTCATGCGCAGCTGAATAACCGTCGGAGGGGCAGACCCCGTCAACAACACCCTGTCCTCCAACGCCAACACCGGCTGGAAGACCTCTGCCAACGTCTCGTACTCCACGTGCGGCACACGGCCCAGCAGAACGCTCAGTTTCGCCGGGAACTTCGTCGTGGAAATGCTCGACTTGCTGCTCATGAAACCATGCCTCCAATCAGCTTCTCCACCGTCGGAGTAGCGGCAGGTTGCAACTTCAGTACCCGCCAGAACCCCTGCCCATGCTTGGCCGTCTCTTCAGCCCAGTGCTTGAACGACTTGACGCTAGGAGTGGATCGATCGTCGGTTCCTAACACCGGCCACAGATCGTTGTTCCAGATCGACTCCCGGATGTAGTTGCGCACCAGATTGGTCCGCTCCCAAAACGGCTGAACCGAATCTATCTTGAAGTCGCCCAGACAGAACACACCCGTCCCATGCGACAGATTAGGGAGCGGGATGCAGTACAACCGCGCATCCAACCCGAGCTTCGCCAACCCATCTGCATCCAGAAGGGCCAACAGACGTACCTGGCTCAGCCCGTTGTTGATGTACAGCACGGCCGTAACCAGCCAGGGCATGGCCAGCTTGAACGTGCGAACCGTTTCATCCTCCTCGCCCCTCTCGCCGACGTCGTGACCCTGAAACCTGAAGTTCATGATATGCGGTCGGTCCATGCACACATGCAACCGATAAGCGAGCCCCGCCTCATAGCTGCGGTTCCCCTCCTCGAACTTCCCTTCCCGCATGTACACACAGTCGTACGGCAACAACCCGGTGTTCATGCCGCCCATCTGCTGCACAAGCTCGACGAGCTCGCTGCTGGCAAATCGACGCTCAATATTCTGATGAACGACTTCCCCCACCCCTCCAGTGATCCTGATGAATCTTGTCTCCAAAGCTTCCACTTGATCTTCTCCTTTTTTCAGTTTTCTGACTGTACGTGGGCACAAAAGAAGGGGGGAGCCCTTCGGCTCCCCCCTTTTACAGCGGGCCGAAACGTCTAGCCCTTCTGGCCGGTCGCCCGGACGATCTCAATCGCGTCACCCTCTTCGATGACGTAGTTGCGATCGACCGACTCACCGCCGACCATCACGGTGGCGGTGTCCGTCGGGAGGTTGAACACGGCGGCGTACTGCTCGATTGCCGCGCCCACCGTCTTCCCCGCCAGCCGGAGGTTGGTCCACGAATCGTGACCGTATGCAATGCTTTCCACAGTTTACTCCTTCGCCTTCTCTGCCTTCGCCTCAGCGCCAGGCTTAGCTTTTTCGGCATCCGGTTCACCTACTACTTTGGTGAGCCGCTTCTGAAGACGAAGCAGGCTGCCCGCTGCAGCCTTGAAAGACTTCGTCAGCTCCGTGCCCTTGGTCTTCTCGGGCGGGAGCTTCTGATACACCTTATAGCCCTCCACGAAGTCAGAGAGCCGCTCCTGCATCTTCTCACTCAGGGCGTTCATCCCGTCGAACACGGACTTGAGCTGGAACCCGCCGCGGCGATCAACCTTCTCCCCGGCTTCTTCCTTCTTGACCGTGGTCGCGCGATTCGCCTTCTTGACCGCCACAGTCACCTCGTCCGTGTCGATCTCACCCTTCAGAAACGCCGATTCAATCTTCCCCCGCTCACCGTCGTCCTTCACGGACAGAAGCTTGATGGCGCCACGCCAGGTCATCTTGTGCTCGGCCATCTCAAGCGCACGATCCTGCGTCCACTTCTCCGAGCAATGCAGATACTGATAGACGGATCCCTCGCTGACACTCAGGTCAGCAGCGAAGTTCTTGACCGTCTTATTTCCGTATTTGCCGGGCTCCTTCAGGAGAGCCTCGACAAACTTCCCCTTCTCCCAGTAATTCAGGAGATAGGCCTTGTAGACCGTGTTCTCAATCCGGCGGAAGCGAGTCACCTTCTCGTAATACTCGCGGAGCGGCTTGGAGTCCTTCGTACGGCGCTTGGCCACGTCGTCCCACTTCGGCTCCGGCACCATCTGCTTCAGCACGGCCAGTTCAACACCTTCAACGTTTTGCTGCGCGCAGTCGAACTGCTTCTTGAACTCGACGAAATGATCCGTGTCCAAGAAAATGCCCTTCGTCCCGTCCCAGATGTAAACCTGAGCAGCGAGACGCACGGCAGCCTCATCCGTTACGTCCTTCTCCGTTGGGGACAGCTTCACGAGTTCCGACGACATTCCTGGGCTCCTTTCAGCCTACCGGCTCCAAGAGCCGTTTACGCGAAACCTTCTTCGCGGCAGGCATCTTGAGCTCCGACCCCTTCTGCGCGCGGACACTCGCCGCCCGCTTGTACACCTCGGCCATGTCCAGCTGTGCCAGCTCACTGCCGGCCTGCTCCATGGCCACCGCCTCTTCAGCCCCTACGTCCGCCGCGGCAGCCTCAGAGAGCGCCGTCACCAGCCCGTAACGGGTCAGATCACCAGAACGGAAGAACACGTTCCGGATCTGCGCCTTGGCTGCTTCGGACAGATCATAGCAGACCTGTAATGCCTCAGTCGCGATCACGCCGTCTTCAACGTTATCACGCGCAGCTCCATTGAGCCGATCAAGCACGATCTGGAACTTTTCAGGATCAAACGCGTTGCGAACGTGATCCTGAACCTCGGAGAAGAACGCCTTGTTCCAAGCTGCGATGGTCTCAGCGGACAAATCAGCATCCGCCGCCATCTTGCCACCCACGTGACGCTCGGCGACCAGATCCTGGTCCACCAGGTACGAATGCGTCACGGTGCGTACCACAGCCTGTCGAATGAAGATGCCCCCGGCACCCGTCTCCGAGTTGCCAAAGACAATGGCACCGTTGTAGGTATCGCCCGGCAGACCCTGCCAACGGTTGTCCTGACCGCGCGTGCCCTTAAAGGTACGGGTCGTGTCCACCTGGCCGGTCAGACCAGGCGCTACCGCGTACCCGTAGAAATGATCCTCAGAAAGCCGGGCATTCCAGATCTCAGGGGTTTTCCCACCCACCTTGACCTTGCTCAGCTCCTCCAGAATGGCGAAGAACAGATCGTGACTGTCCACGATCCGGTACCTGTTCGACAGGAGCGCACGGCAGTACATCGAGCCGTCCGCCTTCTTCATGCGCCTCACCAGCCGATCGAACTTCATCCGGCTGAAGAATTCGTTCAACAAGCCGCACAGCAGACCGTGGTTCGTGTCTGCTGCGTTGCCCTCTCTATTCGTAAACTCCCGGGAGTTCCGCATCAGCCACTGGAACAACCGCGTCCGCTGCGGCAACCCGATCAGCTCAAACAGCTGCGACAGGGCGTGATTCGTCAACGGGCAAAGCCCGCCCTGGTTATGCGAGCCATGCACCAGCAACTGCAACTCGCTACCGACTGATTGGAACTTGATCTTTCCGGATTCGATGACCGCATCCACCCGATCCTTCCTGCGCCGTTCCAACTCAGCCAGGATCTCCTCCGGCTTCCGGATCCCCGGAAACACTGTCGTCTCCATCCGAACCTCCTAACAAGCCGCCGAGCAGGTCGCTCGGCTGGACGTATTCCATACTGCTCTCGGCCGCGGCCCTGAACTTGCTCCCCACCGACTTCAGCAGGAACCAGCGTTCATGGACATTCAGTAGTCCGTGGGCCACACCAAGAATAGTGTCGGACGCTTCGTGCAGCTCCAGTTCCAGAAGGGCGGCCTGCTCTTCCTCCGCAAGGCCATCCTCCAAAACATTGCGGATCTGCACACCAGCCATCCGACCCAACATTCTGCCCAGATTCATCGCGAGACGTCTATACGGCGGCATCGACATGAGTGGAATGAACACGGAGAACACCGGTCCTCCGCGCTCACATCGTGCTTCCGCAAACGCGAAGAACTCCAGCAGGGTTGCCCGGGAAGGATTCGTGAGACTGTGAACCCTCTTTGGTGTTATCAAGGTTGCCACACTTTCAATACGGACGCAGCGAAACTGGGCAACGTCTCCAGTATCAGTCCGCGGTGGTCAGATGTGGCGCTGCGGCGTTCCATCCGGGTGTGCCCGTCCACCATCGGCAGGTTCCAACCCGTGTGAATCACCCCCCACCCCACGCTCGAAATCTGCAGCATCGCTCCCATCGCACGGGTGACGTGCAGCTCGTACGCCAGATCGAAGTAGGCTTTCCAGGCCAGCGTGGTGGTAGGCCGGAGCCAGAAGTCCACCACGTTCAGTTTCTCCTTGATCACCTCCATGTGAACGGGGAGGTTCGGATAGTGCTCATGCAGCCACCCGAAACCTTCCCCACGCAGATCGCCAACCTTGAAATCCAGCTTGAGATGCTTGCAAAACAGAATCAGCGCCTGGGAAGCGTGATTCTGCTCCTTCTTCACCTCCAAGATGGACGGATCGAACTTTGCCCGGTCCCAGAACCCCGGCATGGTAGTCCTCCTATTTCTGAAACGCGTTTCAGAATCAGATATCTGCTGAAGCCCGCCCCTTCGGAGCCGAGACCTGGCCTTCGTATGCGTCCAACGGAGATTTCGCTTTCTCCGCTACTGTGATCAAGTCAACGGCCTGCTGCTCAGCCTTCTTCTTGCGCTTGGCAGCCTGCTCAATCGCCTCCGGCATCTTGCCATCGAAGATCGGATGGTTCTTGACGCCGCAGACCTTGGAAAGAGCCTCGAGCATGTCCGGGTGCTTCTGCAGCTCCCAGCCAAACTCATGGTCCGTCACGCCCTTCAGATTCAGCGTCTTGCTGGTGTAAAGCCCGCGCGAAACATCCACGTCGCAGATGTCGGCCAACGCCTTACGGTTGCCAATCGACGGAGAATGCTCGCCACCCGCTTCCATGGCATGCAGCAAAGCCGCGTCGGCGCCCCACCAGTCGAAGAACGTGACCTGCTGATTATTGTCATCATTCCAGAAGATCATGTTGACCGTGACCCTCTGGTTATCACTACCGATCGATGACTTGTCCGTCTTCAGGTACATCCTGAGACGATTATGTGTCCTGGTAATGACCTGGCCCTGGTAGGACAAGGTCTGAAACGGCTTAAAGTCCTGATCGCGCGCGACACGGATGTCGACCGCGCTGTGGAAATGCTGCGCATCGCCGCCCGGCGTGCGCATCTTTGGCCCACCAAACTGAGGCTTCCCATCACCCGACACATCCTTCTTCAGGTGATTGGTCATGATCAGCGTGATCGGCCAACCCAGGAGTTCAGCGGTAAACGTCTGCAGAAACTGTGACCAGAGGTTCGCCTCTTCAGGGTAGCTCTTGGTCATGTGGTCTTCCTTATTGAGCTGCTCGTGCTTCGAATCGGCACTCGTGCCGTTCAGCGAATCAAGCACCAGGCAGCTGAGGTGATCCCGGCCGGGGTAACCCTTCTGGATCTCCTTCTTCATCATGTTCAAGGCCATCTGGGCCTCTTGCGTGGTCTTTGAGTGGATGACCATGACCGCCAAATCGCGCAGAAAGCTTTGGAAAAGCGAGGGCGAATACTTGCCCGCTTCGTTCTCCACATAGCCCATCGCGTCGCAGCCGGCTTCAGCGAACAGCCGCATGAATTCGTAGCTAAGCGTCGACTTCTGCTGCCGCGGCAGCCCGTAAATCCGGATCAGCTTGCCGACTGGAAAAACGTTGCTGTCAAACAGCCAACGAAGCGACAGATGCCTGAACGGGAAACCTGTCAGGTACAGCTCACAGTCCTTGCCCATGTATGAGCGCTCACCAAACTTCTCCTGCGCGGCGAGCAGCATGTTGCCCAGGACGTTGGATTTCTTGCCTTCCTTGCTCATCTCTCCATCCTCTTAAAAGAGGTGGCCTCCCCCCGGGGAGCGAGAGGAGGCCACCATCGGCCTATTCCTCTGCTTCTCCTGCAGCAGGCTCACTCAAGGCACTCGTCGCCCTGGCAAGCCGCTCCTTGATGGAGGACATGTTCCTCAGATCGGTCGACGCATCCCCCGTGGGAGCAGTCGCCGCAGCCGCATCCTGCACGAACTTCCCGGCGAGGGAAGAAGCAGAAGGCGGCGGAGGAACGTTAGGAGAGAACGGAACAACCGGCTTTGTAGCCGCCGCAGCAGGAACACCGCCAGCGAACGGAACCACGGCCGGATGAGCCGCAGCAGCGCCCGGAGGCATGCCCGTACCCGGAGGCGGGGGAACCCGCGGAGCAGCGCCAGCCGGAACAGCCGTCCGTGCCGGAGGAGCACCAAGGATCTGCGCCGGCGCAGCCGGGCTGTTCATACTGCCTGACCCGACCGGACCACAGGCGATGGCAACACCCTGCACGGCACCCCTGCCCTGCATCCTATCCCAGCTTCCCCGGACCTCTGCCGGAAGGAGCTGCTCGTAGGGTGAGCCACGCAGAGCGAAGTCCACGGCCTCCACGTCGAAGTAGGTGCACAACACGTCCACCTGCTCCTCGACTGTGAGCAACCGCAGGATCTTGTCCCACGACTTGCGCTGGGACCGGGTCCACGTCATGTCCAACGGCACGAAGGCTCCCGTGTTGACCACGTAGCCCTGGCGACCGCCGACTTCCGTCAGGTTGATGTCCAGCATGCAGCCCGCCGCGCAGCTGATCAGATCGGGGACCAGGAAGTCCTCAACCTTCTCCGCGCGGGTGATGCCGACCTTCTTCTTGTTCAGCAGTTCCTCGAAGCTGCCTGCCGTTGTGGACAGGCCCAGGTACACGCAAGGATACTTGGGCGCCAGATTGCCGGAGTAGTCCCTGTACTCCTTACCACGGTTCCCGTAACAGAGACCCTGCAGCATGGTCAGAAGACCCGGGCGTTTGAGCGCCGCATCCATCTGGATCTTCTTGTCGTCCTTGCTGCCGAGCCAGTTGTACCAGTCGGCCGGGAACTTCCCGCCGCCCTTCTCCTTGTCGTTCCAGAGCGATCCACCCATCGTCCGCCAGAACACCTTGAACGGAGAGGGATCCTGATCGCCGCCGCCCTTCGGGCGGAAGAACGCCGTGAACTTCCCCTTGGACCCGGCACCCCGGACACCATACTCGGGGTAAATCCAGTCGGTGAAGTCGCTGTCCTCGAAGAACACGTTGCCGAAACCATCGTCGCGCGCGATGCGCATCGGCAGCTCGGCTCCCTGATCGTCGAACGACGGGAATGCACGGAACTTGGTCCCGCCCTTCTTCCCGCCTGGAGTTTCCAGGATGAACCCGGAATCCTCCTGCAGGATGTACATGGTCTCGAACCTGTTTTCCTGCTGCTTGGTACGTGACAAGTAACTCATGATGCCTTCTTCTCCTTCTTCTTGAACCTATCCACCAGCTCCTCTTTGAGGCCAACCGACCTGAGCTCGTCGGCACTGGCCTTTTCCTGCCACCTCAGGCACACCTCGATGTCGGTGTCCAAGGTGAACGTCTTTGTGGGCTTGTAGTTGGATGTGGGTTGCCACGATGGCACCCAACAAGCCCGCGTCATGCACACTGGGATGACCTCCTCCACCATAATGCTCACGTACTCCGGTCTGCATTCCAACAAGACCGCGTCGTGGATGGCCAGGAGAAGACGGTACTCTGCTCGACCCGGATAAAAACTCCGGTAGTGAAAGAAGTTGATCAAGGCCTCATTGAGGCAGTCAGCCACCGTGCTCTGAATCGGGAAATTCACAAACTCCCGCTGCTGAGCCGCGATGTGTGAGGTGTCCGTCGAAGGCGTGGCCCTTCGATGGCGTCCGAACGTATTGAACAAGTACTTCGGTTCAATCACGCTCTGTTTGCACATCTCCACGAAGTTCTCCACCTCCGGGTAATCATCGTAAAACTTGTCGATGTGCTGCTGGGCAGTGTTCTTGTCGCAGTAGATCTTGCCCTTCGTCGACTTCGTGATTTCCCTGGCAATCGCCGCGGCACCCCGTTGATACGGAATGCCGAATATGATTGTCTTGCTTGCGATCCTCAACGCCTTGAATTCTTCAAGCCACTCGGGGGGCGGTGCCTTGCCTTCGTCGTAGCCGGCCCACTTCGGCGCACCGAAGCGGGAAACGGCTCCGCGGGCATGCAGATCCCCGTGGGCGTCCCGAATCAACTTTTCACAATTGCTCAGATAGGCCAGCGTGAACACCTCGGCCGACTTGTAGTCAGCTTCGATGAGCACATGGCCTGGAGAAGCCGTGAAGCAAGAACGGATCGTGGGAAGGCTGCCCATGATTCGACTGGTTTCCTTGTCCTGCTTCTTGGGTAAGTTCTGAAGATTCGGATTGGAGGACCGATGGCGCCCCGTCTCGGACATCTGAGACAAGTGCGTCCTGACCCTCCCGTCCGGATTGATGCTTCCAAGCAGCCCGTCGGCAAACATGGCCTCTCCGGACTGCCCGTCCACCTCTGAAGGCAGGCGCAGGAACGACTTCTGCACCTGCTCGATCATCTTGTAATCGCGCAAATCCGTCACGATCGGATTCTCATGCGCGATGTACTCCAGCGTCTCCTGATCGGTTGACGGATCGTAATCACCCAGCTCGTCCGGCGGGATGTCGTCCCACATGCGGCTGGGCTTCCCGGTCGTCTTCACCGGGTGAATGCCGAACCCGCCTGACGCCTTCGATCCGAACAGCAAATTCGACATCTGCTTGTAGGAACCCGGATTGAACGCCGGGATCTTCAGCTTGTCCTGGATGCCCTGTAACAGCTCCTTCTTCTTGACGTCGTAAACGTCGACCAGGCTCTTCATCCGCTCCTGATCCACCTGAATGCCCGTCCGCTCAATCTCGTAAATGGCCTGCGAGGTCGGCAGAACGATGTCGTAGTAGCACTCCTTCAAGCCCCGCGAGCCTTCAATCCGCGAGCTAAGCACCTTGGCAATGCGCAACGACGCATCAGCATCCGCCGCCCCGTAGGGGTAGAGAATCTCGCCAGGCACGTCGAGGTAGCCGGCCCGCTTGACCTCCTTCATCCCCAGCCCAGCTGATGCTCTCCAACGGTTCAACGCGCTGTCGTACCGCCCCATGTTCGTGTAACGCAGGGTGCAGAACTCCAGACCATGCTCGGCGTTCTCGTTCAGCATGTGATCCGCCAGCATGCTGTCGAACACCGTGTGCTTCATGACCGGGATGGAGTATTCCTCCAGCAGCAGCGCGTCAGCGCGGAGGTTGTGACCCGTCAGCTTGACCTCCCGCTCAACGATGAACTGCCTGAGCAACTCCAGCATCTGGGTCATCTCAGGCCCGCGCTGAGCCGGCACGCCGCCAGCCTCGTGTAAAATGAAACAGGCTGCCTTGTTCTCCTCCCAGGAGATCTGGATGCTTCGCAGGACAGGGCGCTTCGTCGTCGAAATGCCCACGTAACCCCACTCGCTGTCCAGCGCCATCAGCATGCCCTTGCCCGGCAACAGGCCAAACAGGGCTTCCATCTCCTTCGGATTCCGGATGTAGACGTAGTCGCCCTTGCCCACCTGATCGTCGTAATCGCTTTCCAGCAGCGACTTGAAGATCTGCAGATCGCGCCCGAAGCCTTCCTC
>Ga0307379_10006108_pt1 | contig 16634 bp, 13 predicted proteins | sample UN2MG_FD_202237 | JGI IMG/M metagenome (GOLD analysis project Ga0307379, IMG submission 202237) | Soil microbial communities from Risofladan, Vaasa, Finland - UN-2 | ecosystem: Environmental > Terrestrial > Soil > Coastal area > Acid sulfate soil | place: Finland: Risofladan, Vaasa | collected... | reverse complement strand
CATATTAAAATCTTTTTAAAAAATAACCCTTGGCGCTCTTGGCGTCTTGGCGGTTCTCCGGTCCGTTTATTTTGGACAGCACTGTCAAAATATCTTTCTTCCCCGGATGCCACGGGGCTTGGTCCTCAATCATCACCACCCCATCTTGCGCAGCGTCCCCCGGGCCAGGGCGTAGATTCCGCCGGCGGTGGCGGCGTAGGCAACGAGCAGCATCCACATCCTGGGGAGGGCCGCGGCTTCCAGCAGGAACAGGACAAAGGCGAGCAGCGCGATCAGTCCGAGCGCCCGGTCCTTTTGCTTTTGGGGGGCGCTGGGCCAATCGTCGGCGTAGACCTCGCCGGAGACCGCGTCAACCAGGGCCTCATGCTTTTTGGCCTGGCAGGTGTAGTCCACGCGGAACAGCGGCAGGTGCACCAGGGCCGAGGAGCTGAACTGTGCCTCTTCCACTCCGATCAGAGCCCTGGCCTCGTCGGCCGCCTCCTCCAGCATGACCTCGGGCTCGATCAGCTCGTGGTCCACCGCGAGCTCGGGCGTGAAAACCCTGGGGTCGCCGGCCGGGACCTTGACGTTGAACAGGTCCTCCAGCGGCGGCATGGCGGCCGGGACGACCACTGATTTTCCCGAAGCGGTCTGGAAGCGCCAGACCGGGAAATAGACGAGCGCCGCGGATCCCACCTCCACCGGGTCCTTGATCTCCATGTAGGAGAGCTTGCGCGAGATCATGGGTTGAAGGTCATTGAGCGCTGCCTGCGGCGAGAAGTAATAATGGCGCACGGTCTGGTCCGCGTCCACGTACAGCGCGGTCTCGCAATAGGGACAGCGGACAAACCTGGTGTCGGTCTCGATCGGGACCTTGGCCCCGCACTGGGTGCATTTGATGTCCATGACGAATTACTTCAGGAGATATTTTTTCGAAGCCAGGTAGTAGGCTTCGGCCTCACGGTTATCAAGAAAAAATGACGAATCCAGGAGGCCGCCGACCTTGACAATATCCGCGTAATTTTTTTTCTTCCATTCCTCGCGGAAGCCGAGCAGTATCGCGTCGGAGTCAGGCCGTTCGAGCTTGAGAACGCGGTCTTTATAACTCTGAAAAATGGGAAGCAGCTCGTCCCTCTTGCTCTGCAGATAAGCGTTTCTTAAGATAGCGCAGGTCCGGTTGATTTCCGAAGCAATTTGCACCGCCCGCCCGGCGTCAAGATTGTCACTCGATGATCTCACGGCAATTTCTTCTCCAGCGCTTCGATGTCACTCAAGTCCTTGGCAGAACCCCTTGACTTCTTCATCTCGATCAGTCCTCGGACGGACAATACCCAGATCTTCATGTCTCCATAAGGCAGCTTTTGCCAGTTTTTCCAGACTTCCTGAAATTGATTTCTGTCAGGCATGCAGAGGTCAAGCATGAGCACTTCCGACTCTCCCTTTCCGAACTTGATCAGGCGCTGGATCGGCATCTGCCCTTTTCCAAGGGGCATGGGGGTTGAAAAATTTTCGAATCCTATCTTGAGCAGGGACGAGATAATGTTGTCTATATCTTTTTGTTCAACCACCAGATCAATGTCAATGGTTCCTCTTGATTCGCCGTACACTCCGACCGCTAGGCCGCCGCATAGAGCGTAGGGGAACCCCTCCGCCTCCAGCTTCTCGGCAACAGTTTTCAGCTCTTTAAACAGGTCATACATTGTGAGCGTCTTGATTACCCTCCGATCTTGGTCCCGCAGTTTCCGCAGAACTTGGCCCCGGCCGGGAGCTCGGCCTTGCAGTTGGGGCAGGCGGAGGCGGCGGCGAGGCCGGCGCCGCACTCGGGGCAGAACTTGGCGGCTGCGTCCACGTCCTTAGCGCAGCCCGGGCATTTTTTCATGGCGATGAGCTGCTCGCCGCAGCCCGGGCAGAAGCGGGCGGCGGCGCTTACCTGGGCCTGGCACTTGGGGCAGGACTTGGTCGCGGCCTGCGGCTGTCCCTGTCCCTGGGCCCCTCCCTGCATGGCCTGGTACATCATTCCGGGCATCATGAGTCCGAGCCCGGCGCCGACGCCGGCGCCCATGCCGGTGGACGCGGCGGAGCTGCCTCCGCCCTCGCCGCCGCCGCCGGCGGCGTCGCGCATGGACTTGGCGGCCTGGAACTGCATGAACTTGTTCATGTCGCCGACGGCGCCCATTCCGGAGCGCTCGTCAATCATTTTCTGGACCTCTTCGGGGGGCGTGATGGCCTGGACGAAGAAGTCAATGAGGTCGAGGCCGTACTTTCCGAAGTCGTCGGCCACTCTGGTTTTGAGGGCGACGCCGAGCTCGTCGTAGACGGCGGGGAGGTTGAAGAAGGTGTCGAGCTGTTCGCCCAGGAGGTCGTTCAATCGGGAGACGACCACGTCGCGCAGATAGCCCTCGGCGTCATCGGTGGTGTAGCGGGCCATGGTGCCGACCATGTTGTTGACGAAGAGGGAGGGATCTTTGACGCGGGCGGTGAAGTTTCCGAAGGCGCGGAGGCGGACCATTCCGAGCTCCTTGTCGCGGAAGGCGACCGGCTCCTTGGTGCCCCACTTGAGCTTGGTGAAGATCTTCTGGTTCACGAACACGGCTTCGACGCGGAAGGGCGAGCGCTCGCCGAAGCCGGCCACGCGGGAGAGCAGGCCGGTGAGCAGCGGGATGTTTTGCGTGGACAGGGTGTGCCGCCCCGGGCCGAGCACGTCCAGGCCCTTGCCGTCGCGGAAGAACACCGCGGCCTGGTTCTCGCGCACGATGAGCTGGCTGCCGTACTTGGTCTCGGCCGAGCCGGACTCCGGGACCCGGTGCGCCATTTCCTCTCCGCTGTCGTCAAACCACTCGATTATGTCCAGGAACGCCATGGTCAATCCTCCTTTTTAATCCCTGTGCTACCGACATCAAGGTTGCATAAAATATTTTCTATTTTTTGCCGCAGATGAACGCAGATGAACGCGGATAAAAAACTCTTCATTAAAAATCTGCGTTCATCTGCGTTCATCTGCGGCCCTCTTATTTTTATACAATTTGCTCGCGGCCCAGGGCCGCGCCATGGGATGCCGTGTCATGCCGAACCGGGCAGCTTGTCCTTGGAATATTTTTCGCGCTGCCCCAGGGTCGTGTTCATGGCCTCGACCTCGTCCTCGAACGAGGACAGGGCGGGGCCGAGCTCGGCGTCGGAGAGGGAGGCCACGGACTGGGCCCGGCTCTCCAGCTCCTCGATCACGCCGAAAAGTTTTTCGTCAAAGTCGAGCAGGGCGTTCAGGTCCTTTTCCGTGACTTCCTCGGGATCGAAGATGCCGCGGTAGCCGCGCGAGTCGAAGCGGATGGTGTCGCGGACCTTCTCGATCTTGCGGGTGGCCCGGTCGAGCTTGTCCAGATTTTTGAGGCCGCCCTGGTCCACGCGCTTCTTCTTGGCGTTGTCCAGCACGCCCTTGACCGCGTCCATGCGCTTCACCAGCTCGTCGCGGATCAGCTTGTCCGCGTCGCGCAGTCCCTCCCGCTTGATGTAGACCCGCAGTCCGGGGACCCATTGCTCGGACCATTTTTCCAGCCGCTTGGGCAGGCTATCGTAGGCCATGCTTTTTCCTCCTTACGTTATGCGAAGATTAACCGCAAAGTGTACGAAGATTAACCGCCAAGGCGCCAAGGCCGCCAAGAAAACAAATTATGAAAAACGGACCGGGCTGATAATTCATCCTTCACACTTCATCCTTTCAACTTACTTAACGCCGCGGCCCGGCCGATTTCCCGTCACCGCGCCCCAAGCCAGGCCCTCAAGCCCCAAGCCTCAAGCCTCAAGCCCCAAGCCTTCCTCACTTCCCCTTATACCCCGGCTTTCTGAAGGTCCCGCCGGAATTGATGTACTTGTAAACCGCTTCCATGTTCACGGGCAGGTTCGACTTGGTGAGCCGCTCCATGAGGAAGTCGGGGATGATGGACGAGACCTCGACCCAGGTGCCGTAGCGGGCCAGGGTGTGCTGGCCGTCAATCTTGTAGAGCCGCCAGAAGCCGTCCACCCGCTTCATGTCGTTGTCATAGCCCGGGTCCAGGCCCCAGTGCAGGTAGCAGTTCTCGTCGTCATAGACGTGGTGGATGCGGTAGTTGATGTTGATGACGAGCTTGACGTGGAAGTCCACCAGGTCGCCCTTCTGGTCGCGGCTGACCAGGGTGCACGACTCCAGGTCCGGCAGGTATCGGTCCTGCAGCTCGGTCTTGCGGAACAGCTTCCACGCGACCTCGATCGGCTGGTCGAAGATCATGGCCGCCTCGATCATCCGCTTCTGCTGGCCGGCCTCGCTGGTGTCCTTGTCCAAGAGCACGATCTCGCCCTTCTTCACCCGCGCGATCTGCTCCGCGGTCAGTCCCTTCCACGCCTCCGGATCGTCCGCCGTCTTGATGGCCCGAGCGGGGACGAGCGGCAACACGGCCAGCACGACGAGCAACCCAACCAGTTTCATTCTCGATTTCACTTAATATACCTCCTGCATAAAGCCGGCGTCATCGTCAATGATAATACCCGACGGGTACGCTCAGGGCAAGGCGTTTCCTTACGCTCTACGGTCCCGCGATCCTCACCGTGAGCCCGTCTCCGCCGCCGGGTATTTTTATGAGCCACACGTTGGAGGCGCGGTCAAAGGTGGCGGCGGGCGGGGGCAGTTGTTGGCCCGTGTCGTCAAGGAGCGTGACCTGGGCCTCCGGCTTCCGGCCGTGGACCTGGAGCTCGATGCCGGTTCTTTGCGGATCGAACGCGCCGGCCCTCGGCTCGAGCCTGACCTCGACGCCGTTGTTTATCGGCGTACAGCGGAACGTGGTCCGCGCCCACTGCCCGCTCCGATACGAGAAGCTCTCCCCGTCGTCCTCGTAAAGCGTGAACGACGTCGGCCCCGCCGCCGGGAACACCTTGACCGTGAGCGGGTCCCACGGCTTCTCGCCGGTGTGACGCATCACCGGGGCCAGCGGGATGATCGCGCCTTCCTTGGCGAAGAGCGGGAACTTGCCCAGCGGCGCGTCCACCTCGACGTCCGCGGGCCCTGAATATTTTTGCCCGCTGAAGAAGTCGTACCAGTTGCCGGCCGGGAAATGCACGATCTTCTTCACGCGGCCCTTCTCGATCACCGGCGCCGCCAGCAGCCACTCGCCGAGCATGAACTGGTCGGACATGTTGGCGACGGCGGGGTCGGCCGGGAACTCGAAGACCATGGCCCGCATCACCGGCCAGTTTCGGCGCGTGGATTCCTCGAACACGGCATAGGTATAGGGCAGCAGGCGGTAGCGGAAGTTGATGAGGTCGCGGGAGAGGTCCGTGATCTCGCGGGTGAACGACCACGGCTCCTTGTCCGGCATCTTGATCGCGGTGTGGTTGCGGCAGAACGGATAGAAGATGCCCTGCGTGAGCCAGCGCACGTAAAGCTCGTTGGACGGCGCGCCCATGAACCCGCCCACGTCGTTGCCGACCCAGCTAAGCCCGGTCAGGCCCAGGTTGAGGAGCATGGTCTCGCCCATGGCCATCTGGTCCCAGCTCGCGGTGTTGTCGCCGGTCCAGATCAGCGAGTAGCGCTGCAACCCCGGATACCCCGCGCGCGAGATGATGAGCGGCCGCTCGTCGGGACGTTGCGCGATCAGGCCGTCGTAGGTGGCCTGCGCTTCGAGGTTCGCGTAAGCGTTCCGGACCACGGCGTGGGGCAGGGTGTTGGGCGGCGCGCCGTGGACCATCTCTTCCCAGTCGGGCTTGCCCATGGGTATGGGCACGTCACTGATCCGAATCTCCCGCTTCCAGCCGGCGAGCTCGTTCATGTCGTTCCAGATGCCGTCAATGCCGAGGTCGGTGTAGAACTTGTGGAGTCCGCCCCACCACTTCCTGACGTCGGCGCGGTAAAAGTCCGGGAAGTTGGACTCCTTGGGCCAGACCCAGGCGGAGAAGGGCTTGCCGTCTTGCCCGGGCACGAAGTAATTGCCGGCCAGACCCTGCTCGTACACGTAGTAGCCCGGGTCCTTCTTGACGCCGGGATCAACGATGACCACGGTGTGGATGCCGTCGCGCTTGAGCTCGGCGGTAAGTGCCTTCGGGTCCGGAAAGCGCTGGGGGTCGAAGGTGAACACGCGGTAATCGTCCATGTAGTGGATGTCCAGGTAAATCGCGTCGAGCGGGATGTCGTTCTTCTGGAACCCGTCCCGGATCTCGCGCACCCGCGTGGCCGTCTTGTAAGAATAGCGGCACTGGTGGTAGCCCAGGCCCCACAGCGGCGGCAGGTTCATGGTCCCCACCAGCGAGCCGTAGCGCGTGAGCACGTCGCGCGGAGATGGCCCGGCCAGCACGTAGTAGTTCATCTCGCCGCCGGCCGCGGAAAAGCTTAAAATGTCCGGGTCGGACTTGCCCACGTCGAACACGCCCTTGTAGGTGTTGTCGAAGAAGAGGCCGTAAGCGCGGCCGGAGCGGACGGCCAGATAGAACGGGTGCGACTGGTACATGGGGTCGGTTTTCGTGGTGTACATGTTGTCGGAGTTCCACATGATCATCCTGGTGCCGCGCTTGTCGAGCGGGCCGGTCTTCTCGCCGAACCCGTAATAATGCTCGTCCGGCGGCATGGCCTTCACGCAGCTCACGCCGTCGCCCTCGAAGAAAATCCCGCCGTCCGCCGGCTCCTCCGCGAGGTCATTGCCCGCGCCATCTAAAAAGTTGACGTTGCCCGTGTGCCGGTCCACCTCGGCCCGGATCAGAGGCGTGGTCAGGACGACCTTGTCCGCGTTTTCGCTCATGGCGGGCGCCGCGTCCGGCGCTACGTCCGGCTTGAGCGCAAAGCTGGGCAGGTCCGAGAACGCGGTCTGATGCGTGGCCCGCACCCGGAGCACGCCGTCGCCGCGCGACGACAGCCGCATCACGCCGTTCTTGCACGCGAGCTCCACGTAACCGTCCTTCACCCGCACGTCCGTGACCGCGCCCAGCGCCTCGGCCTTGGGCCGGCCCGCGCCGGACAGACCTATTGCCAGAACGATCACCAGCGCGGCCGCGCTTACACTCGCCGCTTTTCTAAAAGCCGATCTCAACATCTTCGTCCCCTTTCGACAAACCTGAACTTGTTAAGCCATACCGCGGAGTCATGGCCACTTTGGATTGTGCCGTCACGTTAATCGTGGTTCGGCTCTACTAGCCATGTTTCCCCTTCCGTCACGTGGAAAATGCATGCATTATGGGAGGAATCAATGCCAACACCATCATAAGCACGGCCAAAGCTCTCTCCAATAACGCCGCATTCATTGCAATCTATAATAAATAGGTAATGCGGGACAGGCGACTTGAACCCTCCCTTATGAGGCTTTATCGAAACCTCATAACCTTTAGGATCAGGCTTCCCAACAATTTCCGTCTTAGCAAATAAGCCTTTCTGATAACCAAAGCTCGATCCGTCATCCTCATAAAGAGTGAACGACATTTCCTCAGGACCAGGGTAGACTTTGATCTTTATGCCGGCCCAAGGGTCTTCATGATAACGCTTTAAATCAATCTCCACGGGAATGATTCCACCAGCCCTTACGAACATCGGCGTCTTGGAGAGCGGCGCGTCAACCTCTATCTCCTGCGGGCCGTGAAACTTGGCTATGGTGTAAAAATCGTACCAGGTCCCTATCGGCAGGTACACAGTCCTTTTCACCGCTCCCTTCTCCACCACCGGCGCCACCAGGAGCGAGGGGCCGAGCATGAACTGGTCGGACATGTTCGTGACCTTGTCGTCGTCCGGGAACTCGAAGACCATGGGCCGTATGATGGGCCAGTTGGTGCGGGTGGATTCCTCGAACAGCGAGTAGATGTAGGGCATGAGCTCATAGCGGAGGGCGATGGCGTCGCGGCTGATGGCGGTGACCTCGGGGCCGTATGACCACGGCTCCTGCGGCGGGGTCCCGTAGGCGGTGTGGGTGCGGCAGAACGGATAGAACACGCCCTGCTCGATCCAGCGGGCGTAGAGCTCTGGGGACGGCCCTCCGCCGAAGCCGCCGATGTCGTTGCCGACGAATGCCATGCCCGACATGCCCATGTTGAGGAGCATGGTGAGCCCGGTGCGCAGGTTGTCCCAGGTGGCGTGGTTGTCGCCGGTCCAGGTGGCGGTGTGGCGCACGATGCCGGGGTAGCCGGCGCGGGTGAGCACGAACGGCCGCGCGTCCGGCTTGAGTTGCATGAGCCCGCTATAGGTTGCCTCGGCCTCCAGCAGCGCATAGACGTTGTGGATGCGGGCGTGGGGCACGAGGTCCGGCGCGGCGCCGTGGCGCATATCGAGCCAGGGCACGGGCCGGGAGGCGAGCGGGATGCCGGCGATCTTGAGGTAGTTGTCCCAGCCGGCCGGTTCGTTCATGTCGTTCCAGATCCCGGCGATTCCGAGGTCCGTGTAGAACTTGTGCAGTCCGCCCCACCACTGTCTCACCTCGGGCCGGTAGAAGTCCGGGAAGTTGGCGTCGCCCGGCCAGACCTGCGCCCGGAACGGCTTAGCGTCAAGGCCGTGCACGAAATAATCTTTTGCGATGCCTTCGTCATAGGGCGCGTATCCCGGATCAACTTTCACGCCGGGATCAACTATTACCACGGTGTGGATGCCGTCCTTTTTGAGCTCCGCGATCAGGCCGGCGGGGTCGGGGAAGCGCTTGGGGTCAAAGCTGAACACGCGATAGCCGTTCATGTAATGGATGTCGAGCCAGATCGCGTCCACGGGAATCTTGTTCTCGATGAACCCGTCCCTGATCTCGCGCACCTTTTTTTCGTCCTGGTACGAGTAGCGGCACTGGTGGTAGCCGAGCGCCCATTTCGGCGGCAGCGGCGCGGTCCCGACCAGAGCCCCGTAGCGCGTGAGCACGTCCTTGGGCGCGGGCCCGGCCAGGACCCAGTAATCCAGCTCGCCGCCCGCCGCGCAAAACGACAGCAGGTCCGGCGTTGCCGCGCCCACGTCGAAGACGCTGCGGAAAGTATTATCGAAGAACAGCCCATAAGCGCGGCCCTGGCGCAATGCCAGGTAGTACGGGTGCGACTGGTAGAGCGAGTCGTTCTTGGGCGACCAGCCGTTGTCGGTGTTCCACATGATCATCTTGCGGCCGCGGCGATCAAGCGGGCCCATCTTCTCGCCGAAGCCGTAATAATGCTCGTCCGCCGGCATCGCCTTCACGCAGCCCACGGTGTCGCCGTCGAAGAAGGCGCCGCCGCCGTCCGGCTCCGCGATGATTTCCGCGCCCGATTGATCGAGCACGGTCATGCGCGAGTCCTTGCGGTCAATGATGAGCGTGAGCAGGCCCGCGGACAGCACCAGCCGCTCCGGCTCCTCCTTCACCTCCACCGCCCGCTCCCTCACCTCCGGCAGCACGGCGAAGCTCGGGAAGCGCGAGAACTCAGCATCGTCCGTGGCCACGACGTGCAGCGAGCCGTCGCCCGCCATGCCTACCCTGACCGCGCCGTTCGCGCACACGACCTCGACGCGGTCCGGTCCCGGCCTCACCTCCTTGACCGCGCCCAGGCCCTTCGCTTGGCCCCGCGCGGAAAACCCCGGAGCGCCCGCGGCCAGGACCACGGCCGCCGCGATGACGCACATGGCCGCTCTGACGGCCGCCGCTTTTCCCATCGCCCTACTCATCCTCGGCTCCTTTCCCTTTTTTCCTCTTCCTGCTCCCGAGGCGGATTTTCATGTCGCGCGGATAAAGCTCGGCGTCCGGGTTCTTGATGCGCCAGCGGGACTGCCGCAGGGTGCCGCGCAGGATCTTGATGTCACGCTCGGACAGGCCGGAGCGGTGCAGGATCTGCCGCACCGTGGTCATGATCCGCTTCGGGTCCTCCTTGCGGATGAACCCGGTCTCCAGCAGGAAGCGCTCGATGTCGCTGAACATGGCCTCCAGGTTGCGGGTGGTCGCCAGCTTGCGCTGGTCCAGCGCGGCTCCCACCACGGCGCGGTTGATAAGGAACAAAATGATGGCCACGGAGTGGGAGAGGTTAAAGGACTGGGCTTCGGAGCCGGTCGTCATGCTGAGCATCCAGTGGCAGATGGAGAGGTCATCGTTGGATAGTCCGTTGTCCTCGGCCCCGAAGACCAGCGCGACCCGGTTCACGGCCAGCACCGGCCGGACCATGTCCGCGGCCTGTTCCGCGGTGATGATGTTGCGCCGCGCCACGCCCTTCCTCCGCGTGGTCCCGATCACCAGGCCGCAGTCGCTGACCGCTTGGGCCAGCGTGTCGTGGATTTTCGCGGTGTCGAGAATATCCGAGCCGGCGGGCGCGAGCAGATAGGCCTCCTTGTTCAGCTCGGCCCGCGGCGCCACCAGGCGCAGGTCGGACACCGCGCAGTTCTTCATGGCCCGCGCGGTCATGCCCAGGTTGCCCGGGAACTTCGGGCTGACCAGCACCACCCGCAAATTATCGAGCAGCTTGAGCCGGTCCTTGGCCTGCTCCGGATAATCCCGCCACATGTTCCGTCCTCTTTCCTCGCTTCACCCGCCATGCCATTTTTTCAAATTAAGCCGCTCATGGCAAGGAAGGGGCTGCGATGATGCATTTTTCATTTAACTCCCGTCTGTCGAAAAGCGGCGTCGTGCCGCCGCACTCCGAAGGAGGCTACCAATTGGGGTTCACGGGGAGGGCGAGGCTCAAGAATTGGTTGTGCTCGGAGAGCATGAGGCCCGCGGCGATGAAGTACTGGAGGGTGGTGGCGGTCTTGGTGAAGGCTGCGGTGGCGGGGGATGCCTGGAGATGGAGCTCGAGGTCGCGGAGAGAGCGGGGGGAGTCGGAGCAGAAGGCGTAGATCGCGGCCATGGGCCCGTAGAAGGCTGAGGTCTCTTGCTTTCCGAGCCGGGCGTCGTCAATGAAGATGGCGTCTTCGGTGCGGCGGAAGGTCAGGGAGTCGGGCCGGCCGTCGTTCCAGGTTTTTTGCCAGGCGGCGAGGAATTGCTTGAGCCCGGCCAGCTCTTCGTCGGCCACGGCGTTGTCCATTTTGTAATCGAAAAAGTAGGCGGCCCTGGCCAGGTCCACGCCGGCGGGATAAACGTGGGCGTAGCTCGCGAGCGGCCGGACGTCATGGACCGGGAACTTGTCGCGCTCGATGAAGTACGGCGAGAAGCGCTCGAGCCATATCCTTCCCCACCACACCGGCGGCTGGAGGTGGGTGATGAGGCGGGCCACGGATAGCTGGCCGTCGTAGTCGGCGGCGGTCTCTCCGGCGAAGCCCCAGAGCAGGCTCCAGCTCGCGCGGATGCGGTGGTAGCGGAGCCAGCGGAGCATGTTCACGTTTCCGAGCATGGTGGTGCCCTTGCGCATGAGCTTGAGCACGCGGGAGGACAGGCTCTCGATTCCGGGCTCGACCCAGCGTACCCCGCCCTCGTAAAGCTCGCGGACCTGCCCGCGGGAGAGGATGGCCTTGAGCTCGTAGAAGAACTGGTAGTCCAGCCGCTGCTCTTTGACGCGGGCGAAGAGGTCCGGGAGATAGTCCATGTTCAGGACGTTGTCGGTGGCCTGGAACCAGGTGACGCGGTGCTTGCGCGCGAGCAGGTTGAGCTCGGAGAGCACGCGGCCGGCGGGCCTCACGCGGTATGCCATGTCAATGCCGTTGAGCCCGCAGAAGGTGCAGTGGCTCTTTTTTCCCCACCAGCAGCCGCGCGAGCTCTCGAAGGGCACGGTCCAGGCCAGGCTGATGCCGAGCCGGGCGGCGCGCTCAAAGAACTCGTCGTAATCGGGCGGGGGCAGCGAGGCGAGGTCCATGACCGGGGGCGCCTGGCCGGAGGCCATGATCTTGCCGTGGTCGCGCCAGACCAAGCCGGGGATGTCCGCGATGTCGCCGTGGCCGGAGAGCGCGCCAAGGAGCGCGGGGAAAGCGAGGTCGGCCTCTCCCACCACCACGTAATCAATAAAGGGAAAGGCGCGGGCGAGCTCCGGGCCCATTTCGCCTTCCAGGTTGGCGCCGCCGAAGACGATGCTCACGCGCGGGAATTTTTCCTTGATCCTTCGGGCCAGGGCGAGGGATGCTGCGTTCTGCTGGAAGGTCGAGCTGAACCCGACCACGTCATAGCCGCCCCACTCGGCCAGGCCCAGGCAGTCGGCGATGAACGCCGGCATGACCTCGTGGCGCAGCGATGTGAGATATGATGCGTCCTTGCCTAATTTTTCCTTGGCCCAGGCCCCGGCCTCCGGGAAGGCGCGAAAATACGCGGCGTCGTCCTTTTCCACCTGGTCGCCGAAGGCGGCGATGGAGAAGAGCCATTCGCCCAGCGACAGGGCCCGGGGCGAGGTGCAGATGAGCTCATAGACCGCGGGGGTGAGACGGGCGGCGAGCTCGAGGTTGAGGTGAAAGGAGTCGGCGTGGAACCCCGCGGCCCGGGCCTCGCCCAGGAGCAGGCCGAGCTGGATGGATGGCCGGTCGGCGAGGAAAAAGGGCATGCCCACCAGGGCGGCGCGCGGGCCGGAAGGGCGCTCTTTGTAAGGTTTACGGGCCATGGTGTTCGCCTGCTGACTTGAGGCGGCCGGTGCGGGAACAGGAGTTGTTCAACATATCGGATACTTATCAATCCGGGGCCGTTTTGTCAATCGCCGGGGCTTCCGGGAATAATGACGCGGGTTACGAAAATTTTCTCTTGATTAGTGCTGCGGTTTATGATTAGATTGTCAGGCTTTGCAATAAAGCATGGCATTAATCGAGCGGGTCGGAAGAAGAAGGAAGGAGAACCATCCGTGGCGGTAAAAACCAGGTCGGTCCTTGGCGTCTGCACCTTATTGACCGTGATCTTTGCGCACGTTCCCGCGGCTTTTTCCGCGTGGTCAAGAACCGCGGACCCGGTGGTGATCGAGGGCGCGCAGCTCGATTCACTGCTTGGCAAGGCGCCGTCCTCGATCCGGGCGTTTGCGTGGTCGGGCGGGTGGCAGGCGATCCCGTTCCAGATAGATGAGCGCATGGAGACCTCGGGTTACAAGTCTCCGCTCACCCGCGAGTATTTCCTTTCCTACGCGTTTGACCGCGGCCCGGAGTCCGGTCCCGACCCCGATCCCTCTTTCGACCCGGATGACGAGCTGGTGTTCATGGCGATGGACGCGGGCCCGAAGACGGGCGACGGCATGGGCCCGGCGGGCGGCGAGGCCTGCGAAGAGATCAAGCTGGTTGATCCTGGTTCCGGGGATGCCTCGTATGTTTACGTATGCGCGATGGCGTCGCCCCCTCCGCTGTCGCCGCGGAGTTACGTATCGCTCGTGAACGATGACACGATTGAGGCGAGCGGTTACGTGGCGGCCTACCCGGCGGGCAACCCGGTGAACTTCGAGCGTTTCCAGGTGAAGGGCGCTGATGGCCTGCTTCCGAACGTGGTTGACCGGATGAAGCTGCAGATGGTTGTGGAGGTCATTTTTGGCGCGGCGTCGTATCCGTTGACGGAGCAGGATTTTAACCATTACCTCCGCGGGGTCCGGGCGGGCCCGGTGCGGGTGGTCAAGGAATTCGAGACGGTCCTGGAGACCTGGGCCAGCTATCAGAAGCGGGCGTACAACCACGTTTATTTTTACCCCCGGCACATCGAGTACGATCTTAGAGTGGAGAGCGCTGCCAACTGGGGCGAGTACATCAACAAGAGCAGCCTGATCCTGGCGATTGACCTGAACGACGATGCGCGCGGCATGAAGTTCGTGAGCCAGCACAATCCGGAAGGCTTTATGGTGGACGGGTACACCGACCCGTCGGAGCTGCACCTGGATTACGGCCCGACCGAGTGGGCCGCGGTGAGCGGGAACCGGGCGGGTACGATCATGGTCCACCTCGGGCTTGCCCCCCGCACCGCCCTGTACCAGGACCTTTATTACGCGGACAACGATGACAAGAGCGACCCGGTGGAGACGACCCCGGGCATGATCGGCAAGTTCGGGTACATCGTGCGCGAGCTGCAAAAGGCCGGCCACGCTCCGTTCCCGGTGCGCTTCGCGGTGTACGGCGACCCGCGGGATTACCGCCCGGGCATGGAAGCCGAGCTTACCGGGATTTACCAGGACCCGCTCACGGTCGAGACCGCGCGCCACGAGCTAAAGAGCGTATGGCCTGACGCGGAGCCGGTGGCCGACACCCGGAAAGAGAAGCCGCAATCCACCTTCATGGAGCAGAAGCGGACGGTGCAGATCAACAAGTTCCTGTCCCCGGCCTTTATCATTGACCCGTACCTTTTGGGGGTCGGGCCGGGCTTGAGCTATTCCGACATAGATTTCCTGGGCGGCGGGACCTCGTTCGGGTTCCTCTTCCTGTTCACCGACCGGGGCTATTACTCCTACAGCGTGGACTTCAGCAACCTCCGGTTCATCAAGGGGGTCGAGTCGTTCCGGGTGTCTTTGGACTACGGGTCGTTTCCGGCGGAGCCGTACCGCGGCATCGGCAACGACTCGGAGCTTAGCCATCTCACGTATTATTGGTGGAAGAAGTCGCAGGCCAACGTCACCTTCTCCAAGTATTTCGGGGGCATTTACGGCGCGGACTTCCGGGTCGGCTATAACCAGATCTCGATCACGAGCGGGATCCAGCCGGCCTCGGGCGGCGAGGGCGTGCCCTCGATCGAGGAGCGCTACGGCCGGAGAAGCGAGCTCACGGGCGCGCGCTGGGGCGGCACGGTGTACGGGATGCAGGGCGGGAACCTGAACAGCTTTTCGGTCACGCTCTACCGCGACATGCGGGAGGCCAGGAACCTGCCCAAGTTCGGGAACTACGAGTCGCTGGACCTGTACGTGGTCAGCGGGATCTTCGGCGCCAGCTACGACTACGCCCGGGCCACGGTTGACCTGCGCGGCTGCTGGCACCCGGACTTCCTGAACCCGATCCCCTACGTTGACTCGCTTGCCGGCCCGCGCCGCACCCTGCTCACCAAATTGATCGGCCCGGACAAGAACCGGACCCTGGCCGCGCGCCTCCAGATGAGCCACCTCTTCGCCAACGAGATTGACTGGTACGGAAGGCGGATCCTCGACGTGCCCTTCTACGAGCTCACCACCATCGGATCGTCGTCCTCGATCAAGGGCTTCGCCTCCAGGCGCTTCCGCGACAACGACATGGTGACCGCGAGCCTCGAGTACCGCTGGCGGCTGTGGAAGTTCCAGGACGCGGCCCTGTTCTACGACGTGGGCATGGTGGCCGACGACCTGTTCGAGCGCGACACCTGGGACCAGCCCTGGCACGGCGGCTACGGCTTCAGCTACCGCATCCACGTGCCGCCCAACATCATCATCACCGCCGAATGGGCCTGGTCCGACGAGGAAAGCGGGCTGTTCTACCAGATGAACTACGGGTTCTGACGCCGGCGCGCCGGGATGACAAGGCCGGCGCCTCCGGGTTGACGCGCTTGATTATCTTATTCGCATGTGCTAATGATTTTGGTGATGAGAGGCGCGTGAGGCCCGCCCGCATCTTCCGAGGAAGAGGGGAGCCGCTGATCAATCTTCCCCGCCATTCCCTGCCGTCCGGGCATTTCCATGGCTGGTTCGGGGCCGAACAGCTTGATTAATCGTTGTGGCGGTCCGGTCCGTCCAGGGGCAAATTCCATTATCAATCATTGGCCGTTCACGCGGGCGAACAGCTTTTTCAGCTCGCGCGACTGGTCTGTGGTCAGCCCGGCGTCCCAGCGGGGCTGGTTCTTGCGGCCGGAGATCTTGATCTTGTTGGAGACCTGGCAGCAGAACCAGCGCTTGGCGGCGATCAGGCGCTTTCTTCCGGCGTCGTCCTTGACGCGGTTATGGTCGAGGGCGAAGATCAGGACGCAGATGGCGTCCATGCCCAGGCAGAGGCGGGTTTTAATGGGTTCGAGGGGAGAGGCGGAGGGCACCAGGTCGCAGGTGGCGGCGTCAAATATATCGAGGACGTCGCGGTGGCCGCGGACGATGGTGAAGGCCTTTTTAAAGCTGATGCCGATGGCGCCGGCGATGTGGAGGAGGGGAATAGTGGGCCGGGCGCCGCTGTAATAGATGGGCACGATGGTCTTGCCGAAGATTTGCGACGCCGGGAAATAGGCGAAGCGCGAGGCGGGCGGGAGGCCCGCGTCGGACAGAGATGCGATAAGATCATGTGCCCCTTTGCTCATGGCCGGCTATATGCTAGATCCTGGAGAGTGTCATGCCGGAAAAGGTTCCGGCATCCGGGATCAGTACCTTGAGTGCCATGATAAACTAAACGGTTAAGAGTTGTCAAGCGAAAAATTAACTATCAGGATAATTAATCATGAAGGACCTGGATAAGAGACTGAATGCGCTGCGCCGGCCGGGGGAGAGCAAAAAGGAGTTCGCCCGCCGCATCGGGGTGAGCCCGGTGCAGCTTTCCCGCTATTATTCGGGGGTTATGCCGGGACGCATGGTGCTGGAACGGATCGCCGAGAGCACGGGCGCCAGCCTCGACTGGTTCCTGCAGGGGACCCCGGAGAACGCCGGCCCGGTCCGCCGCATCGGCCAGAAGCGCAGCGGCTCGCTCGCCGATTCGGACCTCGTCAAGCTGGCCTGTTCCTATATTGACGAGATGAAGGGCATGGGCCGCGCGGACAAGGAGGCGATCAAGGAGTTGCTCCGCGAGGTGTGCGTTAACCCGGATTACCTGGCCCAGATCATGCGGTTCCTGGGCTTCATGAAGTTCGAGAAAAAATTCCGCCGCCGCAAAGGGCCGCTGCGCGAACAGTGAAGAGAGGCTTGGGGCC
>Ga0307379_10006105_pt1 | contig 16636 bp, 21 predicted proteins | sample UN2MG_FD_202237 | JGI IMG/M metagenome (GOLD analysis project Ga0307379, IMG submission 202237) | Soil microbial communities from Risofladan, Vaasa, Finland - UN-2 | ecosystem: Environmental > Terrestrial > Soil > Coastal area > Acid sulfate soil | place: Finland: Risofladan, Vaasa | collected... | reverse complement strand
CAGCACTAATAGAAGAAATATCAGGATCATTACCTTCTCGGTACATAATCTTGTTAGTTGTTCTTTTTGGTAGTTGCATATCATGGAATCCAGCTTTTCCTAGTGCTGAGAGATTGATTATTGAAGTTGGAGTGCCCCCTGCTACTTGAGTGGTTGTTGTAGGGATAGCTCCCCAAGCCATCCCAAAACGGAATTTCTCAAGAGTATCTTTAATTGATGAACGTGCCATTAAATTCTCCTAAAATTATAACACTTATTAAAAACTTAATAATATTAAGTAGTTGGAATCGGGTACTCAAGATCAATTGAAACGAAGCGTACTGCTTTGTTAGGTCGTACTTGAACTCTAACTTTCAACAAACCTTTATCCAAATCATCTTGAGTTGGAGTTACACTAATAACTTTAAACTGTGAACTTTCAGGAAGTCCTGCGGGAAACAAGTGGATATTAGTTCTAAGGAAAGAAGCAATAGCATTTTGAACCTGAAGTTGAGTAGTAGGTGAGAAGTTTTCCCAGATGAAAGAACGTAGTCCAGGCTCAAGAGAAGCCTTAATGAACTGAAGAGTTCTCATAACCTGAATCAATTGCTCATCAGCAGTAAATACTGGAGAAGTACCTGAATCAGCAGTATAACCACCAAAGATAACATTACCAGCACCAGGGAAAGAAGTAATACGATTAATAAAGTTCAATCGTAGAGGCTCTCCATCCTTACGTTCTGACAAGGCTAGCTGAAGGCTAGAGATGCCGCTAATACCAGCATATCGAATACCTGCAGGAGCATGACTATGAGCGCCAATTTGGTTATTTGCATCAATACGAGCAATAATACCAGCAGCATGTCCAACTGGATCTACTTGTACCAAATCACCAGGAGAAGCTGCAGAAGAAAGATCTACAACATTCAAGTGATTAAAATACCAACTAGCAGTTCTAGAAGGATTATTGATAACAGTTTCTTTATACTCAACAGCAGAAGAGATTTCTACAAAAACATCATCTGTAGCAGACCATGTAGTAGTAGGATCAGTTGCAATAGTGATAGTGTCAGTACCGTCATCTACAGCAGTAATTACAGCTTTGAAACTATTAGCAGTATCTCTAACTACCATACCAGGGGTAACAGCAGAAAGATCAGCAGTACCACCAGCAACTACATCTTCAACAGTCAATACGTAAGGACCTGCTCCAGCTACTGAGATAAACTTAGTAGTAGTTACGGCTGTATTAGCATTAGCTTTTGCAATCTCATTAGGGATAGCAAGAAGAGAGAAACTGGTTGAAAGAGTAGCACCAAATTCAGCACGTACGGTTTCAGTGTAATCAATCAAAGCTGGTTGAACTAGGTAAGCTTGAGCCAAAGGAAGTCCTGGTACTGTTACCATTCCCAAGTCATCAATATTATCTAGAGCACGAAGGCCTGTACCCAAAGAAGCAGAACCAATATAATCAGCTGCTGTTGGAGAAGTACCTACGTTTACGATCCAAGCTGTTCTGCCTGTACCAGCGTTATCAAAAAAGCCTTTAACTGCGTAGTAAGCTTCTCCAGCTTCATCAGCAGCACCGAAAGAAGTCTCAAACTCATCCATGTCTGTTACTGCAGTAGCAGAGTTAAGTGGAGCGCCTGCTTCACTTGTACTTAGAATAAAGGCAGCCGAGGAAGTCCCAGCGCCAGGAACTTGAACGATTCCTAGAGGTACATCAAATACCTGAACTCGTTCTGGCCCTATATTAGTATTAATTGCCATTAATTATCTCCCTAAGGAATATCATTTGTAAATAAAACACCATTTAAATCTTCTAAAGGAGTTGACACCTTTCCAACAGAACTATTAAATTCTTTTGGTATACCTAATCGATCAACCCATAGTTGAACCCAGAAGGTAAATTCATGTACCCAGTATTGAGCACTTTCTACGTCTTTTGTTAAATGATCAACAAAATGAAACATGTAGAGTTCGTGCTGTGCATTACTGACTATCTTTGAACATGTATCAACTGTAAATGTGTCAGGGACTATCTTATCTAATATGATAGTATCTGAACCTGAAAAGGCTACTATAGTTGCTTCGAATGGTTCTGCAAAACCGCCTTCAGCTGATTTAGTAGGATTAAAATCATCAATAATAAATACTTTATCATTAACTTTATAATCAGTTATATCTGCTACTACTACAGAAGTACTTCCTCCGGTAGTTACGCTAGATGTTAATAGTTGTTCTGCGCTATCTGATGACCTGACAATTGTAGAAAGAGCTGTTCTTGGAGGGTTAAACTCTTCCCACATTCTCGTTAATATCTCTGTGTGGCTTTTCTTCTCTTTTGAATCTATTCTTACTCTATAAAAAGCATCAAGTGGTATAGGAGCGTTAATGTTCTTATTACCGCCGTCAGCCTTATGTAGCCCTGAGGCTGTTAATACAGGCTTAGAGGGGTCTAGTAGCAATATGCATATGTTGCCACCCTCTGCAGTAAGAACGTCCCCTAAGCGCTGTATAGAGCTTCCTGAGGCTATATCTGGAGTTGTTACTCCATCTAACTCTATAGTTAGTCCATCAATACTTAAAATATTAAATGTATTTGAACTATTATCAGTAAATTGATCACCTACTTTAATAGTTCCTATTTCTACTGATTCTAAGAAAGTTAATTTTCTTGTTAGTATATCAAATGTACTAATTGGTAAACTAGATAATAGAGTATTAGATAATGTAATAGTACTAGGACTTCCAACAGTTACAGAAGAAATAGTATAATTACCTATGTTATCTCCATCTAATATTCTTACTACATGTCCTGGTAGTACTTTTCTAATTTTAAATGTGGATAGAGTTAGATCATTACCATCAGTAGGTATTTGAGCTACCTGCATAGGTATTACTTGCTCATAGGCTCTATCGTTAGTAATGGGAGTGTCAGACTCTTCTGCTGGACATATTATATTATTACCGTAATAAGAGACTTCTCTATTTGAGAATCTATCTTCTCTAGTACTCATTAATCTAACGAATACATGAGGGTATTGAATGTGTCCTGTATCTGCTGAAGAATCATAAAAAGAAGGTTCTACGTGATTCTGTAGAACTTCTCCTGTAAGGGGGTCAAAAGACTCTTGTAAGATAGTTTTAGTTAATGTTCTATCTTGTTGGTGAGTTATTCTTCTAATTTCACGAAAAAGAGCTTCTTCTATATTATTAAAAACTTCTACAGTCATTTTTCAATTCTCTTTATAAATTCAGCTATTTTCTTCTCTATTGCTCTAATTATATTTTGTGTTTCTGTTATCTTTAAGAATGATATTTGTCTTGTTGCTTCTGTTATAAAATCCTTGTCTTCTTTTAGACCAGAGGAAAAATCACTTGTAATTATTTTATATATAGTTGACTTATTTCTTATATCTTTTTGTACTTTTATATTCCTAATAAGATCAAATACTCTATATGTTTTATATAATTCTCCAGACTCATCAGTTGGAAAAGAGTCTAAAGAAGTATCAAATCCTAACCTAGCGCTCTCCTTAGCTACAGCAGCAGTTCTTCTCTTAGCTGCAGCTATATCTGCATTCTTTACATCTTCCACTATTGCATTAAGGTGAGTAAAACTTGAGTTATTTGGTATTTGATCTAGAAATCTTTGTTTTAAGGTCCAAGTAGAAGTACCTGACACTGAAGCATCTTTATTAAATCTCTCTTGAGGAGAAAAACCTCCGAAAGGAGCTTCGTTATCAGTTCCTGTATATTTGGAGCATTTTATCTTGAGATCTTCACTCGGAACAAAACCATTATTCTTATAATAATCATACCCTCCTAATTTATTAGGTAGAGCAAATACAGCATTAGCAAAAAACTCTCTTGCTTTCATGTACTGCACTTCTAGATCATCAATAAGAGAATGGGATATTTCTAAAGACATTCTAGAATCTCGAATATTATTCTGGTTTTTAGAACCAAATATAATACCATCTTCAAGTTCTGAGAAACTCTTTTTAGGAGTTAAATCTTTTAAATTAGTTAGTTTCTTTATAATATCTAAATCTGTAGTTTTTGCTTGTATTTCCTTTAGGCGCTCATCGGCAGGTTTTATAGTAGTTTTTTGAGTTTCTACAAATATCTCTTTTAAATCACTTTTTAGTATAGTTACTACTTTTTCTAATGATTTATCTATAGAACCATCAATTACTTTACTCTTAAAAGAATCAACCTCTTTAGAGAAAAGATCATTAAAATCTAATAATTGAGAAGGGTTTAAAGACATTTAACTGTATTATCCTCTCCCATATGGAACTCCAACTCCGATGCTCTCCCTCTTCTCTTGTGCTAGGATGGCTTCCCACTCTCTTCGCCAATAAGCTAGATTAGTATCAGAGACACTACTATTATCTTCTCCTCTAGAAGCTAACATAATAGTATAAATAGTATGATAGACTGTAAATAGTCTATAATTTTCACTCATAGATCTAGATTTAAATAGATTTAATTCTTCTCTTAATTTTTGAGTAGAATTCTTTAAATGATACTCAATAAGAGAGTTTCTTTTATTTAGATCTTTTGAATATACTTCTGGTAAATAAGAATCAATATTAAATTTAGTCTGTCTAATATCATCTACAGTAGCATAATAAGAAGGTTTAATACTTAACTGTCCTGGAGTTGCAGTAATAGTAAAGAATTCATCTCCGAAATTATATTCTATACCACCTAATGTCATATTATATGAAATTATATATTCATCAGAGGGGTAAGTTTCGGCAGGTATATCCCAATGAAACTCATACTCATATTGTTGGCCGGCTACTAAAGAACCTGTAATAGTAGTAATAACAAAAGGAGCAGATGGAGAACCATTACTCAGAAACTTAGGCTGAATAATAGAAGCTGTTGGGAATGTTGCTATATCAGCTACTACAGGAGCTTCTTCACTGAAGAATATACTTTTAAAAGTAGCGGTTGTACCTTTAAGAAATCTATAGCCATCATTAGGCTCTACTCTTGTTCCAGCTGTAGGAGAAACTGCCATTAAATTATTCCTAGTAGTTTTGATATTAGGCCTAAAGTAGTTAAAATAGCTCCAACTACTAAAGTATATTTTTTCAAACTTTTAGTTATTTTAGCATCTACTAATTTAGAACTTTCAAATTCCATTACAATTGGATGTATTTGTGCTTGAAACAGATCTAGACGTTTACTATTTGTATTAACACCTTTTATATGTTCTTCCAAAGAATCATTCATTCTTTTATGTTCTAAAGCTGAAGCTTGTAAACTCTTATTAACATTTTCAATACTAGTGTCTAGTTTATGATCAATAGAAGAGAATCTATTTAAAAACTCTTCTCTTAGTTTTGTGAGTTGGTATAATAAAATTTCAATAGTTTTAGGGTCTAAATTTGACATATATTACATTCCAAATACTCTTTTTTTTAAATTAATCAGATAAATCTGATAGGCTCTCAGTTAGTATATCTTCTGTTATGTGTTTGTTTATAAAGGTTTTTATATCATTTCTAAAGGTTATTAAGTATAGACCAATGATTAATATAGTATTAAAAATTGTTAATTTACTAGTTTTTCTACCTTTAACTATCTTATTTACTCTTACTTTTGGTGATTTATGAGCATGTTTAGCCATGAATTAATTCTACCTCCTCAAAGTCACTACTTAGTTCCTCAAGTGTCAAGTCTATCTCTCTAGGACCAGCTATATCTAAGTCATAAGCAATGTGGTAATTCTTAACCTTCTCTAGAATCCTAGCTACAAGCTCGGAACACACTTGAGATTTTCTACCATCACTAAAAGGATTAGTTTTTAGATTAAATAGATTGACAAGAAGAATACCTACTACTTGATTTTTACCATATTTTATACCTGCTAATTCCATACAGACATCAATAAGACTTCTATATTCATCTCTATTTAATTCTATTTTATAAGTCTTTAATATTTTATTACTTCTTTGTTTTTGAGCTATAGTTCCTAAGAATTTAATTTCAGTTCCTGAAGCTTCATATATAACCTCTCTACCTGTACTATTTGTCCATCTAAGTCTAATATGAGAGTATTTAGTTTTTTGAAAATACTTTATTAAAGAACTAAAGATATTTGCTTTTTCAGGAGTAGTAAAGTCAATATAAAGATTCATGATATTAAATATCCTTTTAGATGTTCTTTTTAGTAGCGGTAATAAATATAACTGCTGCTTTTTCAGTACTTAAAGAACCACTATTTATACCAAAATCTAATTTAACTTTCCAAGTATTATATAATAATTTACCTACTAACCCACTAACATCTAATTCTGTTAATCCTCCATTTTGAGGAGTACCCCAGACTTTCCTACCAAAAGAATGAAGATTAACATCAAAATCATAAAGATTATATCCTCCTTCTCCAGCAGTATTAACAGTTAATACATTAGTGTCTGAAACATAATCAAAATACCCATCATTACCAGCTGCAGGTACTGGTGTACTCTTTAGAACGTTAGTACTAGTGAAACATTCCGATAAATCTATATCCCAAGCTCCTTGGCCTACAGCTGCAGGTACTATTATATTTAATCCTGAAGAAGGTATAATTTCTACTTTATTAAAATCGCCAGCTTGATTTATAAGAGAAGAAGAGGCAGGAGCAATTAGAGTAGCATTAAAAAAATTACTAAGACTACAACTTTCCCACATTGCTCTAGCTCCTATTGCATAATAATGATTAATAAGTTGAAAGTCTCTTGTAATATCTGTGGAATCAAATAGTAGTGTATTACCTGTTCCAAAAACTCCTGACCCATTTAAATCATCAGATACTCCAGTAATATATAAAGAGTAACCATTTGGTACTCTATTATTCATACTTTGAAGACGTTCATTTTCTATTTTGACACCTTCAATTGCTACTGAAGTTGTCATATTACCTTTTAACCAATTAATAGCTTTATTAATATCAGTGAAATAAGTAGAACCATCACTTATTAAAGCTTCAGAATTACCTATAGCTGTTAATAGTTCCGAGCTATTACGCCACTTTTGTCTATTATTGTCATCTGGTATTGTATATTCTTCTGCAGGAGTAAACTCTTTCCCAGCCCATATAGCATTAGAACCAGTATCATTTTTTATCTTTATTATAGTGCTCATTTAAATTATACTCCTAAGCTTTGAATTTTAATACTATAGAGGCATCAGTCGCATTACTTCCTTGATCAACATACTTTACATAAAAAGTATCTCCTGCTGTAATTGTTTCAGGAGTGCCTAAATTAACATCTGCTGTTTTTGTATTAGTTACTGACCATGTAAAAAAAGGAGATCCACCAGTTGTATTTTTTCTAAATTCTAAGTCAAAATCAGAGTCCGCATCTCTGTTAGACCAAGTAAATCCTGTAAAAGTACCACTAATAGGAACTATTATAGGAGTAAGATCTCCAGGTAATAAGTTATTATAACCTATAAAATTACCATTAGATAAAGTACCATTATAAATTAAATTAATAGGTACTATAAGAGGGTTTGCTATACTTCTTACTTCTTCAATAGCCGTTTGTGTATCCTTAGCTATAAAACCATTAACTCTTGTAGGATCTGATCTAAAAGGCACTCCAAAAGCTTCTCTAAATCTTAAATATTCTTTACTTTGAAGTATACTTAAATCTCTAATACCATCATTTACTACTAAAGAGCCTGCAGTTATAAGAGGGTCTGTTTCTGTTATAGAATCACTTTTCTGAAAGAAATGATATCTAGAAGGATCTATAGTAATTTGTCCAGATGCCGGTATATCTAAGGCTGAAACTTTTAAAGTTATTAAGGAACCTGTAGTGTTTTTTAATATAAGGCTCATAATCCACCTTTTATAATTGTGCCAACTACTATGTTTTTAGCACTTCCTGATGATATCTTAACAGCTAACTGTTTACCTGTAGTTATTGTCAAGTCTGTTGAAAAACTGGCCGTTCTAGCTGCTGTTACAACAAAGCTATCTATTAGAGTTAAAGCTATTTCATTACCTGAGTGTTCATATATTGCTATAGTATAAGTATTTAGATCTTCAGTAGCTGTAAACACTTTACTTATTTTTGCATTATTAAGAAATATAGTCCTTCCAGCTTTATTAGAAGGTACTCCCTCATTAACTAACCAAGTTCCAGTAGCATTATTACCAGAACTACCCCAAGAAGCACCTGGAGAAGCAGAAGCTCCAATTTCTACTAAAGCGTCTTGTACGTTAACTGATTCAAAATCCGTTCCAGTATTATCAAAGAATGTCTCTAGTGCATCTTGTATTTTTTGTTTTATAAATGATTTAAATGACATTTAAGTCCTAACTTCTATTTCTGCTTTCATTCCATCATGGGAACTATCTATTCTCACATCTACAAAACTTCCAGGAATAGCTATAGATTCATTAACCATTAAAGTATGATATGTAGATCCTCCAGTAGTACTATATCTAATATATCGATTAGTTATGTTAGTACCAGCATTAGGTCCTACTCTTGGAACGTTTATAAATAGTAGTTGAATGTTTCTTCCTGTAGAAGGCGTAAAGGTTACTGGAACACCAGCAGTAGTTACAGTAGTAACATTTTGTTCTGGTTCTAAATCTAAATATGGGTCAAAATCACCTAAACTCACTTATCAACTCCAAGAAATTACTTGTTGTTTTGGTTTTACATAATCTTTAGCTATAGAATTTATCTTATTAATTAGAGAATCATCTACTAAAACTTCTACAGTAGCTCCAAAATTAACTACTTCTCTTACTTGTCTACCTTCTGGTATAGCTCTTCCTTCAGTATCTCTATTTTTAAAACTTTCAGAAATTTGCATTCTTTTTGAAGGTCTAATACTTATATGTATGATTTTTTCATCTGTTTCTAATGTAGCAATAAAAAATGTTTGTTCTACACTACCTAATTTTCTAATCTTTTTATACCAAGGTAATTCATTTACCATTTCTTTAAATACAACAAGATCTAATTCTGGATTATCATCAAATTTAATAAGATTTTTCATTTATAAACTCCTCAAACTAAAAGGGGAGGAATTAACCTCCCCCTAAAGACTAAATACTATTAAACAGTTCTAACATGTAACGAAGCTCCACCGTTAGCATCTCCACCAGCGGCTTTTCTTTTCTTGATCTGTAGTTTAATTTCCAAACCTACAGCTCCTGCAATTTCAATAACACCCTCACTCCAATGCTCTGAAACAGAAGGCATAGAAGAAGAGTTAGCAGATACTTTGTAAGTAATCACATCAGCAGTGTCATCAGTTACAAGTCGAGCTTCTGCATTTTGATCACATACCCACTGCCAACCATAAATGTAAGCAGTAGTACCTGCTCCAACAGCAAGTGAGGCTACTGTTACAAAAGGAGTAGCTGTTGCAGTGATAGTGGTAAGGCCATCCCCTGCTGCTGCTAATGCATCTGTTACTGTGTAGGCTTCTGCTCCAGTAGGAGAAATAGTAGCTGTTACTGAGGAGTCTTTAAGCTGTACTTTAAGAAACCCTTCTTCAGTAACATTAAGCATGGTGTAATCACCATCAGCTTCTGTAATAGTAGTATCCGCATCTCTACGAATAACCATTGCAGGGGTACCGAGATCAGTACCTCCAGCTACAGAATCACGAGCTTTTGACAATGCGTCAATTGCTGTGTCAATCTCTCCTAGCTTAGCCAGTCCATCTGTATCGTGAACATAGAGTTCACCAGCTAGAGTAGTCTTAAGCTCTCCAAAATCACCTGTTACAACGCCTGCAGTGTTAGTAGCAGTCTTAGTACCAGAATCATCCACAACAGCCATTGTAAACAAGCCTGTGGACCCTGAAGCGAAAACAGAGCTATGAGCATACTCCGCATCAGAAGCTTCAACACTTACAGAGGCTGTTACTTTAAGTCTACCATTGGAATCGAGTTGTAGTGCAGAATAGTCACCGTCAGCTACTCCTGAGAGAGCGCCTTCAGCATCTTTCCTAATACCACCAACGTTGAGCATAGCAGCAGAAGAAGAACCAACATCTCCACCAAGTACTCGGCTAGAGATAATAAGTCTACCACTTGCATCAATTTGAAGTTCTGATACTTCTTCATTAGTAAGAGTAGGTAGTGTGGATAAGTACCTACCAACCCTTAAACCAAAATCATCTAATACGGCCATTTAAAAATGCCTCCTTTAAAGGATTAAAAATTAACTATTATGGCTCCTCAACCATTTCTTGATCTTGTTCTTCAAATAACTTCTTATTAAATTCATATATTTTTTTCTGTAACTCAATAAGCTTTGGTTCTATTTGTTTTTCATATTCTTTAATTTCTTCAGTAATAGAAAGAGTTTCTTCAAAAAGAGCTTTTACTTCTTCTCCAGGAACATAACTTTCCAAAGGTCCAGTAAGAACCATAAGTACCAAACCTCCTTTACCTGACTCTAATTTTAACTGCATAAATACCCCTCTAATGATACAAAAGTCTCATATGGTCCATTATTGCTAAAATAACGACCACATTGAGCTTCTATTGTTATAATTTCAGTATTTAGAAGAGGTTTATTTTCCTCAAATCTAAATTCTATATTTGGTCTTCCTGCTTCACTAATTTTAATCTTTTTAGTAACGCCGTCTATTTTAAGTCTAAATACACAATTAGTAAAAGCTACACAATCTACTTTAATAATTCTTGTATTATCAGAAGTGGAAGTGTAGGTAAAAATTGTTTTATTTGTAGTATTAGTTAAAGTATTTGCTGATTCTGAAAATATCTGATTAGCTTCTGGGTGAGCGCTTACAGCGATATTATCGCCATCTTTAGAGTCTACTGTTACATTTGTGTTAATTGAACCATCAGGATTAACTGTTAAAGTATCTCCTGTAGTACTATCTCCAATATGGACTCCATCTCCTGCTGGATCTAAGTCTACATCAATAGTTACATTATCAAATGATACATTGGAGTCTACACAAAGACGATATTCTCCATCTACTTCCTTGACACATACCGGAAAACCAGTTACTGGATCAACTAAAGTATTCCCTTGGGCTACTCCTCTTTTATTTATTTGTGATCCTGAAGATCTACTTGACGTAGTAGCCAAAAGACTACCTCCATTTTAATAGAGGTTATTTGTCATATCTTTTAAAGATTCTTGCTCTATATTTTTTCTGTTCATCTCTTGTCAATTCTCTATCTGGTATTTTATAACCTAATTTAGAGATAATTTCTTTATCTTCTAGAATATGTAATTTACACATTTTAGAGATACTATGAGTATAAGCTTCGAGGCCACAAGGTTCCCCATTAAGCTTAATAAAAGAACAACGTCCATTTTCTATATGTTCTTTATACACTTCTTCTTTGTATATTAACTCTTCTGCTTTTATAATTGGAGTTTTTACCTTCATATACTGTAAGTATACGTCTTTACCGAATATTGTCTCTAGATCTTTATCACGCATTATACATTTAAGACTTCTTAGATGAATAAGAGGATATTCTTCAGAAGATTTTATTAGTGGTAATTTTTTTAATGTATTGTAAGGTCTACTACCTTTTACAACTACGCAATAACCTTCTCTAAATCTAATGCCATTTACATGACCATCAAAACGATTAATACTATGTCTAAGAACAACATATTCTTCGTTTTCTTTTATATGACTATTCCAATAAGACATAAATACTCCTCAAAAAGAAAAAAAAGGAGAAGGGAGGGATTTCTCCCTACCCTAACTCCTAATTATTAAGCACCGAGACCGAGACAGTCCTTGACACGAGCTAGACTCAAACGAGAGTAAAGATCGAAGCCTACATACCATACCATTCGGTACTGGTCTGCATTTTCGTCAGGACGTGGTCCGACATAAATCATCTTCATACCAGCAGATTTAGCATTAGTAAAGCCTGTAACGCCTTTACCTTCACCCATAGCGCCAACATAAATAGAAGATCCGTCAATACGCTCTGCAGCTACTGCTTCGCTTCCAGCTGGGAACAAACCGGCTGTATCTAGAGCTTGTCTAGATACTTGCTTGTTCTGCTCTGGATCAAAGAAAGTACCGGCAACAGAAGCAACATCAATAGTTGCACCACCAGCATAACCAGTAGTCTCATAGCGATACATAACACCATCAGAACCACGAAGATGAAGATGCAAAACATCTCCAGCAGCAAGAGTAGGAGAAGTAGTAGGATCAGCTGCAAGTACTACAGTGTCAGAATCAGTTACAGAAGAAACAGTGGTTGAAAAAGTATTCACTGCATCGAAACGTGAAACATAATCGTTACGGTAGACAGGAACATCTTGGTAATAAAGTTGTGGGCGAGCATTTCCAAGTCCAGCTTGCTGAATTTGAACTGCATCAGTACCACCACCAGTGTTACGAAGAAGAACACGTAGAGTACGAATATCACGTGAATGCATCATCATAAAATCTACTTGACCAGAAGTTACACGGTCAATAACATCATCAAGATCTTCAAGAGTGAAAACTCGGCCTGGCTTACCAGCACGAGCACCATCTTCTTCAATCAACTCAAGAGACTGGGTAGAGGCTCCGTTGTTGTAGAATGGGTGGTTAACGTCATCAACGTTACCTTGTTCTGCATCAAGGATAGAAGCCATACCGTTGAAACGGTTAGCAATACCGATGAAGCCGTTGTTACTCTGAGTAAGAGCACCAGAACGCTTAAGATTGATGATAGCATTAGAATAAAGACGACCAATAGCTTTTGCTTTTGAACTCATCTGAACTCGGAGCTGATCATTAGTCTCAGAGAATTGATTAGCAATGTGATCATCAAGGATAATTTCACCAATGATTTCAGTAAGATTAACATTGACATTTTCAAAAGTAGCGCCTGCACGATACTTAGTTTGGTCCAAGTTAGTTCCTGGAACTGAAAATGCAGCTTCTGCTAGTTCTTTTTCACGTGTAAACGTGTAAGAAAGACCATCAAAAGCGACGAAAGGAAGAAATCGGAAAAACTGATCAACAGTTACGATATCTTCGATAATACCTTCGATAAGAAGGTTGTTGGAGAGCTTTGCAGCTTCACTTAGAGTTACGATCTGAGCCATTTACTTTTTCCTTTTATCCTAGTAGATTACCAGAAGTTTTTAAGTTTTTTTGCTTTAGGCCTTCTCTAATTTTATCCCCTGATGATAGTTTGTCCCATTGTGCCCTCTTGGCAGATAGTTGTGCTTCACCTGTAGTCCGAGCACCCTCTGACGCTCCTGGAGTTGCGTGACTAACAACGACCTTTTTTTCTTCGAACATACCACTCATTTTGGCTTCACTTAGAGCTGTCCATGCTTCTCGTAAGTCACTATGACCACGAACGATGCTATCAGCAAATTTACGATATTTTTCTGGAAGAGTTTCCAGTTCTTGAGTAATTCTTTCCTTGTAAACACTCAATTGAGCCTCTCGCTCAACTTCATAAGAGGAAAGTTTCTCTGCCATTTCTTTCATTTGTTTTTGTTGTTCATTAAGCATATTTGTATATTTAGATTCAATTTCAGTCATTGCAGCTTCTCTATGAGCTAATTTTTCTTCCATAGAGCGTTTCTTGTCTGCTTCTTTTGCTTGGAGTTCTGCTAATTGTTTCTTGGCTTCAAAGGCCTCTGTAGATTCTTCTTTAACAGAAGATATTTTACCTTCCATCTCTGCTTTAAAGCTGTCTAGTTGCTCTTGATACTTAATACGACTAGCTTTGTTCTCTTCTCTAAGCCTTTTAACTTCAAGAAGAGCACTTTCTTTAGTCCATGTACCTGCATCATTAAACTTTGACTCTACTTCTTTACTTACATCTTCTGCTGCTTTTACAACAGGCTCTTTATCTGTAGGCACTTCTGCAGCAACTTCAACTTTATCCTGCGGTTTAGAAACCTCTGTCTCTGCTACTTGACCAACTGAATCAAATAGATTTTCACCTTTTACCATCTTAGCACTCCTTATGTTGATCTCTATCAACTTTAATTAAATATATAGGTAGATTAAAATAATCTACCAACTCCTCTTAACGTGTTTTCCAATCCATTATTTCGCATATTAGTCTTATAAGGATTGTTATCATCTACTGTTGGTATATCGTCTTTATAGGGAATTAACGATATTTCACTAATTAAACCTGGTTCAAATGCAGTCATAATAGGACTTTTAAGTATAAAAACCTCTTTATCATTATGACATTTAACCCAAGTAGAATGTAATTCTTTCCAAAAAGCTTCACATTCAGTAAAATTTTCAGAGATTAAACAATCAAAATCTACACCATCTTTTCTAAAAAGTTTTACTACATACTTCTCTTTAGTCTGCATTTATTTACCTTTTTTATCACTTACTGGTTTATCTTTTTTCAAAGCAGAATCTTCAGAATGTTTAGCTCTATTATCAATTTTAGGTTTAGATATCTTAATAGCATCATCTTTTTGTTGAGCTTCTTCTTTAGGATCTAATATAATTCCATGTTCAATCAACATCTTTTGAATTTCAATGTCATTCTTAGTATCTTCTAGTTGTTGTTCGTGCTTATCTTTACGTTTTTGTTTAATCATTTTATTGATTTCAATATCAGTAAGATAAGGATATAGATCTTTATATGTCTGTCTATCCCCAGTTTCTAATAGTTTTTGTTCCATACCTATCTTTTCCATTTGAGTTTTAGGGTCTAATGGGAATTTAGGAGGAACATAAGTAACTATAAGTTTACTATCTTCAGAGAATCTTTTATCTCCTGCAGAAGAATGGTGAGTGTTCCACAAACTCTTTATTACTTGAAATAGTTGGGCTTCACGTTCTGCGAATAGCTTACCACGCCGGCCTGCATTTTCATCCATAACTCCTTGCTTTTCCATCCAAGAAGCAAATCCAGAAGGCGGTATTTTATCTTCATATTTAGGTTTAAGACCATGAGTTACTCTAACCATATCATAGATAGCCCTGATACTATTAACTAGGCCGTTAATATCAGCGTTAGGATGGGCAAACTTGAAGTCTCCCTTCTCTCCTACAGATACAGCAGTGTCAGGACCTAGAGTAAATCCTAAAGCGTTAGCGTCTGCATTACCATCTCTAGACATGCCAAAACCGCCATGGCTAAAATTACGCTGATTTCCAGCTAATCCATATGCTGATACTCCACCAATACCACCAAACCTAGATTGTGCTGAACCTCCTCTTAACTCATTGAAATCATCAACAGGTCGGCCTTGTCTAGTTCCTTTAGATCGCTCCATACCTTTAATCACTGGAATACCGAAAGACTGGAATTTAGCAATATGATTAAGATCAGTAAGTCTCATATTAATAGCATGATTAGTGTAAATAAGAGATTCATTGATAGGTAGGTAATAATAATGAGCAGGATCTTGATTGAAGAAAGGTACTGCTGGTATACAACCATAAGGATTTTCAGTCTCATAAAATTGGGACTCTTCATCCTCAATCATATGACTTTGTGGGGTCCAATATACTTTGGTCACTTTCGCTAGATTATTGTAAGCTACTTGTTTTTTAGTAGAGTCTGTAGCATTTGGCATGTTAGAACCACCTTGATAAGTAGGTGTTACTGCTGCTCCACTTCCAAACCCTGAGAAACCGTTACTAAAACCAATTAATAATTCTGTTATATAATAAGGAGAAGCCCCATATTTAACATCATAAACACCACTATGTACTACTTCTAACTGTACTTGCCCACCTTCAGTAGCATCTACAAGCTTTCCTGTACTAGGATCTACAAAAGAAACCTTAACTAGAACAGTACCTAGAAGTTTTGTCCATCTATCAACTTTATCCATAATCATCAAATAACGACTATCGATTTTTAACTTTTCCCATAGTTCTTGATCATTTTTATTAGGTCTACCTTTTGAATCAACTATCTGATGAATAGGATCTTCTTTATATAGAATAGAAGTTTCATCAATAATTTCTTTTGTGATATTCATAGGAACAATTTGTTGCTTATCAGGATGTCTAAATTGCTTTACTAAATCATGATAAACAAATGTATCAGCTCTTCCTTCATAATGAGCCAATGCCACTTCTGACACCCATTGTCGATAATAAATATCGTTATATAGGTAAGCTCCCAAAGTAGGAAGTGAACTACCATAGAATGGATTATTGGTTACACCCAAATTAAAAGAAATGACACACCTCCTAGATCAGTCTTTAATTAGACTGTATCTTTTATATAATAAATGATTATAAAAGTCAAGTAAAAAATAATATATTTATATCTTTTTTATCCAATTTTCTGCAAATATATTTATTTCTTTCATTCGATCTTCATAAGTCATTTTTCTATATTTATCGTTATAAATAGCTCCACTAAATTCTTTAAAAATAGCAATTAATAAAGAATTAATAATATCTTGTTTTCTTAGATGTACTGGTAATTTATCATTATTAATAGAGAATAACTTATTTTTTCTATAAATTAGTGGATGGTCCATTATTGAATTACTATCAAGGAAACATAACCTTCACCAGCAGTTCTAGTCAGTTTGACATGTGATACTGCGTGAGTAATATAACTAGCTGGAGTAGTGGATACTGCTGTAATATCAAAATAATCTACTCCATTAATAGAGAATGAAGCATTAATAGCTAAAGTTCCAGAAGTCTGAAGAGAAATTTT
>Ga0307379_10006104_pt1 | contig 16637 bp, 15 predicted proteins | sample UN2MG_FD_202237 | JGI IMG/M metagenome (GOLD analysis project Ga0307379, IMG submission 202237) | Soil microbial communities from Risofladan, Vaasa, Finland - UN-2 | ecosystem: Environmental > Terrestrial > Soil > Coastal area > Acid sulfate soil | place: Finland: Risofladan, Vaasa | collected... | reverse complement strand
AGCTCTTAGGGGCAACCGGCGGTGCGGGCGCCGAATTTGTCCGGTTGCAGCGGGCAGAAGGGCCCTCGTGAGGCGTGCACGCCCACATTTTCCCAGTACACTGAGCAAGGGCTCAGCGCTGCTCGATTGCGCCCGTATCCGAGAGAAGGAGACGCAAGCGTGAAGGGGATCATTCTAGCCGGCGGAAAGGGCTCGCGCCTCTATCCCACGACGCTTGCCACGAGCAAGCAGCTGATGCAGGTCTACAACAAGCCGCTGATCTATTATCCGCTTTCGGTGTTGATGCTCGCGGGCATCAGGGAGGTGCTGGTGATCAGCGCGCCCGACGATCTGGATCGCTTCACCCGGCTTCTCGGCGACGGCCATCGGATCGGCATGTCCTTCTCCTATGCGGTCCAGCCAAAGCCGGAGGGCATCGCCCAGGCTTTCATGATCGGCCGCGATTTCATCGGCCAAGACAGCTGCGCGCTGATCCTCGGAGACAACATCTTCTATGGGACGGGCCTTACGCCGATGCTGCGGGCGGCGGAAGCACGGCCAGAGGGCTGCACTATATTTGCCTATCTGGTGAAGGATCCCGAGCGCTACGGCATCGTCGAATTCAACGAGGATGGGATACCGATCGGCATAGAGGAGAAGCCGACCTCGCCGAGATCCCACTGGGCTGTGGCCGGCCTCTATTTCTACGACAATCGGGTGCTCGATATCGCGCAAGGGCTCAAGCCTTCGGATCGAGGGGAGCTTGAGATTACCGACGTCAATCTCGCCTATCTCGCTGACGGCGCCTTAACATGCGAGCGCATGGGGCGCGGCTTCGCTTGGCTCGACACCGGGACGCCTGACTTTATGCTCGATGCCGCGGAGTTCGTCCGCACCATTGAGCACCGCCAGGGCCTGATGATCGCCTGCATCGAGGAAGTGGCCTATCACAACGGCTTCATCGATGCGGAGCAGCTGCTGAGGCTCGCCGCTCCGCTCGTCAATACCGACTATGGCCGCTATTTGCAGAGCGTGGCAAAGGAAGCCCAACCCCCATATTGAGGCCCGCTTGTGAGGCCAAGCTTGGGGTGATTTCCAGCTGCGGCTTAGCGGGGTTCTAAATGGGCATTCTGGTCACAGGTGGGGCGGGTTTTATCGGCAGCCATATGGTTCTGGCTCTGCTCGAGGACGTGGTCGTTGTCGACAATCTGTCAAGTGGCTTCGACACCCTCGTTGGCCACTCGCTTTCCTGGGAGGGTCGGCTGAAGGTCTCTCGCAAATGGTTGACTGGCACCTCGGGAATTACAAGGATTGGCTGGACAGGTGTACCGGTCGCCACCAAGGACAGCGCCTCGGAGTTCTAACTGGCGACGTGGCGCAGAAGAGAAAAACGCTAGCCCGGCCAAACGCGCATGAAAGTACCTCTTCTTCTCCCCCTCCTTCCGTCAGCGGACGACCTTCTTCCGTATCTGCGTCGCATCGATCAAAACCGGATTTACTCGAACTGGGGGCCCCTCGTTGCTGAACTGAGCGAGCGCATCGCCAGCTTTTTCAATGTCTCAGCTGAAAGGATCGTAACGGCGAGTTCTGGCACCGCTGCATTGGTCGGCGCCATTCTTGCAACGGCGGGGCGAGCGAACGCTCACCGGAATGTGGCGGTAACGCAGGCAATGACATTCGTCGCGACCCTCTCCGCAATGGAGCAATGCGGGTACACGGCGAGAATTATGGACGTCAAGAGAGACACGTGGTCACTGGACCCTGAAGCGGTGCGGAACCGGACCGACCTGGACGAAGTCGGAGTGGTCGTCCCAGTAGCTGCTTATGGCCGCCCGATTGAAATTAGGTCATGGGAACAGTTTTCACGAAACACTGGAATACCTGTCGTCATCGACGCTGCTGCGTGTTTTGACACACTCGGGACGTCCCTTGAAAGATATGTTGGCGCTATACCACTTGCCTTGAGCTTCCATGCGACGAAGGTCTTTTCGACAGGTGAAGGCGGGTGCGTGATTTGTGCCGACGGCCAAGTTGCAGAACGCGTCACTGCGGCACTAAACTTTGGCTTTTTCGTTGACCGTAACAGCCGTGTGCCCAGCATAAACGGTAAGATGAACGAGTACAGTGCAGCTATGGGGCTGTGCAGCTTGGACCGTTGGAGCGCGATCGCGCGATCGCGCCGTGCTATTTTAGATTTTTACAGTGAGGTGTTCACGGGCCTGCCGGGATGTAGAATCGTACTATGGCCTCGCATCAGCAGTACATACGTATTGCTCCTCTGCGAAGAAGCCAGTCCAGATTTCGTGATCGCTCAACTCCAGCAAAATGCGATCGATTACAGGTTGTGGTATGGATCTGGTCTGCACTTACAGACATACGTGCAACGGATGGCCGGTCAGGGACGCTTGGCCGTGACCGAAGATCTCTGTTGCCGGCTGATCGGCATGCCCGTAGTGGACTTCAGCGACGAACAACACACGCAGCTCAGACGGTTTTCGCACGTAATTTCGACATCTTACCGAGGACAGATATAAATGATGAGGAACGACGATAAGGCTGCGTTCCGTCCCGCAGGCCGGGGTTATCTTGGCTCCCAACCAAGAGGCACGTCGCCTTGGGACCGAGATGTCCGGAAAACCTGGACAGTGTATTCGTACAAACCGTAATCAGCGATGATGTTGATATTTCTGGATAGCTTTGACACGCAAAACGCCGCGGCACGGTCGAGTGGCCAGTGAAAAAGATCATCTCGCGTCCAGTCGACGTGCGGGCTCATCACATTGAATGACATAGCCTCGCCGGTGGCCAGCCAAGAACACTCAAGCAGCTGGTAAGCGAAGTTCTCCATAGCTTCATGCGAAAGTGAGTTCTTGGCGGTGAGCACTCCGTTCAAAGCTGTATAGTCGAATGAGCAACCGGGCATCGGATTGGCAGCTATGTCGCGGACTTCAAAGCGGTGGGTGGACCAGAGGCGCCTTGCCTCTGCGACAAGAGGTTCGCTGACATCGATACCGAGGTACCTGCCCGCTATGGAGCCATACCTTTCCTCAAGAAAGGGAACGGCGAACCCAAGACCACACCCGACATCCAGCACCGTGAACGGCCGCTGCGCCTCTATCATCCTGAATATCGCCTCGCAGCGCCGAACGCCTTTCTCCAGTGCACCCTCTCGGTCCATCCAGACGGCAGCAGGGTTGGCGCCTCGTGAAGCGACGCTTTTCTCAACGGGTGACGATAAGATGCGGTTGATTTCGGTCCTGTTCAACGAAGCTGCCTCTTTTCCCGTCAGGAACGCTTAACTTGTCCAGCCGTAGCGCTAAAACTCTCCCTCCCGGTAAGCCGGGAAATACCCGTGTCCGGTGGCAAAAATCGGACTTAATTTGGCATAGATCTCAGCTTGCAACACGCGACCGCACAACCACGCCGGTCTCTTCCCAGTCGACCAACCCTGCTTGAACTGGCTTAAGCCATCCGTCGAGTTGGCCGCGCGACCAGCACCAAGGTTAATGCACGTCACTCTCTCGGTGAAATACTCAATTGCCCGCCACTTGGTGGCATAGGAAGCCCGAAGTTCGTAACCGACGGAACTAAATGCCGCAAGGTGAGCTTGCGCACAGTCATCCTGTGAATACCACAGGTCTAGCCCAATCGTCTGCCCATTATGGAGAGCCCGAAACATGACGATTCCAGGAACTGCCAACTGTTTTTGGAAGGCAGCTCGCGAAAAGCGTCGTAACCCTCGGATGGAATGGCGAGCTGCGAGCACACTGAACATCTGATCCCAATCTTCAAGATAGGCGAGAGGTTCTGGGCAAATTTCCACATCAACGTCGCGCAGCGCCCGCAATGCATGTCTTCGGTGTGATGGATTCACAAAACTAGCGAGGGGCTGACCCGTTTCAATTATGAAGTGCTCCTTAAAGCGAGTGACATTATCAAAGCAGGCCTCAAGCAACCCGTGTGAGTATTTCCCGAATGGGTCTGTTACCAAAACAACCGCGACCAGCTGTTCCTTCAGGATTTCCAGATCATGATGCAGCCCAGCCCAGTTCACGCAGCAGAAAAGCGGGTAACAACCCATAGCATCGCGTAGACCACTCTCACCAATTCCGCGGGCAAGAAGCCAGCCTCCGCTGGCCGGAAGAAAAATTGGCTTTCCGAACTCCGAATGAGAGGCGGCGTATTCAGAATGCAGGTAACCGGTCAGCATGGCTTTTGCCGCCTCAACACGATCGCCGCCGCTGGGACACCGGTGCGTTCCGATTTTTCGCGATCAGCGCAAGTCTTCGGCCGTTGCAGCGGAGAACGGACATGGCATGAGCCTAAAGTCAGAATTTGCGAAACCAAGTGAGAGATGCGGCATTTTTGGGGACGTCGGCTGGCCGGGCGGCCGATGGGCTTAGGATAGCTCTGGCGACTGCGATCCGATGGGTCCGGCACGCGAGACCGGGGATCACACATCCCAGCCTTCAGGGGCAGCGCCGCTCCAAGCTTGACCCTCATCGGTATTACATTCTCCGGCTCGTCGAGGCGACGCCCGATACGACGATCTTCCGCGCCTACGCCCCGACTTCAATACGATCGAGTACGCCTTCGGCAAAGCTGAAGACGCTTCTGCGCAAGGCGGCTTAACGGACCGTCGAGGGTCTCTCTAGAATGCGCAGACTACCCGCCGCCGCTGGGTAGGATCCGGACTAAGGCAAATCCGTTCTTGATCGGCTGGGTTTCGAAATCTGTTCAATCTCTCGGCGCCCAGAGCAGACCTCACCGAGGACCCCTGCCCTTAGTGCAGCCCCCTGCGAACCGAAGACCGCTTTAATGAGACCTAAGTGAAGTGAATAGCTTTTTTTATTTGCTCGGCGTTGGGGAAATCTGGAAAGAACAAATCATGTTGTATTAATCGTGATTGGGCAAATGGATATTTGCGACTGATGAATGTTTCTTCCAGCGCGTCTTCGAAACGCCAGCTTGCCGCAATGCGCAGGTCATCAGAATTTGTCACTCCAGTGCGATGAACTGTAAAAGGCGACATGAAGACGACGTCGCCTGCATTGACCTCAATTGGCATGAATTCTTTATCGCACAGGTAGGAGTCATCGATAGTGTATTCATTATTATCAATCGCTCCCGGACACAATCCTTGCAAGTGGCTTTGCGGCAGAACTTCTAAAGGAAATCGCACTTTGTCTACGTCATGAAACGGTAACCACACTACGATGGCATTCAAGCTTGTTTGAAGTCCTGTCCAGTCTTGATGTGCCTCAAATCCATGGTATCCTTGAGCAAAACGAAGACGATTACTCATGATATGGAACAGTGGGTGTGTGTGCATGATAGGTAGAGCAATTCCAAACTCCAAACAAACACTGGCAACTTCTTTTGACAGAAAGATCTCATATAGCGATTTTATCTTGCTTAACACATGAAGTGTTGCAAGGTATAGACTCTGATCAAATCGATACATTGTCGATAGGTTTTCATGTAGGCCAGCTATTTCATCAGATTTATTTATCGGCAAATTGTAGTATAATAAGTGCCTTTTAATGATAATATTTATGTCCATTAAAACGTCATTTATATAATCAAGAGAGCTTAAATCCTGTGCGAGATAGTAACCATCAGAAATATACTTATCTTTAGCATCTGAGGGCAGTGTTAGCATTTTCAATCAGATCCATGTTAGCTTATCTTTTTGAACTAGCATACTACTCTACTATATATTATGTAGTTCTTCTGTTTTTGTTATGATTACCGATGAAACCGTCGAACGATTCCATCACGGAATAATGATCCATGGCTGACAAATTGTGGGACGTCTTCGTCCGCAACGAACTGTTGTAGGTATTCTTCATACAGTCTATCTGAGTTTGCTAGCTTCACCCACCTTCTGACTTGCCAGCCATGATCCTGGGACAGATGTGGGTTTAAGTCAAAGCCAATTCGCGCCAATTCGATCTTGTCACGAAAGGCTGAGTACCTTCGAAAGGGATAGTGCAACAAATAGACCCCATCAGGGGCAGCAACTGATTTAGCATGCAAGGTTCGCACGCTGTGATCGCCCTCTCCGACCGCTATCGCAGTTCTCGGCTGAACAAGTACCTTGCCAGGAATCGCTGTAAAGATCCATGGAGGGTGAAGCGCCTCTTTCCATTTTTCCCGTTCTTTACGCGACCTGGAATGCCGTCGGTCGATTCTCAATGTGATAGCGTCAACAGCGGTGAGACGCTGCTCGTCGCAGCGGGCGACGGACAAAGGTGCGGTCACGTTGAAGCGCGGAATAGAGGCTGACTCGGCGTCCGCACACTGCTCACGAAGCGCAGGATCTTGGATACTCATCGTAGGCGTCACTAAAAGTTCATCGGGGTCGCAGAACAGACACCAATCAAATGACTCACATGTCGATCTCAAGATCGACAACATAATATTCGAGGAATCCAGAAGCGCTATTCCGGGGAACGGTACCAACTCGACTAATCCACGCCATTCCTGAGAGTTTAAAATGTCGCGCGTTCCATCTGTCGAATCGAAATCCATTACCAGAAGACGTTCAAATCCGAGCTTTCTGTAATGTGCCAGAAAGATCCCTATCAAATCGATGGAATTCCAAGTTGTCGTCGAAACTGAAAACACCAAGTCACGACCTTATTTCTGCCGCGCCGAAAGCATTGACGGTCGGAATAATGACGCGCCAGTTGAATTCCCCGCGCAGACTTACCCATAAGCAAGACCTTAGGAATTTCACGGAATCGGAAGCCCTTCGGCCCTTGGTTCCCAGCTCCGCCGGGCGCTTGAACCGCGGATCACACGCCAAAAGAGTTACACCGTTCAATCACCGCGTTAATCTGCTCGTCGGTCATGATGGGCGAGAGCGGTATGCTTACGATAGTGCGATGAACCTCTTCGGAGATCGGATATGACCGTTCACTACACTGTCGATAGGCTTGTTGGCGGTGCGGCGGTATTGGATAGTGGATGAGCGTACCGATACCGCGGTCGGCCATGTGGTTTATAAACGCTTGGCGCTCCTGAGTGCGGACCACGAACACATGCCACACGTGAGCCACTTCGCTCTTTGGCGGACACGGCAAAATCAGCTTTGGGTTCTTGATACCCTCATAATACTGGCGCACAATCCGCCGCCGCGCTTGATTCTCTGCATCTAGGTATTTGAGTTTGACCGAAAGTGCCGCAGCCTGAACCTCGTCGAGGCGGCTGTTCACTCCTTGGTACTTGTTCTGATACTTCTTATGACTTCCGTAATTGTGAAGGGCGTGGATGACCTCGGCGAGGTCGCGCTCGCACGTGGTGACTGCGCCGGCGTCCCCGAGCGCTCCGAGATTTTTGGACGGATAGAAGCTGAATCCGCACGCGTGGCCAAGACTGCCCGTCCTGCGCTTTCCGTGCGCTGCTCCTGCCGCCTGTGCGGCATCTTCGATGATCTTAAGGCTGTGCCGATCGGCAATCGTTTGCATTGCTTTAGAATAGGCAACCTGCCCGTATAGATGCACCGTTAGGATGCCCTTCGTTCGACCGGTGATGTGTGCTTCGATAAGTCTTTCGTCGATGGTGTAAGTTTTGATGTCAGGTTCGACGAGAACCGGCGTGAGGCGGTTCTCCGTCACAGCGAGAATGCTTGCGATGTAGCAATTTGACGGCACGATGATCTCGTCCCCTTCGTTGAAAACACCGAGCTCCTTGTAGCCACGAATGATCAGCGTGAGTGCGTCAAGTCCGTTGCCGGTGCCGATCGTGTGCGCTGCGCCGCAGAATGCAGAGAACTTAGCCTCAAATTCCTCCAATCGCTCCCCGAGGATATAAGATCCAGAATCGAGCACTGCGGTCAGCACCTCGAGAAGCTCAGCCCGATGCGCAGCATTGACGGTCTTGAGATCGAGAAACGGGATCCTCATACAACCGGTATCCGTTTTCCTCGACTAATGTTCAACGACCCTGAATACAGGAATTGGAAGCACAAACTTCGATTTTACTCCCTTCCTGCGCCACTGCTCCATGATATAATTGTCATAGTGCCAGGCAAGGATGACGATGTAGTCCGGCTGTTCTTTGAGGATAATGTGGTTCGGTACGATCGGAATATGCGTGCCTGGCACATATTTGCCCACTTTCTCAGACTCCGGAATCTGAGCGACATATGACAGAAGGTTGTGGTCGAGTCCGTAATAGTTGATGAGGACGGTGCCACGGCCCGGGCACGAGTCTGCAACAAACCGCTTGCCCGTCCGCTGCGCTTCGTAGGCAAGCGTCATGAATTGTTCGCGGTTGTGCTGGACGCGCTCGCGCCATTTCGCCCAGGTCTCCGGTTTGAAAAGGCCTTTATCTTCTTCTTCTTTGAGCAACTCGCCGACGCGCGGCGAGGTCGGTAGAACGCCCTTGCGCGCGACGTATGCTCGGATATTGCCGCCATAGCGCGACGTCCGCTGCACGTCGAACACCTCCAGGTCGTAGTATGGAAAGAGCGTGACAAGCGATTTGAAACTATAGGTTCGGATATGCTCGTGGTAGATGCCGTCGAACTGGTTGCGCTCTAGGACATCGAGAAGATACTGGCTCTCGGTGACGAACGTGCCATTGGTGTCTAGTAGCGTTGACAGGCCCCGCATCACTTCACCCAGAGGCGCCATGTGGGCAAACACGTTCGTCATCGTCACGATTTGTGCGCGGCCGTGCTGAGCAACAATTTCTTTGGCAACCGCTTCAGTGAAGAATTTCTGAATCGTATTGATCTGATTTTCCGCTTGCGCGATTGTTGCGATATTGGTCGGCTCAACGCCGACAACCCTCATTCCGTTTCGCCGGAAGCCGGTCAAGAGCGTCCCGTCGTTGCTGCCGATATCAACGCAGAGCGAGCCATCAGCGATCGAGAAGCGTTTTACGATGTTGTCCGCAAATGTCCGCTGGTAATCTTTTAAGGGCTTCGAGATGCCGGCACGATACGGATAGTCCAGCGGGTAGATTATTTCGCCTCCAACCACGTAATCGAGTTGCGCCAATCCCGAGTCAGGGCAGATCATCAACCTAAGAGGATATTGCGTCTCCGGTTCATTTAGTTGAACTTCCGATAGAAGCGCGTCGCAAGGCGGCTGATGGCCGAGATCAATTGCCTCGAACAAATTAGTCGAACCGGTAACCTGACAGCGATCGAGCTTACCCGGTGCCACGTCGTGATTTGGAGATGTCATGTATCGGACCCGTAACGGCGGTTCAGTTGGCTCACGGTGATTGGCCCGAATTGTGGTCCCGATCTTTGCATTAGTTATGTTAGTCCCGCGCCCTGCCCTGGGATGATCGCCGCGGAAGCGGACGGTCGGTACCCGAGCGAACTATGCGGGCGGACTCGGTTTTTAGGTTCGTCGCGCGATCAGCGCACCCTCCTCCTCCACGTGTAGAACCTCTCTCGAGCGAGCAGCTTGCCCTTAGCGCTAGCTTGCAAGCGGCGACTCTGCTGCCCTCGGGAGAACGGTTTGCCGAGAACTTCGACGCAGGCCCAAGGATGGACTGCTCAATGGAGAAATCCTCTACACACGGAATGAGGCCAGGATAGTGATCGAAGGCTGGCGGCGTCATTACAAAACGTTCGGGCCGCAGGCCGCCTGGCCGAGACGCAATCCTTTGAATTAGGGTCTGAACCCAATCGGGTCGTCAGGCAGAGTTCGCAATTTGGAGCACTTTCCGGGCTGATTGAATTATTGGGGATTCCCTAGGTTCGTCGAGTCTGATTCGAGCTGCATGTTGGTGAATGAGGCCAGCATGCAGCTTTCCACTGATCTTCGCCGTCGGGTCGTCGAGGCCACTGCCCAGGGCATATCGTGCCGCCAGGCAGCCGAGCGGTTTGGCGTCAGCGCGTCGAGTGCAATCCGCTGGCAGCAGGTCCGGACGAACGGCACGATCGAACCGCGGCCGCAGGGCGGCAACCGCCGTTCGAAACGGATTGAGGCACATTCGCAGGTGATCCTCGGACTGGCGGTTGAGACACCGGACATAAAGCCGGCGCCATCCTCCTATAACTCCCTTCATGCTCCCCCGACTTCAACCCGATCGAGATGGCGTTTGCCACGCTCAAGGCCTGCTACGCACCGCTGCCACGCGGACAATCCCGGACCTCGGCGACGCTATTGCTCGCGCTATCCAACGGCTCACTGTGAACGAATGCCGAAGCTACTTCACTGTTGCCTGATATGATGATTTCTGACCGGAAAGCGCTCTGGATCCCGTTTGACCAGTCGCTGCGGCTGCCGGTCCCTCACAAATATAGAAAAATGTTCGTTAAGGACGCCAAACAATCGTAGAAAACCAACTAAGGCTTTTTCCGATTATGAAACATCATATTCGGGCTCTAGGCCAGAATTGGGAGATCAACGCCCCAACTTTGACTCGCATATGACCGTACCGACCTTCGAAATTCATCCTCCTTAACCGGACCAAGACTCGCTCTGATATGCGGGTCAAGATATTCTTTGTATATAATGTCTAGATATGAGCCCTCTATCGGTTTCACAGAATTGAAGCCGACTTCCCTCAGTGTAGCGCCCCACAAATGTATAAAAGATGATTTGGCTGTTTTTTCCAACACTTCGTCAGTAAATTCAGGAAAAAGTAGTTTTGGCGCCTCTTTCCAGTGAAGCGGATAAAATTCAAATTTATCTCGTTTATGATGTATCAGCTCTAGTTCGTTGAAAATTTTCGTAAGTGCCAGCGGACCCGTCGATCCCCAACGTGAATTTATGGGATCAACTGCGGAAATATAGTCCAGCAGTCTGCTTATTGCTAAATGATTTCTCGGAAATTTCAGTACCGCATTGTTAATAAGGCCAATACGCTCTTCAGCAAATGCAATTTCTACATCAGGCACCTCGTCCGTATTGCAGACGACGTCACTGTCCACCCACCAGCCGCCGACCTTACTCAAAAACTGATAAGCAAATTGGTCGGTGAAGGTTTCCCAGCCGCCGTGTGCGCGGAATACTCTCGCTCCCGAAACGATTCCTTCAGCATCCCGTAGTTTGACAAACTCGGGGACATCCTCAACGAAATTATAGGTATAGAGGTTGAACAGATGACCATGCCCCTTAAAAGTATTTATGCAGGCATTTGCAATAGGTAGCAGTCGATCGCCAATCCATACCGAATTGAATTCTATCATCTGCATCAGCGATACATCACGCGTTGAACTGCCGACAAAACCGGTTAGATTATTAGTTTACCGAAGCGCCTGTAATGTGTGCCAGTCCTGAAACAGCCGACTCAGCTCGGCGCGCTGCAAGACGCACCTACGGCCGTTTAACGCCCATCCAGGACCGGACTTGTGAGGTGTCCAGAACCCAAACTACTTGTTCCGTCTCGGTCCCAGCGAAGCTAGTGCAAGTTCAAGATGGTCTACATCAATCATTATATCCATACCGAAATTATATAGAGAAAAAGGCGTGTTAACCGGAACTAGCTGCGCGTATTGATGCTTCATAGCCAAACAAAGTTGGATGACGCTCGGGTTAATGTAATACGGTGAGAATATCTCTATCACGTCCCTTTGCATTGCCATGAACCCGCAGTGCACGAACGCCGAGCCATGCGGTCCCAATATGACTTCCATGTCCCTATCGATCGCTACTTGCTTTCGGAGCGTATACTCGCCGAAGTCTATAGGAACAAAACCATTCTTCTTTATACACGAATAAACTTCTTCCTTGTTGACAACATCACGTCCTTTTTTTGTTTGGCCTCCGCGTTCGGCCCATATACGGTCGCCCATCCCCGTCTCCAAGTCGGCAGCCTCATACAGTTGGTCTCTAAGGCGATGCACGACCCCGGGAAATTTATGAGCCGTGAAGTGACTAATGGTTGTCGTGAAGAAAGCGAATTTGAAAGTTATTGGCCCGGCTACCGAAATAATTCGCTCTGGCGGAATCCCAAGCAAACTGAACGATTCGTGACAGAAACCTGGATACCATTGTGGAATTACGTACGGGCCATCGAATCCGAATGCCTCGAGTACGATTACCTTAAGTAGTTCTTCGGTCCAGTGCCCAAAGTTCTTCGAATAAATGTTACCAAGAATACATACCTCATCTTGCGAGCTATCGAATGTCTCTGGATAAACTACACGGTCGCAGGCGCTGGGCAGGGCCACGCCAGGTTTTCGGCCCATCCGCACGTCCAGATGGGAGCTGTAGTTGATTGCTTCCTCCGGTACAAACCCATTCCAGACGGGAATTCCATAATCCGGGAGATAAAGCACATCGCGAACTTTGAATACCTCGATACCGTGAGCCCAGCCGACCAGTTTGCCGACCCGGATGCTGTCATCGGCCACTCTTGGAATACTCAGGCATTTTAGCTGGTTCAGATCAATTCGTGCGTGAGGATCTGTTGAGGGGGCCAGAAGTTGCTCTGAGTTATTTTGCTCCGACACTAGACTCTCTACCAGCATGCTGTTGGCAAAGATCGGTCAAACTGCTGGCTGATGCGAGTCGTGGGATCGGCCATCTAGCCCTTCTGGCTTATCGCAGGGTCTCTCGAGTTCGAAACGTTGTAGCAGCGGTCCAAAGCGCAGAGTCACACACAATGTAGTGGTGTGGCGTTCAAATGCAAGGCTAGGCCACCGTATGCATGGTTCTTCAAGATAGAATCCCGCTGCTCCCGCATCGATCCTCGCCAAATCAATGGCCGGAAGGGGATATAGTTGTAATGGCGGATGTGTTTACATCCTTGCCGACGGCCGTGGAAACCACAACGCGTGCCATAGCGCCGGAGGCTCATCCACGAGGTGAGGATTGCCGCATACTCGCATCGGGCAACTGGTGGCGCAACGCTGGCGAGGAATGTGCCAATGCAGGGCCTATCTGCTGGAACTCATCATGTGCGCCGTTGGCGTTGCGGGCTTCGCTCTGGCCTATGGCGGCCGAGCCTATGTCGAGCTCTTCTGGGGTGACGAGACTATAACTGCTGATGTTATCCGGTTGAGCACTGTCGATCTAGTAATTAACCGGTATTCTGCGGGGCACTCGCCGCTCTATTTCCTCATCGCCAAGGCGTGGATGATGGCGATAGCCTCCGAAGGCGAGTTTTTGTTGCGTGTCCCATCGCTCGTCTTCATGGGTCTAGCCGGCGGGTTGCTGGCATCTGCCGCATCACGTGCCTGGGGTATAGCAGCGGGTCTCCTGCTACTTACGATGTGGCTAACCAACTCTTTCATCGCCTACTATTCAATCGAGGCGCGTCCCTACGCTCTGCTGGTGCTGTTTTTGGCGATCACGCTATGGAGCGCGACGCGATTGTGGCTCGCTAAGTCCCAACCACCCTTGCGCGGCCTCGTGGCAATTTCAATTTTAGCACCTGTATTCGCCGCGGCGACTATGCCCCTCGGAGCTGTTGCCGCTATCGCCATGGAAGCGTGCGGAATCTGCAAGATGAGCGACGACCCTTTCGCCCGCTTCTGGCGCCAGCGCGCTTTCTTAAGTATCACCGCAACGCTGGCGACCATCGCCGTCTTCATGAATTGGAACAGGGCTGCGAGCTGGATCGATGAGCCCGTGTCGATGCGTACGCTTGGGCAGATTGCGAACAACATCTATTTGAATGACTGGTACTCTGCACGCCACGGGTACCTCGTCCTCATTGCTTCGTTTGCAATATTACTATTCGCGATTCGTGCCCTACAAATTGCGTGGCGCGAGCCTCCGGTCCGCTTTGCTGCCGGTCTTGCGGTCCTTTGTCCAGCTGCCCTGGTTGCCTTGAGCACCAAAGCCAGTCTTATGTCCCCAAGCTACTTCATCCCCGCGGTTCCGGGCCTTCTCGTGCTCGTCGCTGCAGGCGTTACCAATGCTCCGGGCCGCAAGGGGTGGGCAGCGGCAGCTGCTGCTGCAATCCTGATAATGACGCTAGCCTTTCAGTCTCCACCGCTTGCTCGACGCTTTACGCCCGAGTTACAATTGGCGCTGATCGCAGAGCTCAAACCAGGAGCCTTGACGGGCGGTACAAGCAGTTGGTTTGTGATGAAGACCCTGAAATACTATTTACCGCGTTACACCAAACTACCGGCCCAAATCAGTAAAATAGAAAAGCCACTTACGGCCGAAGACCTGCCACGGGGCAATAGGCTGTATTGGCTGTTCGACAATTTCAGCATGGCTGGCGATGCGCCGGTGCTATGCAGCTATCGATTGAAGACCGGCAATGTTTTAGTTCTCGGGCGTTCGAGCGCGGCCTTGCCCGCGGCAATGCGAAATTGCGCTGCAGTTAACCCCTGACACATCATGTGTGCTTGTGAGGGTTATCTCCTGCATGTGATCTCGGTCTCATCCCAGGGGTTAACGAAACCCAATATTCGTTACACTTGATCGAGGACAAATATAGGGACTGAGCTCAATCGGCCGATATTTTAGCTGCTCACCGCCTCACTCTCATCGTCCGGGGGCGTAGCGTACGCTTAGATATTCTATCCTGCGTTGTCCGTTAGACATTAGCCTTAAGAGAAACTACCCCTCCTTGTCATGAGACTGATTAAGGTCTGGCTTGAAAATGCTTCCCTTAACCTTTGTCCAATGTACATCCGTGTCCTTGTACGGAAAATGCATGCTAGGGAGGATCGTGTAGCGGTCCAGCTCAGCTTCCGATAGTATTTCGACTTGGCCAAACGCCTGCCGAACCTTTTCGAAATCTCCAATTGTCCGGCACATTAAGTTCGCAAATGCGGGTACGGCCTTATCCTCGTTGTATTTTTCCTGTTCTTCGAACGCCTCGAAAGAACCCGCCCGGTGCAGCAAGTCAAGAAAGGTGAAGAGCCCTGGGCCTGTGGTGAGCCAAACGTCTTCAGTTAAACGATTCTCGATGTTCGCAGTCGCAATTTCGAGCACCAGGCGCAAAAACAAACTCGCCGGTGATCGAAATAAGAAAAACGCATTCATGATATTCTGGTTGGGCCGACGAAAAATGGCGCCCGCTCTAATCCGCTCGGAGAGCAGGGGCTGCAACTCTGCAATGCAGAGCATGTCGGCGTCGGCATACGCACCACCCGATGCCAGAATGGCACAATATCTGAAATAGTCCGCCTGCATTGCCGGGACAGCACAGGCTCGAAATGCCTTAACCTGTCGCATTGAAAAATGGGCGGTGATGAACCGATCGGCAGCCACCTGGTCGAAGAGCATGTATTGCGACGACGGATTTACGTAGCGAAAGGAATAAAGCAGCGGCGAAATATAATTCGGGATGTCTTTTGAATGCCAGTACTGATAAATATGCATTGTTCTCACCAAAGTTATCATTCATTATTTTGGTTTCTTTACAAGACTTAGTCTATACTTACAATCTAGCGAAGTTTAAGCCTCATGAGCTGCAAGCGCACTCGATGGCCGCAGCGAATTGCGCCAGCGGCTCCTCCCAGGTCCAAAGCTTCGGCCTTCGCGCGCGCAAAAGCCCGCCGGATAGCACCACTTCAACAAACTCCTTGAGCGCACTCACGACTTGGTCCGAGTCGTTGGAGGTCGTGATGCCGAATTCGCGATGCGCTGGGATGTCTGAGGCAATGACCGGGAGACCGAGCGCGAGCGCCTGGCCGATACCGAGATTGTAGCCCTCCCATTGGGAGAAATTCATATAGATGTCGGCGGCGGCGTAGAGATCGATCAGCTCTTGGTCGGAGACGTTGGCCGCCACGGACAGCCCCATGGCTTCCACTTCGGCAACGTCCTCCCCTGTGGCCCTGCCGCAGAGCACGAACTCGATCCTGCCGTCCAGATCGGGGTGGTCCGTTCGGAACCGGTCGGCGACCGCGGCATAGATGTCGACGCCCTTGTAGCGCCGCTCGGCGCGCTGAAAGCGGCAGACATTGAGCACGACCGCCTTGTCATTCCAGCGCCGCGCCGCGCGTGTCCGCCGCCGACGAGCCAGTAGCGCACCGCTCCAGGTTGCGAGATGCGAATTACCAAGGCGGATGACCCCCACCTCCCCGTCCCGCTCCATCTCGGCTCGCACGGCGGCGGAGATGGCGAAGACGCGGTCGGCAATGCCGAAGCAGAATTGACGCTCGACATGCTGCAGGTGACGAAGCTCGGCGTCCGGAAAGAACGACGGATTTGGCTCCCCATAGTCGTAAAGAATGCAGCGGGGCCGATCGCCAATCCATCGCACCATTGAGAAGAACGGAAGAGTGTGGGCCACGACGCAGTCCATGTCCTTGGCGACCGCATAGGCCGCGGCTTCCGCCGGATCGCTGAGCTGAACGAGCTCGCAACCCTCATAGGCGATCCCCTGATGCACGCGAGGTCCGCCGACGAAGACTTCGTGGCCGCGTTTCGCCAAATGCTCAGCCTGCAATTGCAACACGACCGGCACGCCGTGACCCATCTCGTGCACGATGCTCAGCATGAGGATTCGCAGACCGCCGCGAGCCGCGACATGCTTGCGCCAAGGCTTCTCGCGCCGCGGCGGGAAGGCGATGTCATAGGTCCGTTCGTAGCTCAGATTGGGGCTGTAATAGGGGTCGTTCTGAAACACGCCCCGGTGCCGGGCGCGCATGTAGCACGCCTCCTCAAGGAACAGCTGCCGCTTCGCTTGATTGTCGTCATAGGCCCGGGTCCTCGACTCGAAATGCACGAGCAGCGGTTGGCCGATATAGACGTTTCGGTAGCCACGCTTGAGTA
>Ga0307379_10006102_pt1 | contig 16641 bp, 14 predicted proteins | sample UN2MG_FD_202237 | JGI IMG/M metagenome (GOLD analysis project Ga0307379, IMG submission 202237) | Soil microbial communities from Risofladan, Vaasa, Finland - UN-2 | ecosystem: Environmental > Terrestrial > Soil > Coastal area > Acid sulfate soil | place: Finland: Risofladan, Vaasa | collected... | reverse complement strand
GGCGGAAGTACCTGGCCTTGTCGCGGCCGTACCGAGGACCTGCGTGGTGCGCCCAGTCCGCGTTGGCCCGGCAGAAGGACTCCACCTTCGCCGCCTGGGCGCCGCCGCCGACGAAGATCATGTGGAAGCGGCCGTTCCTCGCTCGCACGGCCTCGGCCGACCGAAGCGTGAAGTCAATGTCCTTGAGGCCGTAGAACCGCCCGCAGTAGATGCCGGCGACATCGCCGCGCGTCATCCGCATTTCCTTCCGCAGGGCGGCGAGCTCCCACTGCCTGACTTCCTCATAATCCCTGACGAGCCGGGCGGTGTCGATGGCATTCTGAACTACGGTGATGCGGCTGTCGGGGGCGCCCAGCCGCCGCAGGACCGCCCTGGACCGCTCGGTGTACGCGAACCAGTAATCCACGCGCCGAGAGCATATCCTCTTCCAGCCCTCGGACAGGCCGTCTGGGCTGGGGCTGTGGAAATTCCTGCCGTGGCCCCAGAACGCCAGCTTCGCGCCGAGCGCCCTTCGCCCCCACAGCAGCAGGTGGTTCAGAATGTGCCGGTTGCCCTGCTGTACGATCACCAGATCGGCCCCGCGGAGATGCCTTAGAGCGGGCTGCCAGACGAGCGACCTGCGCCCGATGTGCAGATAACGGTTTCGCGTCCTGCGCCCGATGGTAAGCCGACCGACGATGTCCGTCTCGCCGGCGTGCGACCTGTCCGGCTGGCCGAAGACCAGCCGCAGGTCGATGCCCATCGACCGCAGGCGCTTGGCGAGGTGCTCGTAGAACGGCACGCGAAACGCCTTCACGAAGCTCTTGACTATGACGACCTTGCGCATCAGTTCTGCCCGTTCGGCGGGGCGCCCAGTGCGCTGGCCAGGTCCGCCATCGTGAAGTGGCCCACGCGCCGCGCGTGGCGGGACGTCAGGTGATCCAGCGCGACCCGGAGCTTGGCCAGATTCCCCGGCGTCAGACTGTTGGTCATTCTCGTGGTGGTGAAATGCCCCTTGATGGAGATCATCCCGCCGGCTGCGACCAGGCGGTCGATCTCGCTCTTGATGGCCGTCACGTCCCAGTCCAGAAGGACGTTCTGGGGGAAGTTGATCAGGCCATCGACGACGGACGGGTAATCGCTGCTGACGCGGCGTCTCGCCGCGTTCAGACCGGCATCGAGAGATGAACCGGCGATGTACGAGAATCCCTTGCGCCTCAGGACGCCGAGCAGCGACATGTCGCTGTTGATGTCCCAGCCGGGCTGCCGAAAGCCGCGCACGTCGAAGCCGGCGGCGCGGCACGTCGCCAGCCCCTCTTCGACGGCTCGTGCGGCCTGGCCCTCGCGCTTGAACGCAAACTCTGTCCGTCGAGAGAAGAAAGGATTCTCCCGCTGCCAGTGCCGCCAGCCGTGCATCGCGTACTCGATGTTGTATTCGCTCGCCAGCTTGTGGTAGTACCCGCGCCACTCGGCGTTGGCCGCGGAGGCTATGCTGAGTCGCTCCGCCGGCCTCGGCGGCGACGAGGACATCCTGCCGGACGGCCTGAGGTTCGGAATCACGAAGAACGTCACCGCGATATGCGGGTAGTCCGCCAGCAGCTTTCGGATTTCCGCCGCCAGAAGCCCTCTTATGTCGCCCCCGCAGTCCATGCCGTCCTCATCGGCCCGCATCGGGCAGAGGTCGTCGAGGTTGACGTTGCACGGCACGCAGCCGAGCCGCGACACCAAGTCCTCGACCGTCCGCACGTGCGCCGGGAGCCGGTAGCCGGGCGAGACCAGCGACATGGGTAGGTCCCGGCCCAGCAGCCTCCGCACAATCGCTCGTTTTATCGCGGTCTTGCTTGGCATGGTCGAGGTCATGCGGCCCTGCGCGCCGCCGTCCTGACCAAACTCTCTCTCACAGCGGCCCACGGTCCCGGCAGCAGCAGGCGAAGCTGCACCTTCAGCCAGCAGTAGGGCCACAGGGCGCCAGCGTGACGCTTGACGAAGACGATCCATTCGCGTGGAGGCAGACCCCTGGGGCTTCGGAAGATTGCGATTCGCTCGCGCAGGGGCAGGCGCGGATCGGCCCACGAGGACCCGTCCGGGTTGGCCCGGCACGTTCCGACGTATTGCCCGGCGACCCACGACCGGTAGCCGGCCTTCTCTGCCCGCAGGCCGTAATCGGTGTCGCCGAACCAGTGAGTGAACTCGGTGCTCACATTGCCGACGGCCCGCGCCACGGCGCACGGCACAAGCACGCAGTTCCCGTTGAAGGTGTCGCAGCGGCTTGGGCGCCCGTAGGGCTCGACGGGCGCAAAGGCCAGCGGCCGCCATCGGCTCACCCTCACGACCCCGCCGTAGGTCTGTTGCCTTGTGTCCGGATCGCACACCGGGCCCACGATTATGCCCTCTCGCCCGTGCAGGCGATTCACCTGCCTGGCTGCCGTCAGCATCGTCCACACGGCATCGGGGTAGAGCCGCGTGTCGTCGTTGAGCCACAGGTAGTAGTCGTAGTCGCCCCTTGCCGCCTCCGCGAAGGCCAGGCGCATCCCACCGCACCAGTAGAGCTCGCCCGTCCCGTGCACCACCGTCACCCAAGGGTGGCGGCGCTCGACGGCCTGTACGGTCCCGTCTGTGCAGCCGTCGTCAACGAGATACGCGTCCAGGCCGGCAGCGTCGTCCAACCGCTGCCCCGCCAGCGCGTCCAGACACGCAAGCGTGCCGGCCCGCCGGTTGTGGCACGTAATCAGGACCCCTATCCGCGCTTCGTTCATCCGCACACCGCCCGCGCCGGTGCGCCCCGATGCACAGGCAGCATCGCGGCCCGCGCCGCCGGCCTCGGCACGGCGAGGAACATCAGCCCCAGGAACAGCGGGTAGCTGAGGAATGTCTCGCCGTTCAGCATCAGCACCAGCAGCACCAGGACAAACGCGCTCCTCAGCCGATCCCCCTTCGTCACCGCAAGCATGCTCCTCCAGACGCACAGGCCGAACACGGCGAAGCCCACCAGCCCGAACCTGGCCACGAAGTCCGACATGCCGTTTCCCTGGCCGCCCGCCACCTGCGCCCACGGATGAAGCATGTATCGCGTGTGCGAGTGGAGACCCCATCCGAACAGAGGCCGGCGCTGGACGTATTCCCAGTCGAAGATCAGCGTGCCGAACCGGTTTATCTCCCAGCCGTGCGCCCTTTCCAAGGCGTCCGTGGACTGGGAGAGGAGCTTCCTCTTCACAAAGCTCCTCTCCCAGACCGCCCAGGCCGACACAGCGAGCACAACGACGGCTGCGTACGCCGCGAGCAGCCGCCTGCCGCCCTGGGCGCCGGGCCGGCGCCGCCACCGGAAATGCACCAACAGCACAAGCGGGAAGACGACGTACCCCATCGTTGACATCGTGGTCAGAAGGCAGACGGACAGCAGGATCAGCCGCCTCTGATATGCCCGTCGTTCGAACCTGTCCTTCGTCAGTCCGAGGAAGATCAGCGCCAGAAGCAGGTATCCCGCGAAGGCGCCCGGTTCCCAGAAGAAGCCGGCGTTCCTGTGTTCCCATCCAGCGGTCCCGAAGCAGTGCACCAGGATGTGGAAATGGTTCTGGGCCCCCACCAGCTCGGCAAGCGGCGCGAAGGCGCCCCTGAAGTCCACGCCGGCTGCCCTGGCCGCCTGGTCGGGCGCGTAGAATAGCAGGCTGATGATCCCCACGCCGAAAAGAGCGTTCACGTAGAGCCGAGGAAAGTCGCCGACCAGCCGGACGGCCGCGTAACCGATGTACAGGCGGACCAGGAAACCGAGGACCGTCACGACTGGAAAGAACCAGAACGAGAAGGCCTGCACGATCAGGATGCCCGCGAAGAAGAACACGGCTGGGTAGAACGCCGACTGATCGAGGAGCTTCTTGCGGCGGAGCAACAGGAAGGACAGCAGGCAGGCCATTGCCAGCAGCACCAGCTCTCCTCGTCCCGGCGGCGCGAACGCGGGGTTGCCGGATACGCACAGAAGGAGTACGACAACGGCGTAGTCCCACAGGCGCCTTGCGCCTGCGGCCCGTACGCTGGGGGTCATGCACTGCATTCTCGCCTCTCCGACACGAGTTGAGGTTGGAGTGCGCGGCCCGGCCACCACCGGTGGCAGGAACCGTGCGGTCCAATGGAGTCCTCGTCCGCCAGCGACCGGATCACCCTCGTCGGCGCGCCCGCGGCAAGGACATTGTCGGGCAGGTCTCCGGTCACGACGCTGTTGGCGCCGACCACGGTGCCCTGGCCGATTCTCACGCCCTTGAGGACCGTCACGTTCAGGCCGAGCCAGACGTCGTCGCCTATGACCACGGGGGCGCTTCGGCCCGGCTCGCCACGGCGGCGGGCGCACCTGTCCAGCGGATGCCAGTCAGTGTCCGTCACGGTGACGTTGCCGCCGCAAAGGACGCCGCTGCCGATGGAAATGCTGCGTTCGGCGGCTATCACGGTTCCGCTGAGGCCGCAGTCGTCGCCGATCTCGACCACCGCCCCCTCGCGGAGCGTGGATATCATGCACGACCTGTTCAGCCCGACACGGTTCGACCAGTACGCGGATCGAAACGTGCAGCGATCGCCGATGCGGATCGCGCTGCCCGGAAGCCTCCGGAAGACGACGCGCCCGCAGAACCGACACCCGCGCCCCAGGCGCACTCCCCACCATCGCGCGAGCAGGCGGCACAGCCACGTGTCGCGGCGCTCCCGAAGCAGCGTCAGGCCGCAGTTGACCAGATGCGGCAGCGTGTCTCTGTTGAACGGTCTCATACTGAGTGCAGTGGCGGCGCCTGGGTGCCTCGGTTTATGCTGCCTCGCGCCGGGTGCCATGTCCCGGCCGGGTGCCATGCTTCTGGCGCTGTTTGCCAGAAGCATGCTTCTCCGCCGCGCGTAGAAGCATGGCACCCGCTCATGCCGCGGCGCGCAGGGACCTCTCCCGCGCGATGACCTCGCGGTAGGCCGCCAGGAGTTGCCCGACAACGTGACGGGGACTGTGGCGGACAAGCGCCTCGTCACGGGCCCGGCTTCCGAGGCCGGCGGCGAGCCCGTCGTCCCGGAAGACCTCGCGTATTCGCTCGGCGAGCACCGATCTGTCTCCCGGCCGAAAGAGCAGGCCGGTTCGGCCGTCCTCGACCATGCTGGGGACGCCGCCCGCGTAGCCGGCCACGCACGGCATGCCGAGGAGCATGGCCTCGGCAAGGCTGTTGGGGCTGTTCTCTATGTACGAGGTCAAGGCGAAGGCGTGTGAGCCGCACAGTTCACGGCTCAGCCTGTCGGCGTCGATGTGGCCGAGGAACTCGACGCGGCCGTCCATCCCGCACCGGCCGACGCAGCGGTGGAGAATGTGGCCGTAGCCCCTGCCGGGGCGGCCGGCCAGCCGCACGCTGATGTCCGGGAACTCCCGGCGCAGCAGACCCGCGGCGGCGATAAGCGTCTCGACGCCGTTGTTAGGCGCGCGGGCGTTGCTCAGCATCAGGCTGTGGCGCCTGATGCCGCCGATGTCCCACCTTCGCTCGTAGAAGCAGCCGCGCATCACCTCGCCCACGTGGTAGTAGGCCGCGGACGGATTGATCGAAAGCACGTGTGCGCGGTCCCAGAGCGTGCGGCCGATGAAATGCCCGGAGCTTGTGATGATCTCGCACTCACGTCGGGCGTCGGCTGCCAGGCGGCGCCTGTCCCACAGGATGCCGCTGCCGCGGAGAAGCTCACCAAGCCCCTGCGATCGGATGATCTCCATGCGGGAAAGCCCGCCGAAGTATCGCCGCCGGTACTCCGACAGCAGCCCCTGGACGGACACGACCACCGGGCAGTCCACGTACCCCCGCGCCCCCAGCAGGCCGTAGAACGACTCGGTGCCGTGGACGTGGACCAGGTCCGGCCTCCAGGCGGCGGCTATGCCGGCGCACTGCCTCAGCAGGCGCTTCGTCACCGCCTCCCGCCACGGAAGCCTCCACGCCAGCCGCGAGCACCCGACAACAAAGTAGTCGACCCCGTCGGCCTCGCAGCGGAACTCGTCGGCGCCAGCCGAGACCGTGACGACACCCAGCTTGACGTCCGTGCGCCCGATCAGGGCCCCGAGCAGCGACCCCATCCAGTACCCGGACGGCGCGGGCGGCCGCTTCAGCCGTTGCGAGACGGCCGGCATGAGCCGGTTTGTGAACCACAGGAGTCTCATATCTCAGTCACCCGTTTGGACGGTTGCGGCGTTGACGGCCGCTCGGCTGCGACTTCGCCGCAGTCGCCTCTTGAGCGACGTCAGCCGCTCGGCACGCCGGTGGCCGAGCACGAACTCGGCCAGCAGCCCCGATAAGTGGCGAGCCACGAAACCCGCGGAGTGTCTCATCGCATCCCGGACGTACCGACCGGCCGCCGCCGCGTCTTTCCTCCGCAGCGCCATCTTGGCCAGTTGCAGGCAGGCGCCGGCGAGCGCCTCGTCGCCCATCCAACCCATCCGCGGCAGGTTCCGACTCAGCGCCTCTTCCGTCGCGAGGAGGACGCGCTCACCCCGAAGGCCCGTCAGAGACCGGCCGTGAGACCGGTAGAGATACAGGTCCCTGTGCAGCGGCGCCAGGCGGAACGACGCCGAGGCCCGCAGCCAGAAATCATAGTCTTCTGCCAGGGACATCTCCTCGCGGTAGCCGCCAAGCATGTCCATGACGGCCCGCCGGTACACGAACGACGGCCCGATCACGTTGCCCGACGCAAGCGCCTCCGGCGGCTCGACCGCCACGTGCCGCACGAGACGGCCGGCCTCGTCGATCACCGAGTAGTCGCTATAGACGAATCCGACGTCCGGCCGGCACGCGAGGAACGCCGCCATCTCCGCCAGGGCCCCGGGCCGATAGCAGTTGTCGTCCGACGTCCAGGTCAAATACGCGCCCCTCGCCAGCGCGAATCCCGTGTTCAGCGCAGCCGGCAGGCCGCGATTCACCTCGTGCCGGGCAAGGACGACGCGAGTGTCGGCCGTCGCGTACTCGCCGACTCGCCGCGGCGTGTCGTCCGTGGAGGCGTCGTCCACGATGATGAGCTCCAGGTCCACGCCGGCCTGCGCCAAGCAGCCGCCGACGGCCTGATCCAGGTACGCCCCGCCGCCGTTGTACGTCGGTAAGACTATGGAAATAAGACAGTTACAATTCATGCTGCAAGTTCCATCACACCGGCCTGCCCTAGCAACGCCGCGACGATCCTTTCGGCTGCCCTGCCGTCGCCGTAGGGGTTTGCGGTGGCCGCCATCTCGGCGCGGGTGGCCGGGTCGCGCAGAAGGCGCTCCGCCGCCGCCCTGATCCCCTCGCGCTGCGTGCCGACCAGCCGCACGGCCCCCGCCTCGACGCCCTCGGCGCGCTCCGTCCGGTCGCGCATTACCAGCACCGGCACGCCGAGGCTCGGCGCCTCCTCCTGGATGCCGCCGGAATCGGTCAAGATCAGTCTCGATCGCTTCATCAGGTGCACGAAGGATAGGTAGTCCAGCGGCTCGAGCAGGTGCACGTTCTTCAATCCCGAGAGGATCTTCATCGCCGGTCTGCGAACGTTAGGGTTGAGGTGCACGGGATAGACGAAGTGCCCTCCGTCTCGCTCGAACGCCTTTGCCAGGTCGCGGACGGCCAGGAATGCTCGGCGCAGGGGCGCGCCGAAACTCTCACGCCTGTGGGCGGTGACGAGCACTATCCAGCCACAGCCGCGCAGCCCCGCGAGCGGTCCCGAAGACCAGTCGTATCCGCGCCCGGCCACGTCAAGCAGCGCGTCAACCACAGTGTTGCCCGTTACGTGTATCGCTTCGGCGGGCACGCCCTCTTTCAGCAGCGCCTCCCGCGCCCGCACCGTTGGCGCGAAGTAGGCGTCGGCCACCATGTCCGCTAGGCGGCGGTTCATCTCTTCCGGGAATGGCTGGCGCCTGTCGCCCGTGCGCAGGCCCGCCTCCACGTGGCCGAACCGCACCGACTGGTAGAACGCAACCAGCGCCGCCACCAGCACCGTGGTCGTGTCGCCTTGTGCCAGTATCCAGTCCGGCCGGACGTGCTCCACGTACCGGCCCAGGGCGGCCAGCATATCTCCCGTCAGCCGGTAGAGCTGCTGGTCGGGCTTCATCAGCTCCAGGTCGCAGTCGGGGCAAATGTCAAACAGCCGCAGCGCGGGGGTGAGCATCTGCCGGTGCTGACCCGTCACGCAGACAAGTGAGCGGACATGCTCGCGGCGCTGCTTCAGCGCACGTATCACCGGCGCCATCTTGATGGCCTCCGGGCGCGTCCCAATCACGCTCAGGACGGTCAACATGCCTTCACCCCGGTGAGCCTGCGGATAGCGCTCGCCTCGTGCTGGCCACGGGCGGACTCGGCGCGGAGCAGGTGGGCGTCCAGGTAGAACTTCGCGGCCCAGGACAACTCCACGTTTGGGAAGTAGTCCGCCCCGCGGCCGTAGCTGCCGCGGAATCCGCCGCGTCGGCTCTGCCGGCGCTCCAGCCAAGCCAAGGCCCTGTCGGCCGGTTCGCGCCGGCCGAGCTTGTACCAGCAGACGGCCAACTGCGCCAGGCCGGGTGAGCAGACCCACCGCTCGCCTTCGGCGGCGCGGACCGCACCGTCGGATCGCTGCCGCACCCGCAGGGCCTCGAGCACCGGCTCGGCCCTGTCCGGTCGGCCGAGGTCGATCAGGGCCTCAAGCTCATAGCCCAGGAAGTGCGTCAGCGTCGTCAGCCGCAGCGCGCCAGGCTGCCCGCAGTAGAAATCCGCGCAGCGCCGAGCGGCCAACCGCAGGTCGTCCCAAACCAGGACGTCGGCCGCCTCCAACAGTGCTGGAAGCACGTACAGGTGAATGCTTTCGGGGACCTTGCCCGAGTAGCAAGGTGCGAATCCTTCGCGTCCGCCGTCTATCATTTGCCGACGGAGGTAGTCTGCGGCCCGCGCGGCGGCCTGTCGGGCATCCGGCACAACATGGATGCCGGCCAGCAGACCTCGAAGCGCCTGACCGGTGTCGAAAGCATACGCCCCGTCGCCGTCGGGGCTTTCATATGCCCCATCCTGCCGCTGCCCGCCAAGCAGCCAGCAGACCAGCCGGATCGCAAGTGCGGCATCACCGCAGCGCAGCAGCGTCGGGACCAGATAGCCCGTAACCTCCGGGTATGCGCGGGCGTGGCGTGTGTGAACGCGAATTCCGCCGGTCGGCAGCTCATGGTCGTGGATCCACCTCAACGCCAGCGCCGCGGGCGACGAGGGGCAGCAGGCCGCCCAAGACGGGAGCAGACGGTCGCCACGGCGGTCCGCCCTTCCGAGCCGCCGCAGGCCGCGCCGCACCGTCCGTCCAGCCAGCCGATGTACGATGTTCATGCTGTGTCGCCTATGCCGCCCGGGACCGACACTTGGCGTGTTCCTCGATCGCTCGCAGGTAGATGGCGGCCTCGATGCGCGAGACTAGGGAAGTATCCCACCGCTCCATCGCATGGGCCCTGCACGCTTGACGTATCGCCCGTCCGTGCGCCGGGGCGTTGAGCCTGCGTTTCATCCGCTCGATCCCCTCGCGAATGGAGTCGTGGTCTTCCGGATCGACGAGTTCGGCCACCTCGTGCGTCAGGATCTCGTTTGCAGGAGGTTGATCGCTGGCGACGCACGGCGTGCCGCACGCCAGCGCCTCGATGAGTGGGATCTGGAATCCCTCGAAGAACGACGGCCCGACGTACATGTCCGCCCGCTGGTACAGCGCGGGTAGCCGGCGGTTTACGACGGCTGCGTGATACGTGTATTCGCACCTCTTCAGGCACCGGACGGCGTTGCGGAGGTACTCGTTCATGCCGTAGCCGCCGCAGATGTCGATGTGTACGGCCCATCCTCGCCGCCGCAGACCGGCCAGCGCGGCCGTTACGCCGTGAAGATTCTTCTGCTCCTCCAACCTGCCGATGAACAACGCCCGGATGAGCCCGGGCGAATTGGGACGGCCGTCGGCCGGACGGAAGCGGGCCGTGTCGACGCGGTTGCCGAGGACAGAGATCTTCTCGGCATCCACGCCTTCGGCCGCGCACGTCTCTTTCAGGATCTCGGACATGCAGATCAGCCTGTCGGCGGCGTTGAGGGAGCCGTCGATCCTGAGCACGTCCCGCAGGGTATTGATGAGTTCGTTCCTGGCGATCATCAGTGGATGCTCACTATTGCCGGTATGTCCAGGCTCTTGGCAGCGTCGATGGCGACCCGGCCGCACGGCGCGTCATAGGCCCGCAGGACTGAGAAGCCGGCCGACCGGCCGATCGAGACTATGTCCGAGGCGGACTCGAAGCGGTGTACGTGAAAGGGGTAGCCGAACGGCAAGTCAGCGACCCTCGGACGGCGGTTCTGGAAGTAGTGAACCTCGTCGAACAACAGGAGCGGGCTATAGTAAGTGGGCAACGAGTCATAGCCCCGCCGGATGTACTCGATTATGGGACATCCCCCGACGACGCCGAGGACAAGCCTGCCCTCCGGCCTGGGCAGCCCCGACCGCTGACGCAGGATTTCCTTGGTGTTCGGCAGCCAGTCGAGGGTCTGCCTGACACATCGGCTTGCTCGGAACCTGAAAAGCCGCTCGTTGACGGCGGCCCTCAGTTTCCCTACGCACTTCTCGATTAGGCCTCGCATATGTCTTTTCCGTAACGGCCCCCGGGGCGCGGTTACTGCCGGGCGTCCGACCTTGTCGGGGCGCACTCGAAGTAGTAGTCGCTGCAACCGGAGGGGAACAACCTCGTCAGGACCTTCAGGAATCCGAACCCCGTGCGGCCGCGGATCAGCCTGTAGTACAGGCGATCGTTGAAGAAGTAGAACACCTCGCGCATCACGCCGCGGACGCGGTAGCCGGCAAGGCGGAGCTTCCGGCGGATCTCCCGCTCGGTGTAGAAGTGGACGTGGTCTGTAGCCTCGGGGCCGCGCCGGCGAACCTGTCGCAACTGGATCGGCGAGCCCTCGTTGCACGTCCCCAGGACAAGCGCTCCGCCGGGGTTCAGTACGCGGCGCAGCGCACGCAGCAGCCCCACGTCGTCGGCGACGTGCTCGACGACCTGGTTGAGCAGCACAATATCGAACGACCGGCACAAGCCGAGGTTGCAGAGATCGGTCTGCTCGACCCGCGCGCCGGGGGCGGCCCGGCGAGCGCGGGCAACGCGCACGGGGTTGTAGTCAACGCCCGTAAGCTCCAGCCCGTCGATGCCGCCAAGGCGCCGCAGCCAGTAGCCGTCGCCGCAACCCGCGTCGAGCAGGCGGACGTCCCGGCCCAAGCGCCCCTGCGTCCGGGCGATGCACTCGCGGAGGAATCGCTCTCGGCCCTCGTATATCCGCCGAATGCCCGGACGGCTGGCCCAGGCGAACTGGTCGCCCACGTACCACTCGTTGCCCTCGCCGAGCTGCTTCAGTACGTGCGTGTCGGCCGACGAGCTTCGGGCCAACGCCGCGGGAGCCGCGGCGACGGTGTCTTCAACCAGGCTGGACATCTGACTCGTAATACGAGGCGCGCAGGACACGGTCAGGTCCTCTCACACACGAAAAGATGACGAAAGGCGAGCTTCCTCATGAGCGGCATGCCGCTGATCCATTCATCGAGCATCCGCCCCCGTATCGGTCTCTGGAGAATCCACTTCCAGAACGGCCACAGCAGCGGCGCGAGCCACACGGGGCGGTGGCCCCACAGCGGCAGTATCTGAAAGGCCCTGTGCTCGACGATCGCCAGCCCCGCGCCGCGCAGTAGCCCCGTCATCCGGCGGACGGGAACGTGGCACGGCGTTGCGTACTGCGGGTAGGCCTTCGTGACGACCGTGTTCAGCGAGTACAGATTACCCAGCTCAAGCACGCACCTGCCGCCGGGCCGCAGAACTCGCCGGACCTGGCGAATCACGTCGCCGACGTCCGGGATGTGGTAGAGCGCGGAGAAGCTGTACACCAGGTCGAAGGTTGCATCCCCAAAGGGCAGGTTCCTGGCATTGCCCTCGACGAACTCGATATTGCCGGCGCCGGCGGCGTCCCGCGCGTCGCCGGCCGTCTCGATGAACGGCCTGCTGAAATCGATGCCCACGCCCCGCTCGACAATGTCCGCAAGCGACAGCAGATGCCGACCGGTTCCGCAACACAGGTCCAGAACCCGCGCCCGCCAGGCATGTCGGCGGACGATGGCCATGTTCGTCCTGAGCAGGACGTTGAAGTACTCGCTTGAGTCAGCCGCGGGCAGAGGGCTGACGGTGTCCGGACCGTAGGCCAGACCGCTGTACTTCCTATGCGTGTCGCGCTCTATGGCCGCTGCGCAGCTATCCATGGGCGTGTGCCCTTCCGAACGCGCCCACCGACTCGGTGATACGTTCGACTTCGGAACTGGAGAGGTTCGGCCGGACCGGAACGTTGACGACGCTCGAATAGAGACTCTCGGAGACCTTCAGTGGCTCTCGGCGGAATCTCCGGGCGAAGCTCCTCAGGTGCAACGGAACGTACATCTTCTCCAGCTCTACGCCCCTGGCCGCCATGAACGCGATGAACTCATCGCGGAGCTGCTGGCTGGGAAGGCGGACACTGAGCTTCGTGTAGATGTGGCCCTCGGGCGATGCAGAGGAGAATGTCTGAGGGAATCGCCGAAGCTCGGCTGTGGTCCGGGCCGCGTTCGCTTTCCGGCGTTCTATGATCTGGCCAAGCTTGCCGAGCTGCTCCACGACGATAGCGGCATCCAGGCCGTTCATCGCCACGCGGCGAAACTGGTTCTGATTCGCCCTGCGAGGAATCCTGTAACGCTTCCTTAGCTCGTCGCGCTCGGCCTCGCCGGCGGCCATGAACTGGCAGTACCAAGCGCCGAACCGGTCCCTTGCCATGCGGACGGGCTCCCGGCGGAGCCTTCCGCCGGCCTCCTCAACCTGCTCATGCAGGATGCCCGTTACCAGCGCCCCGCCGGCGGAGGCCATGATGTTCTTGCCGATCCCAAATGAGTAGATGCTCATGTCCCCCCTCGGGCCGCCGTTTGCGTTGCCGACGTTCTGGCAGTGGTCCTCGATGACCACGACGCCTAGGCGCCGCGCCTTCCGGATGACCTCGTCTGTCTTCATTCTCTTGCCGCCGAGGTGAACCAGCAGACAGGCAAGGACCTCCGATGAAAGGCGCCTGGCGTACTCTCTGGCGTCGGGCAGCATGTCCATGTCGATATCGACCAACACGGGCGTCAGCCCGCTTCTCAGCACCGGGTCAATCGTGCCCCTGCACCCGTAGGTCGGCAGCAGCACCTTGTCCCTGCCGGGGAATTGCCTCTTGAGCACGCGAAGGGCCAGCTCAAGTGCGGCCCTGCCGCTGCCCGTCGGGACAATGAGCTCGTCTTCGCTGATTCCGAGCCCCGTGCGGCCGGCGATCTTGAAGGCATCCGCGGCCTCATCGCCGTCGATCGGCCCGTCCTCGAGGCCTATCCGCCTTTCCGTCTCCGACCAGTACGGCTTGATGAAGGGAATCGCGATGGTTTGTTGTGGCTGACCTCCGCGCCAAGCCGGAACGACGCTTCGGCACAGCCTGTGAGGGAAACGGATTGCCCTTGAGGCGGCCGCCACAACCCGCTGGCCAAACACCGGCACCATAAGATCGCGCGAGGCCCGCAGCCAATTGCGGACGAGCGGTCTGAAGCTGGGCCTGGAGACAGCCTGTCGCCCATTCCCGAGATCCATTCGGCCCTTGTAGAAGCGGTACTGCTCGCCGCCGAAGAGGGTCTTGAAGATGGTCAGCGTGTGCAGCTTGCCCCCGGCGGCGTTCGGGAACGTCTCGCCGATCTCGTACCACCGGCATCCGTCTTCCTTCGCGCCCAGCAGCGCGTGCCAGAACAGCAGGTAGTTCACCCCTGTGTTGAGGCGATCCGTCCGGCAGCAGCCCGTCCAGTATTGAGAGGTATCCTTGAAGCGGGCGCAGTTGTGGAACGCAACCGGCTTGCCGTCGGGGTCCCTGCCGACCCACAGGACTGCGTGCCCCGCAGCGGCCAGCTCGCCGGCGACGGCCTGGAAGTAGGCCCTGGGATGGGGCGCCGCGCCCGTTCGCTCGTATGTCTCATGGTGGATTCGGTAGTATGCCTCCAGCATCTCCGGCCAATCGGCCCTCTCGACGGTGTAGCCGGCCTTCCGGGCGCGGCGTATCCGGGTCCGGGCGTTCCGCTCCAGGTCCGACCACAGGTCGCCCTCGGAGCGCGACAGGTCCGCGATCATGCAGTGCGTGGAGGCGTCTTCGAACCCATGGTCGACCAGGAAATTCACGCCCCTGACGTTGCCGAGGCTGCTGCGGCTGAGGGGACTGACCGACACCTCCAGCGACGCCGCGTGGGTCTGGTCGGCAATCCGGCGGACGTGCTCAAAGACCGACCGCAGGAGCTTCTTGCGGTGTCCAGCCGGCACGTCCGGCGCGACGGCCGGCCCGCCTGAGCCGAAACCGGTCGAGGCCAGCGTGCCCGCCGGCGTCACTTGCAGCGGCATGACAGCGAGCATCCGGCCCTTCTCCATCAGCGCGAAGCTGCGGTCCTCCAAGCCCCATTCGGGAATGCCCGTGATGGCCCTCTGCCAGGACGACAGCGTGTACAGCCAGCCGTCGTCCGAACGCGCCACCAGCTCATCCCACGAGCCGGCCGTACTCGGTGTGAGGTTCACGAAGTCCATGCGTTCCTTCAGCCCGTATGGGCGTTGAGGTAGCCGCCAGGACCGACCAGGAAGATCGCTGGGCCAGGACTCCCTGCCCCCGCGCCAGCTCAAAGCCCCTCAGGTAGTCTCCCAGCGCCACGCGAAGGCGAATGGCATCCGGCACACAGTCCAGCCACTCGGCATGGGGGAACTCCCTGCCGATCTCCAGCATCAGGGAGTACTCTCCCCCCGCCAGGCGGATGTCGGGCACGACGCACTCGATACAGCCGTCGCCCGAGAGCTCCAGCGGCGGACCGGCGTGCGTGCTCCGCACGCTCATGACGCGCTGCCCCATGGAGTCCATGAAGTTGACCTGGCAGTAGGCCGGGATCCACTCGTCCAGGCAGAAGCCCACACGAATGAGCATCCCATCGCCCGTGTTGAAGCCGCAGGCCTCGCGCCCGTCGAGACGGTGTGTGGACACCGAGGTGAGCACGACCTGCCGCTTGGGCTGCCATCCCGGCGCGTCGCGCAGATCGGCGTAGCTGGCGACGCCCCCGCCGCCTGACCGCAGGTAGTGCGCGATGGCGCCCGAGACGTCGTCCCAGTGCCGGCAGGTTCCGCCGGTGAGCAGCAGGGCCTTGCCGCACAGCCTGGCCACGGCGGCCATGTTGTGGCTGACGAACAGCACCGTCCGGCCGCCCTCGCTGACCTCCTGCATCTTGCCCAGGCACCTCTTCTGGAACTCGGCGTCGCCGACGGCCAGCACTTCGTCGACGAGCAGTATCTCCGGCCGCATGTGGGCAGCCACGGCAAACCCCAGGCGAACGTGCATGCCGCTGGAGTATCGCTTGACGGGCGTGTCGAGGAACTTCTCGACGCCTGAGAAGTCCACGATTTCGTCGAACCTGGCCCGTATCTCCCGCCGTGTCATGCCGAGGATCGCGCCGCTGAGGAAGATGTTCTCGCGGCCGGTCAGCTCGGGGTGAAAGCCGGTGCCCACCTCCAGGAGACTGCCCGTCCTGCCGTACAGGACGGCCCGGCCCTCTGTCGGCTCGGTGATGCGAGAGAGGATTTTCAGGAGCGTGCTCTTTCCGGCGCCGTTGGGCCCGATGATGCCGAGAACGTCGCCGCGATGGACCTGGAAGGACACGTCTTTCAGCGCCCAGATCGTCTCGGCCGAGCGGTGGGAAGACCTGCCGAAGCTCCTTAGCCGTCGCAGGGGCGCGGCGAAGGCGTCCACGACGGCGTCGCGCAGCGTCCTGTATCGCTCGCGGGCGCCTATGTGGTAGCGCTTCGAGAGGTGCTCGACTTGGATGATCGGATCGGACATGGGCATTGCACGCCGGCGGGTGCGGCGGGGGCCGATCAGATGATGTCGGCGAACCTCCGCTCGATCCTCTTGAACACGACGACTGCCAGAAGGAAGACGAAGACAGACACGGCGACGGACACGCCTAGGTCGCCCCAGGCAAACGGCCTGCCCAGGATGGCCGAGCGGTACGCCTCTACGATCCCGGACATGGGGTTCAGCATGGCCAGCCACCGCCAGTCGGCAGGAACAGCCCGCAGCGGATAGACCACGGGCGTCAGGAACATCCATATCTGCACGATGAATGGCAGCACGTAGCGGAAGTCGCGGTAGGCCACGTTCAGCGCCGAAAGCAGGGTCCCGACTCCCAGCGCGGCGATGATGGTGACCGCAACCAGGGGAATAACCACCAGCATGCCTGCGCCGGGCGCAAGGCCGTAGTACAGCATCAGGCCCACAAGGATCAGGAACGATACGGCGAAATCGACCAGGCAGCCGCCGACGGACGCGAGGGGGATGACCAGCCGGGGAAAGTATACCTTTGTGACGATGTTGCTGCTGGCAACGACGCTCTGGCTGCTGCGCGCGAGCGACTCGGCGAAGAAGTGCCACGGCAGCAGCCCTGCATAGACGAAAACCGGGTAGGCCGTGCCAAGGGAGTCCACCTTCATCAACCGGCCGAAGACCAGGCTGAACACGACCATCGTCGTGAACGGCTGGAGAAACGCCCAGAGGAACCCCAGGACCGTCTGCTTGTATCGAACCTTGACGTCTCGCCAAGTAAGGAACGCCAGCAGGTCGC
>Ga0307379_10006099_pt1 | contig 16646 bp, 17 predicted proteins | sample UN2MG_FD_202237 | JGI IMG/M metagenome (GOLD analysis project Ga0307379, IMG submission 202237) | Soil microbial communities from Risofladan, Vaasa, Finland - UN-2 | ecosystem: Environmental > Terrestrial > Soil > Coastal area > Acid sulfate soil | place: Finland: Risofladan, Vaasa | collected... | reverse complement strand
ACAACAGCGGGGGTATCATGCAATGTACCCTCTGCGATGTCGGCGGCCTGCAACCGCTCATACAGCACCTGCCGGGCCAAGAGCGCCGTCTGCGGTTTGAATACATTCTGAAAATGATGAATCGTAGGCCCCTCGGAAGCAACGACAGTATTGACACAACCAGCTACCCGCTCGTGCACGCGGCGCTCAAAATATATTTTCGGGCGCTGAACATAGTTGCGAAAAAGACGTACCTGCCAATCCGGATAAACATCTTTTTCCAACTGCTCGTGCATCCACTCGTCGGCCCATCGCTTCCTTGGGAGTGCCCAAGAATCAGTAACAAGTTCACCAGCCTTGTCTAACTCCCAATCATCCCCGCTCACACCCACGGGCACAGAGACCAATTCAGCCAGTTTGCCCCAGTCGGCGGCATCTATTCTTTCATCCGCATCCAGCATTAAAACCCAAGGGTACGCAGCAAGATGGGCCGAAAGCGTTCTGATACTACCAAAATCAGAAAACCCAACCTGGTATATCCTATCTGTATATTTGCGGCAGATATCTACCGTGCCATCGGTAGAACCTGTATCTACAACTACAATCTCGCTCACTACCGGGAGAACGCTCTCGAAACAATCTCGTATGCTGGCTGCCTCGTTTTTTACAAAAACACAAAGAGAAAGGGGCAAAACTAAATTCATATTACAGCTCCTTTAGTCTATCTAACATTTGCTTGGCAACCCGGTCCCAACTAAATTCATTCTTAATCCGCGCCTGTAGCTTTTGCGCCCTGACTGCAGCTTCCTCACGATTATCATAAACGTAACGCATCGCTTTAGCTGCCTCAACGGTACTGGGGCGCGCCCACTGCTGGTTCCCCCAATACCAGTTGTTAAAGGAACCCATCCCCCCGACGTACTCCCACATATATGGCACCAGAAAACTATTATCCTCTGTGAGATACTCAAGCTGCCCGCCGGCCCCAGTAGAAATAACTGGCTTCCCAGCCAACCCCGCTTCCAAGAAAGTAAGACCAAACCCTTCCCCGTAAGGAAGAGAAATATAGGCATCGCCATACAGCTGAAGAGAACGAAGCTGGGAAGAAGACATACTTTCCGTGATTAAGTTGACCTTGGGATAGTAGGGCAACTGCATGTCTTGCTTAACGTGAGACACCATTCTCTTTATGTGGTTTACTTCCTCTACCGGTGTAAGGCCACGGCCGATATAGGCCTTGAGAACAAGTCTAACATCATCCTCTGGTGTGAAGGCGTTGTAGTAAGCACGCAATAGCCCCTCTGGGTTTTTACGCGCATTCCACTGCATTATGGAATAAAAAACAAAAGTACGTTCTTTGTCCAAACCACTTATTTCAAAACCCCCTGGCGAGACACCTGTAAATAGGTCTGGATCAATGCCGTGGTGGATTTTATGCACCTGTGTCGTTACACCAGAGGCCTTGAACGACTCTACATTCCACTGGGACGGAACCCAAACCTCGTGCACATTGTTCAGAGCCTTCACCCAGTCGGGGTGAAGGAGCGAGGTCTCCCATACAGTATAGTTTATAAGACGCTTATCGTAGTATTGCCGCGTATATAATGGGGTAAGGTCTGGTGTAAGATGAACAATCACAGTATCAAAGTCTATCTTCTTATTGAGAAGAGACCTAAAAATATCCTGTTCCGCAGGAGTACCAACAGGCGGGGGGTTGGGCTCGAAACAATGGGGAGACAGGGTAAGGGGCACACCTGCCGCGTGCAAAGCCAAAATATAGTTTCGTGATGCCTCACCATAACCAGAATGGTCGTTAAAAGGAGCTATGTACTTAATACCCTGCATGTTACAGCTCCTCTGCTAAAATAATAGACTCCCCTTCCGAGCGAGCCTTGGCCCAACTTCCTACCGCAGCGGAAAGCAGCGTATCCCACAGAGGCACAATATGCTTATCCCAACACAGATTAGAAGTAACCCAGCTGTACGCGACTTCAGCGCGCTTTTTTGCTTCTTCGGGGTTATCATAAATGTGGATTAGTGTTTCTGCCAGGTCGGTAACACTTGTAACGGGCCGGAGAACCTCATTATCGTTAGGGAAAACAATATAATCATTTGGAGTAGCGCCGGACTTAACGAGATAACCACGGTCCTCTTGGACTATCTCACTCAATGCTGTGTTCCTGGGGAAAACGACAGGTGTTTTACAGGCCATTGCCTCAACAGTTGAAAGCCCCCAACCCTCCCCCAGAGTTGTGGAGGCGATTACATCAGATGCATTATAGATTCTATTAACGATATCCAGGGGGAACCCCTGGTTGGGACCAAAGTTCCCGCCGGGAAGTAGCACGTCCTCATTCATCACCAACCCCATAGCCGGTATCACTTCCGCCAAATCCCAGCCCTGGTCTTTAACTGCCATATGTAGGTATAGGGTTGAATTGGGGCGGCGGCGCTTAAACTCCTTAAACGCCAAGAGCATCCGGGGAATATCTTTACGCTGCTGATTGCGGTTCACATTTGTGACAATAAACTTGGAGGCGTGTTTGCCGAAGTATTCCTGACGGAACCGTTGAGCATCTTGCCGCGACAGCGGATAAAAATCTTTTGTATTTACGCCGTGGGGAATAACTCTTATCTTATCAGCAATAGGGGGACAAGCAAGGATAGACTCCCGCTTCCCAAACTCGGTATAGGTAACAGGAACATCAAACATGTTCATACAGTTAATCCAGCGCTTCTTCGGAACCCCATCAACGGGGTAATACCCCACTGTTGTGAAGCTCTTCGCCTGGCGAAGTTTTGGTAACCCCTGCGCCATAAAGGACTCAAGAATAAAAGAGTCCTGGAACAAAAAGAGGATATCAAAACTAAAATCCTTCAACATCTTATCAAAGACGCGCTGTCTTCCATAGGGGTCACTGCTGCCAATACCGACAGGCCAGATAGGGAACGGCATCGAATGTGGGTCCCCCCAATAATTAACACCAAGAACAGAAATATCATACTTTCCGGTAGCATGCAGGCCGCCCAAAATGTTTCTGGACACGGTACCGAAACCCGTCGCTACTGTGGGACTATCCCCATAGTATAAAATCTTAATCTTTTCAGAATCCTTACTCATTATTGTAGCTCCTATAGTTTTTCCTACCCGCACTACCTGCTAATAATAAAATACATCGGCCCATTTGTTAAGTGGGGGGACACAAACTAACTCTCTTTTGTCTTCCGCGTTCTAAAAGAAGGCGATAAAAAGGAGACGGAAGAGGCAGAGGAAAACTCTGTAGACCTCTCGGGGTTGTCGCGGATGAACCGATCTACAGCAGCCTTACCCACAGAGGTCATCTGCACAAAGTTGTGGGGGCCAACAATGTCATACACTCTCTTGGGGTCATAGTTAACCCGGGTCTGTTGGACCCGATAGATTTCCTGACCCCCGCCACGGATAGCCGTATTATCCCGCATTCTCTCATATGCCTCTGCCTTAAGCTCCCGTTGGAAATAATCAACAACCCGTTTCGCCGAACTCAACTTTTCCCAGTGCTCCACAAAGTCAGCATCTGATAGCTCCCCCACAGGGAGCATCTTTATATCGGGGTCAGTAATCAACCGCACATACTCGGGGCAGTAAGCTTTAAACTCACACCAAGGGCAGAAACAATTTATATTAGGCTTTACTTCTTCAGAAGGAAGCGCTTTTAGTGAAGCATAAATAGCATCAAGAAAATCAATGAACAGCCGGCGCTGCTCTATTGTACGATGCGTAACCACCTCTGGCAGGCGCAAATAATCAAAAACACAAACAATGGTTTTATACCCCGGAAATAACTGGCTGGCCGCAAGATCATACATAGAAAACTGAATGTCTGTATCCGCTTCCTCTTGGGTCAAGGCTGTACGAGATGTTTTATAATCAATAATAACAAGCGTATCGTCGTCCAGGGCCAACAACTTGTCAACCATCCCTGTGTAGGGTGTACCATTGGGTGTGGTAAGGTTGAATGTCAACTCCAGCCCGAGCACTGTCTCTTCAGGGTCTATCCCATCGAGGCGGGCCAGCAAAAGATCCCTCCCTTCCTGATAAGTGTTCATATCAGTAAGCCCCTGCCGCGTTGCTTCGGCCATGAAGACACCTATGATTTCATTATACAACTCTGGGGAAGGAGGCAACTTCGTTTTGGCCACCTCCCCGTGTAGAACCTCAAGCGCCTTATGCATGGCGGTACCAAAGGCAAGGGGATCGGTCTTTCCAGTGCGTGGCTTTTTCTCCACGTAACGAAGATAGTACTTTAAAAGGCACTGCAGAAAAGTCTTTATACTTGACGCAGATAGTGGGCGTTCTTCCATAGGGTATCATCCTTCCACAGCATGCATTTCTTCTAATATTTACTTATAGTTAATAGTACAGGGGTAAAATGCACATGGTTAAAACAATCGTTTTAGGTTTGGACGTTTCCAGTAGTCGTACCGGGTTTTGCGTCATAAAAAATGGGCGGTGGACTAAATCCAAAAGTTCCTTTGGGACGATTGTCCCGGTAGGAAGCTACCTCGGAGAAAAGTTAGTTTCTTTCCGAGACCAGTTGGAAACTATCCTAAAGCGTGTATCACCCACGCACGTCATTATCGAAGACATCTTCAGTGGGCCAAATGTATCAACTATGAAAACACTGGCCAGGTTCTCGGGAGTTGCAATCGAGCTGTGCCGAAGACTGGTCGGCACTGAAGCCCTTGTAGTAAACACCGTCCGCGTAAGAAGCGTTGTTGGGTGCGGGAAAGGAAAGGAAGACGCCTTCAACTACGTATGTAAAAGGTTTCACCTTGAGTGGAACTTTAATAAACACAATGATATTACAGACGCTATCATCCTGGCCCTTTACCAACAACAACTAATCTCCAGTAGCCGTAGAAACAAACCCGTCTAAACTACGAAGAAACTCTTTCTGCTCGTCTGTCAACTCCTTGGGGTATACTACCCTAACCTGGAGAAATACATCCCCCGGCGGTCCCCCATCAATCCCCGCCTGCCCCTGACCGCGTAGTGCTATCTTCTGCCCGTGTCTGACCCCCGCTGGTATAACAACATCCAACACTTTTGCGCGCGTGATAAAGCGGTCACCAGCACACTCCGAACATACATCTGTAGCAAACTTCCCCACACCACCACAATCCCGACACGTTGACACTGTCCGCATAGTACCATGTTCCTGGGCAACAAAGCCGTGGCCGAAACATACGGCACAGGAGTCAAACGTAGTTGCACCTTTGCCCCCACAGGTAGAGCAGGCGTCGCGGAGAGTAAAGGATAGCTTTCTCCGCGCCCCAAGAATAGCCTCTGAAAGCACAACATCCAGCGGGTGAGTTATGTCTCCCCCTCGCTGGGGGCCGTGTTTCTGGGGGAACCCAAACCCGAAGCCCTTGAAAAACTCCTCCATATTTGGTGGGGGAACAGAGGCTCTACGGTCACGCAGGCCAAAACGGTCGTAACTCTGTCTTTTCTGCGGGTCGGAAAGAATAGCGTGGGCTTCGTTTATCTCCTTGAACTTTGACTCCGCCTCGGGGTTATCAGGGTTACGGTCCGGATGATACTGGAGCGCCAGCTTACGATAAGCCTTCTTGATGTCTTCCTCTGTTGCGTCCTTGGGGACGCCAAGATCTTCATAATATCCCACGCACTACCCCCCAAAACTCTCCGGCTTCGCCGCCTTAACAAACTCCAGCGCCTGTCCCACTATAGAGATAACATCCCCCTCCACCTCTATCGCCGAAATCGCAAAAAACTGGTCATCATTTAACGCCGGGTATTTGTGATACGCAAACAACACCTCTAACATTGTCCCAAATAAAACTAACCCCTCTTCTGGGTAGATATCATACAGCGCCCCCGCCCTCTGTGACCCCTCGGGAAACACACCTCGAACCGGGATTTCTAAACTAACAAGGGCAGAAGCGTATGAAAAGTTATGTCTACGTGCTGGCATAAATCCGGCAGCAGGGGTGCCAATGATCATCATATTAACCCTCTACAGTGATAAAGTTTTCCACAAGGACATCTGTCCAATACTTCTTCTCTGCTGCGCCACAGCCTTTACAGTTCGAGTTATAGGAACGCTCATTAAAACGGCCCTGAACTTTTACAGGCGTATTGTCTGCCAGACGAGCAAGCTCCTGGGCCACCTCTCCCCAAGCAGAAACCTTAACATAGTTAAGTGCTTCCTTCATCTGTCCAGACTCTTTGTCTTTGTGGGTATACGGAATGGCAATCTTACCCTGGAAAAGAAAGTTACCATTAGCAGTCTCCCGAAGTTCGGGGTACTTTACAAAACCAACAAGTTGAACAAAATTCTGACCATCCATATTTTCCTCCTAAAATGCACACATATACAACTGTAACAAATCTCTTAATTCATCCCGATGAAAACCATCCGGCGCTTTCCCATGTGGTAAAGTAACTACTACTGTATTAAATGCTACACGTAACTTCCTCTCTGCGGATATAGTACCCGCGGTGCCTGCGGCGTCTCCATCATACATCAATAAACAATTCCTAAAGTTGGTGGTACACAAGGTTAGAACTTGGTCCTCCGTAATATTCGCCCCCATGCAGGCAGCAACATTATGAAACCCCGCCTCGTGTACTGCCCAGAGCGCCTTAAACCCCTCCACCAGAACTATCGTCTCATCATTTGTGTGTATGGCGCGGTGGAGATTATATAAAACCTTCCCCTTTTGAAACTCGTACTCCAGTAGGTAACGCGGTTCCTCATCTCCATCTTCCCTGCGCCCACTCAAACTTACCAACCGCCCCTCTATGTCTCTGATGGGGATTGTAGCCCTGCGTACTCCGAAACGATCGACCATTGAGCCAACTTCAAATGTAGCCAAGGTCTCCGGCTTAAAACCACTCTCCAAAAAGAACCCGTCCTGCGCGGCCACGTACTCGGCGATTAAATCCTCTGATAGTGCTGAAAGTCGACTGGCCCGATTAGTGATACGACCCATGGACTTGATATAACGGCTCATATCCTGCTGCTGCCGGTACTCGGCGGTCTTCTCTACTGTAAGGTTCCTAACATCAAGGTGGAGACCTGAAAAGTCGGAGAGGTATTGAACCGCGTCCATAAAAGATACTGACCGTGCTTTCATTACTAATGCAAATAGATCGTTGTCCGTGCGCCCGAGAGCATTTTCCTCACATCTTTTAGTAAAACAACGCCACTTACGTGTATCTAACCTGATGCTAAACCCGGTCTGATTGTCCCCGCCATGTAATATACATGGGGCTCTTATCTCGCTGCTTGTAACCCTGCTAATACTGAAACCAAGCACTTTCAATAGGGCCTCGATGTCCACGGATTCGCGGATCAACTGTTTAGTATCTTCGCCCAGAACAGACATATTAAAAATTCAACATTGAAAGACCGATACCAAACGCGGGCGTGTTCTCCTTGACGTTGTAGCCGCCCCAAACACAGGGCCCAATCCTAACAATAGGTATAACTTCCCAAACAACATTAATAAACACTCTGCTTGTAGCGACGCCCGCATCAAGAGAGATGTACCCCAGCGGTGCAGAGAAAGACCAGAGCCCTACTGAAATATGTGGCAAGATATCCCTTTTGTAAAGGTCAACAATAAACCCGGCCTTGAGCGGTGGGAGTGCAAACGTTCGTTCCGCGGCGCCGCTTTCCGTGGGGAGATTATCCTCCTCATCAAACTCCCCAAAACAATCGCGGGGATCGTCAGCGCAGTCAGCCCAGGAAAAAGAATTATTCCCCAGCAAGAATGTTAGACATAGCAGTGAGGATAGCAGAAATCTTACCATAAAACTCTTCCTTCGTCAAACCTTGTGAACCCAAAGATGCATTGTATGCTTTAGTTAACTGGTACATGCGCCAAAGTATACCGTAGATATCCCTCATATTGTCTGGTTCTTGCCCGGACTTCTTGAACTTTACTAAACACTGGTTAAGCCCATAGACAATATGTTGAAAGTACTCCCGAGATAACTCGTCCTCCCGGTCAAACAGTTCCCCCAAAACATCGATAGCTATAAGGGTTGCTTTCCGCACGTCTAAATCTTCGTGATTTTGTAAGCCCCGGATAGTCTCTAATATCTCCTCGTGCTCAAGCAGGGCCATATAACTGGCAGTAGCTGCCCGGCGAGCCTTCTCTACCCCCAACTCCCCCGGGTACGCAGTAATGTATAATAGTGTAATAAAGTTGCCCACCCGCAGACGGGCATCCCGCAAATCTTCACCCTCCACAACCTTCAGTGTCTCAAGAAGCGCTAAATATCGTATCCCCAACTCTACAGCATCCGAATACGCTTTCCTGAAACCCCAGTAGTCCGCTGTAATACGCACAGCCGCCATGAACCTCTGTGCCTGCGGCAAATAACTCTGTATCGCAGGGTACTTTACAACCAAGTATACACCGGCAAAGACAAGAGCAGATACAATACTAACTGCAACATAGGCTTCCATTAGATGTCAGCCTGCATAGGATTGGACTGGTGCTGCGCCTGACGCATTGTTAACGTGGGGAAATCACAATGAATATCTATACCGTGATAGTTGGCTCCACCACCGCGGGCCAGCAGCACCTGTAGCCGATGTGTCCCGCACGTCATCCCGTCCTCCTCTATTTCACTCCGAGATTTCTGCCCTAAAGCCAATAGGGTATCGCAATAGTGGCCAATCCTATCTGAATCAGCAACATCCTGCTCCCTGAAGCGCGTCTTGGGGGCTGCAGTATCGCCCCGCTTTAGTTGGACAGCAGCTACAACCGGTATGGATAGGCGGCCGGCGATGTTCTTCAGCTCTGTTGTTACATTGCCAAGAATCTGGTATTCCTTTAATGACTCCGCTCCAGAAGACTCCGGCATCTTAATATAGTCAAAGAAAAAAGCACCTATGCCATACCGAGCGTGGTACTTTCGCACAAGGCTACCTACAGCATCCATCGTAAAACCTGGCGTATACTGGTGGTAAAGCCTGCCCGACTCCACAATGTCACAGGCGCGCCAGACATTGGCTGCATAAATATCGCGCTCAATGAAAGTGCCATTAGTAATCGCGCGCTCCGGTACCTGGGCCATATGGGCCACAACCCTGGTCTGCATCTGATTTCTTCCCATCTCCGTATCAATATAGAGAACCGGGACCCCAAGGTCATAGGCTATCTTGGCCGCAGTATTCATTAAGAAAGCGCTCTTCCCGCCCTTATGCCTCGCTGCTACTACGGTCAGGGTGGAGGGGACAAGCCCGTTTATAAGCTTGTCTAAAAGAGGGATGGGAGTAGGAAGACCAAGAATATCTACAGGATGTTCCGCAAGGGCACGAAGCCTGTCCGCCAAACCAAAGCCCAGGTCCACAGCATCCGCAGTTAAACGAGACTCCATCGAGATGTCTAAAAGCCGGGCCTCTGCCCGTGAGAGCAGCTCTGTACCAGAAACATTATTCTCCCCAGAACCGAGGTTAGTAAGGATGCTCTCCTGAATAAACTGCGTCTCTGTGTATAATCTATATTTAGTACTACACTCGGCAACCTTGGAGATATATACACCAAGATTGTCTGGGTTTACAACATTGCTTGCGAGAGCATCAATGTAGTCCGGGCCGCCGATAAGATTTAATACACTCTTCTCTGCAGCCTCATTAACCACGGCCATAAGATCAAATGTCTTTAGCCCCTGTAAATACAACGATTGTAAAACCGAGAAAAGGGTGCGATGGTTGCTCGAAAGAAAATCGTGTTCCCCTAACTTAACTGCCACATCAATCAGGAGGTCCGGGTCGCGGAGGAGACAGGATAAAATCATCCTCTCACTCCCGCGGTCGGAAAAATGTTCCTGTGTGATCTCGGGCATAGCGCTACTCCGCAACTCTACTAAACGACATATCCTTTTTAAGGGCGTTAAGCAAATTCTCTATGGCGCGCACCATCCCCTCTATAGACATCTTCTCCGCCTCGGCCACTAAAGCAGCGTCGTGCATCTCCTGCAGGGCAGGGGTCTGCGCAAGTACCAAGATATTTCTATCCTTCTCGCTCTTTGCCTTGATGTCCTCCCGAGCAAACTTCTCTAAAGCCAGGCTATGCTCATAAGCCTTGGTGGCCAACCTAAACTCTATGTTCTTTAGGTTCTCGTTGTGTTGTAACATAACCAGGTACTGCCCCAACACCATTACATATTTAGCCCGACGCTCTGGTGTGAGCAAGGTTAGGCACTCGGCGTCAAACTGAAGAATCTCTGTGACTATATCCTTATTAGGGGCAGCGTAATGTAACAACATACTCTCCGAAAATAGTTCTACTCTATCCATCACTCGCTTCATCTATTATCTCCAGAAGCCTATCAGGCGTGATTGGTAACTGTGATTCCCTCAACGCGATCAAAGTGTAACCATGTTCCGAGGCCCACTCTTCTTTTAAACTATCCCGCCTCTTTTGGGAGCGCAGCCCCTCTGAAGTGCCGTGAAAATGTGCAACAAACTCGTCGTGTTGGACACCGTGTACTTCAATGACGAGCGCCAGCTGGGGAATAAAAATATCAAGAAATAGTCTTTGGCCCCTGAAATCAACAAACTCCTCTGGCAGTATCTTCATTTGCGGAAAACACTTGTACAAAGTTTCCACTACCTGGTCACACAGCTTACTCACTGACAATGCCCAGCACTTTTGAAACACCCAGCTCTACAGCGGTACGAATAACCTCATTCTCCTCAAGAGTTACCATTGCCTTTTCTCTCCCCTGCCCCAACTTTTCCCCCTCGTAACTAAACCAAGAACCCGCCTGGTCGATGAAACCCATCTGTACTCCCAAATCAAGCAGCTCCGCCGACCTGGAAAACCCCTTGCCATAAATTAGGTCGGCTTCTGCGGTGCGGAAGGGAGGCCCCAACTTATTCTTAATCACCTCAAACCCCGCCCGATGGCCAATAACATCCCCCTTCTCATTGAGGATAGCCCGGCTCTTCACGCCACCGCCAGTAACCCTTATCCTTCCAGACATATGATGTCTAATAGCGTTGCCACCAGAGGTAGTTTCCGTCTTACCATAACCACCTATATTGGCCCGTATTTGATTAATAAGAATCAGGCCGGTACCCGTCCGCGACACAAGAGGTGTAAACTCCCTGCACATACGAGACATCAAGCGGGGCTGGAGACCCATTGTATTGTCATCGAAAGACTTTAGATTGGCCTCCGCGGAAGGCTGCAGCGCAGCAACAGAATCTATCACACACAAATCAAACTCTGCTGTCGCCATTAGGGCTTCGGCCATATCAAGGTTCTGTTCTCCGGTATACCCACGAACAAGAACAAGGCGGTCGGGATCAATGCCCATTTTCAAAACTAACCCCATATCCAAGGCGTGCTCTGCGTCTACAAAGATAGCTGCGCCACCAAGCCGCTGCGCTTCCCTAATAGTAGACAACGCCAGTGTAGTCTTCCCCCCAGACTCGGGGCCAAAAAACTCATAGATTCTGCCACGAACAATGCCGCCGACACAGAGTGCGGAGTCAAGGGCCAAGGATCCTGTGGGAATAATACGGCGCGGAGAAGTATGAAAACTTGTCATCCACTGTACAACTTCGTCCCCGTGTACTTTCCTCAACTGCTTAACTGCAACCGCTGAAGCTCTGCGGCGAGCATCTACGCCGCCGCCCTCTACTCCTTGCACCGGGTCGCTCTGCTCTGTATTATCATTCTTTCGTTTTGCCATCTCTTAATAGTACCCCATCCATTCTCTTTTGGGCTTCAAGCAGCCTGGAATGGCTAATGTTATTTTCTTGTTGAAGATAAAGTGCATCGAACCACTTCCTATCTAACTCTGACTCCACCGCGCTATTTAGCCCCTCCCTGATTTGCCAAAGCCTTTCGGTAACCCACCCCATAGACTCTTGCCCCAAAACACTCATCGAGGTTACTCTAAAAGACAGCCCAAGCTCACCTTCATATTGAAACAAAAGCTCTATAAGCTCACAACTTTCCTCGATGGCTCGCTGACGGCTGGAGCCAAGGTCTATCCTGGCTTCTATTAGACGCTTGGCTATTGCTCTATCCTTCTGTGTGTTGCCCGCGTAAACCATTTCTAACTGTGGGTTGCGCTGCGCCATCATATCATAAAAAAACCGCACTAAATGGGAAGGCGTCTGTACCTCATGCTTAAAAAGCATCGGGCCCCGTACAAGGTACCCCTGTTCGCGGAGAAGGTTCTTCGCATCCTCTACCTTCTGCGCAAGCGAGCGGCCATCCAAAAAAAGGTTCATTCGTTTACCGAGGAGATGCTAATGGTGCTACCACACTTATTAATTTAGAACCAGAGGGAGAACGAGCCTCTGAAGAAAACAACAGAGGGCGCTCTGCCCCAACATAGCCTATCACCAACTCATCCCCTACAATATTCCGCGTAGCAGCAGCCAGTAACTTTAGGTCACAGCTAAACTCAAAGTCCTCTCCTGCTGTAGCGGGGATGCCGCCATTCTCTGAATCGCCACAAATTAAAAAAGCCCCGCCATTCGAGAACCGCATAGTTACACGGTTATCCTCGAATGAGGAGGCTTCATAGGAAAGGCTGGCCAAGTTATCCAAAAAAATATACTTGTTTACAACGGCACTAACACCGGCCTTCGGAATAAACGCCGTGTAGTCGGGGTACTCCTCCCGTATAAGGGCGCCACCCAATACTAAATTAGGGGTCCGAATGAACATCATACTGTTTGTAATCGTTACCAACAGAGTATCATTATCAAAAAAGCTCTTGGAAATCTTTGACGCCAGCGCACCGGGCAAAACCACAGAGACGGGTTGGCCCGTGTATGGAACAGGAGCCCGGTATTCCGCCAACGTCTTCCCGTTTGTTGCAAATAGCACCAGCTCGTTTTCTTGAAGTCGCAAGAGCGTGCCAGTAAAAACAAACTGGTTCTTGTCCGATGAAATAGCGTGCACCACCCCATCAATAGCATCCATTAAGATTGACGCCGGTAGCTCAAGGGTGCAGCTGTCCGAAGCCCTGCCGCCCAAAGAAAAGGGGCTCGGGATGCTGGGAAAAAACTCCTGGTTTTTAAGGGAGAGGACACGGCGGTGGGTAGTCTCATTCCCAGAAGGGTAATGAGTAGAGGCAGAAATAGTAAGCTTCTTGGCCTTGGGGGAAGAGGACACCAAAATATCAGATGTTCCTACACCCTTATCATTTATGGGCTGGAAGTGAGAGATAGCGCCATACAAAGCAGCAGCATCAACTACTACCTCTCCCCCGCGCTCAAGGGAAACCTTGACTGTGGCTTCTGCCGAAACCTCGGGGTTAGATGCAGAAAATATTGCTTTCCCTTCTTGCGCCGAAATCAGGATGCCTGTGGTCTCTGACGTTGGTCCACTATTTGGGACTACGTCGCGCACCAAACGCATAGCGTACTGGAAATCAGAAACAGAAATACTAAATTTCATTTAAACCTCGTAGTTGTACGATTTACAGACTAAGAATAATATAAAACACTACGAGGGGCAAAAAAAAACTACGCTACTTCGATAGAAGCAGCTATGTCGCCGGAAACAGCACCAAAAATATAGCCGCTCAAACTGGCCACACGGTTTACATAAGCAGATGTAACAATCGCTCCAAGAGCGCTGAGGGATGATGTAAAAGGACCCAGGTTAATATTAGCGGGGAGATCAGGAGAATTGAACACAGCGACTAACTTAGATGGTAAGCTTGAAAGGTGGTCCCCATCTACTACACCCACGTGTGCAACAAGACGAGCAACAGCCCCGCGTGTAGTTAGCACTGCGCCGATGCTTTGCTGACGACGCTCACAAAGTATTACCAACGCGCCTCTGATTGCCTCGTCTAATGAATAAAACTCATAAATACCACTAAGGACTAACTTACGATTTTCTGGTGAGCGATCAAAAAATGACCCCAGAGGTGTGGTGGTTCGTAGGTCGATAGTCCAGGTACCGCGGTCTGTAGAGTATACCGCACTTGTGATCTCATCATATACATAAGAACTGACTTGAGAACGAAAGGACACTAACACATCCTTCATAGCGCCAGTCTTTAGGTTAACTAAATTCTCTACCGCTGTAAACTCAGCGTCATAGGGGGAATATCTTACGGGCGTTAGAGAGGCAGGGAAATCAACCTCATGCAGTAAGCCTCGAATATCCACTGCAAGGTCGGTGGCACAAGGCACCACGGGGTTAATAGAAGCGCGCACGCGCTCACTCCCGCGGGTGCGGGCGCGGAAGGTAAGACTCAAAATACTGATCCTTGTCCGTTTGCGGCCTATAATGGCGCCAGAAAGAGCCGAGGTAGCACTGAGAGCATTTATCGTTGCACCTAAACTGTACCCCGCCCCAAAAATACCGCGGGCGGCGGGGCGAATAAAAGCCCCCATACTGGCAAGCATTGTAGTGGGCGAGCAAGGGACAAGCGACCCATAGTTTATTAGCGCACCAAGATTGGCCACAGGAACAGTGGAGATAGATACAACACTTAATGCGAGTGTATCAATATAAGGGATAAGAATAGCCCCAAGCCCGGCCGAAGCACCCGCAACTATAAGAGTCGCGGGAAGTGCCGTGTACCCCCCAGAGACAGAGAGGGACGCAGTGATGTCAGTCGCCCTATACCCGTAGACCAACGCATTAAAATCTCTCAACCTGTCTGCTGTTGTAGGACTTATGTATGCACCCATACCTACATAGGGATAATAACTTATAGAGGCCCCCAAGTTACTCACATGGTTCCCAGTAACAGTCGCATGTAAATCTGGCAACGACGCGACATTTGAATAGGAAGTAACTTTTATGATAGGGGTTGCGCCCGGGGGAGAAAATAAACCTCTCGTGGTACCCAAATAAAATCTATAGCTGGAAGCAATCGTAGTAAACCCAGCATCAGAAGCAGTATAAGTAGACGCGTGGTGCCGGGCAGTTATCGTCGCCCGGACAGGGGAGAATCCGCCCCGCTGTATAATAAAAGCATCGAGATCTATGAGAGGGAGGAGACTAAGCACAACCTTATTTATATTGATAAATGGAGCAACTGAAGTAACTTGGGCGCTAAGATCTACCGTAGATGAAATAAACCCTCGTATGAACGCAGTCAAATCCTCCCGAGAAATGCGAGCAAGGATATCCGCCATCATACTTGTGATGCCGCCCTGCATAGCACGAAGCATCTCAACTGGGAGGTCAACCTGACCTGACTGTAGAGAAGTAATAATAGCCGTAATATTAGCTACTACGTTTGTGTTAACCCCCAAAATAAGTGCACAGAGGTCATAAACACGTTCTGTCACCAAGGTAGCGGCTAAGTCAGCGAGGTGGATTGGCTGCATAGAAGCAGGCAGGTTGCCCAAAGCCACACCAATAGTTTTGAGCTGCGCAGTAAGGTTGCCCGCGGCGGGAAGGAGCACTTTCATAAAGCCGGCCATCCCTACAAAAGCGCCGGTTTGTGAGAGGGTGGCACCAAGATCGAGCAGGCCAGAGTACCCCCCAATAATATAGGCTGGGAAATCCTCCGGCTGGGTAACAGAAACGAATGCCAACAAGTAGGCTGGAAAGTGCCCCCCACCACGGGCGCCTAAGTTAACAGGCGGAATGGCAAGCGTGTAGGAGGGTAAGTTAGCAGGGGGAACAGACTGCAATGCTGCCAAAATATCTTCTGGGGGAACTGCAACAAAAAGTGCTGGGAAATCTCTTATTCTTGTGGGGTACAAAGCCGTCCCTAAATCTTGAATACCCTTCACCCAAATCTTTATAAGCACTGGGAAGTCGCGGGTGACACGATACCAAATCTTTATTGTACCAGAAATACCATTGACACCATTTAGATAGTCACGCACAAACTCAGTCATGTGTGAGGCCCAAGACTTTGCCTTTAAAGTCATAGAGTACACAGCAGAACCGCCTAAAGCAGCGGCAGGGGTCGAGTGGGCGGCTATAAAAGCCCTTGCCTGCGCAGCTGTCACCGGAGTACCATCGGCACCGAAGAAGACAGATTTCCTAAATTCAGACGCGCTGAGGTAAACATCCTCTGCGTACGAACCGCGCCCCACCTGGGGAGTCCCGTCCTCGTGCCCAGACGAAGGGGACTCTATGTCTTCGCCGCGCTGGCCTGCAGGAACTGCCCCCCAGGTAGCTACACCCCAGCCCAGTTTGCCAAAAATGGCCATATACTATAACATCGCCCTACGACAAGATGCGAGCAACTCTTCGTCCGTAAGAGCACGCGTCATGATTCTTGTATCATCTAACTGGCCATCATAGAAGTTAGCTAAAGATGCGGCTGCACCCATGTACCAAGAAGAAGTATCCCCCCCAGTAGAGTTATCAAGCCCCGCGACATATTTTTTTAGTTTGGGCACCCGGTGGTCCCCGAAGGAACAATGCCAAATACTTATCGCACAGCTGGGGCCAGACACTACCTTCACAACCGCTAAATAGTTCCACCTGTTCTGCTGCACAAAATCGCTTGCTGTCGCAAGTCTAACCTTGGACCCTATCTCATACTCCCATGAAAGGGAAATATTGCCAAGCTCTACATTCATATCATTGGGCGTAGTGCCTGATGCAGCCACAATATCTATGCACATCAAATCATTCAGCGACTCATTTCCACTTGTATCACTGCCATACTGGAACAGCGTCGCTATCCCAGAACC
>Ga0307379_10006096_pt1 | contig 16652 bp, 26 predicted proteins | sample UN2MG_FD_202237 | JGI IMG/M metagenome (GOLD analysis project Ga0307379, IMG submission 202237) | Soil microbial communities from Risofladan, Vaasa, Finland - UN-2 | ecosystem: Environmental > Terrestrial > Soil > Coastal area > Acid sulfate soil | place: Finland: Risofladan, Vaasa | collected... | reverse complement strand
GCTAAGGAAAAAGCTACAGTTTCTGCTAAATATCAGAATGCCATCAAGAGATATCATAATGCAAAACATGAATCGGAGATTATTGAGGTATGTGTAAGAACATTCGAACAAAGACAAGCATTAATACAAACCTTATCAGCAAACATTAGAAAAACAAGTTAACTATGGCAAAAAAAGAATCACTTAAGGAAAGGCTTAAGAAAAAGCAAGAAGACCTAATAGCTCGGGGTCAATCCGGAGCTATTTATTTCCAAAAACCTAATACAACAATACGTATTAGGATCCTACATATGGGGGAGGAGGAAGAGTTTATTAAAGAAATAACCCAATTCTATATGGGACAAGATATCAAGGGGGTAATTTCTCCAGATACCTTTGGTCAACCCTGTGCAATTATGGAATCATATGAAGAACTAAAAAACTCTTCGGATGATGATGATAAGGACATTGCCTCCAAATTTACTCCCAGAAAACGGTATTTGGCTCTGGTAGCTTTTTATAAGGATGAAAAAGGGGAAAACGTTGATGAATCTATTAGCCCAAAATTTCTCTTATTATCCGGGGGAGTATACCAGGATATCCTAACCCATTATCTGGATGAGGACGAATGGGGGGATATGACAGATCCAGAAAAGGGGTATGATATCAAAATCAAGCGGGTTGGAGCCGGTAAGAATGATACTGAATACACAGTTACTCCTTGCAAAAATACCAAGGCTCCTAAAGGTTTTAGAGGAACCTATAATCTTGATGCAGAGATAGCCAAGATTATGCCAACCTATGAAAAGACCAAGGAATATATTGAAACATTCCTGGGGCTTGATCCGGAAGAGGATGACGATGAATCTAAGAAAAAGAAAAAAAAGGTAAGCAAGAAGAAAGACCTTGACTAATGCCCATTAAGAAAAAAGTAATAAAGAAGGCTGGTAGTATCCTGACAGATGCTGCTCTATCCAAAAAGTACCATGGTATGGGGAAAGCAAGTGAAATTGCTGTACTACCCGAAGACTCACTATGGCTACCTTCACGTAATATATATCTTAACTATACAATGGGAGGAGGAATACCGTATGGTAAGATATGCGAAATATTCGGAGGGGAGTCTTCGGGGAAATCCCTAGTAGCTATGGACTTTGGCTACTCCGCTCAGTACCTGGGCGGGGTAGTTCTTTGGAATGATGCAGAGCAAGCCTTTGATCCACACTGGGCAGAACAAAATGGTTTAGATTTGGATAACCTATATCTTTTTAATGAAACCTCTATAGAAAAGATATCAGATTGGGCTGCAGATATGTCAATCACTTTTAGGTCTAGATTAAAGAATAATCAGCCCATATTATTGGTAACGGATTCTACCGCAGCTTTAGATTGCGAAGCAAATATTAATGGGGTACAACTGGACGCAAAAGCTGAAATGGGCAATCGAGCTAAGGCGCTTTATAAGTATCTGAGAATCCGAAACCAAATGTTTGCAGAATTAGGTATTATCTTAATTTTTATCAACCAACTTAGGAAGAAGGTAGGAGCTACTATATTTGAGGATCCCGATACTACTCCAGGTGGTGATGCTATGAAATTTTTTGCGGGACAAAGAATGGCTTTCTTTCAAAAGAAACAAATTGCTGAAGGAACTAGGGAAAATAAAATATGGTTGGGTAATGAGGTATCTGTAAGAATGAAGAAAAACAAGGTAGCCCCACCTAGGCCAACCTTTACTACCGAGATATACTTTAATGCGGAATATGGTAGAGTAGGATTTAGTAGATATTCTAATCTATCCCAGCTATTACTAAGGACAGGTACAATACAAAAGGTGGATGGTAAAACTGGGTATTATTTGGGGGAAACAAAAATTGCCACTGGTAAGGATAACCTTGAGGAGGTATTAAAAAATGATGAGGAACTTAGAAGAAAATTATTAAGAAGATCCAAAGTAAATACCATTACAAGGACTCAAAAGAAAATTGATAAGCTGGAAAAAGATGGGATTAATAGATATCCAGTAATGGTTAAAAAGGTCAAAAGTCAAGAGGATGATGAAGAATAGGAAGCTCGTAATATTCGATGGCAATCATCTTGCCTATAGAGCTTATTATAAGTTTACAAATCTAAAAACCCTTAATGGAGTTAGGACCGCTGTAATATATGGTATGCCTTATGTAGCTGAAAGTTTAATACGTCGCTTAGGACCTGATGAAGTTGTCGTAGTTTTCGATGGAGGGAGGTCATCGTTTAGGATGGACCTCCTTCCTTCTTATAAGGCAAGAGATCAAAAGCTTAGCTTTGACAAAGAGGATTTCTTTAGGCAAAAGGATGTTGGAATGAAATTATTTGAAGCTTTAGGACTAAGGGTAATTTGGGAAAAGCATTTTGAAGCTGATGATCTAATAGCAATGGTTGCCAGAAGATATGCAAAAAGAGGTTGGGATATAGTTATAGTATCTGGTGACAAGGACTTTAACCAATTGATATCAAATAATATCTCAGTATATAATACCAGTAAAAGCGTGATATATACTCCCAGTAATTTGGAAAATGAAGTGGGATATACCCCAGAACAAACTGTAGATTACTTATCATTGTTGGGGGACAAATCTGATAATATTCCGGGTTATCCCGGAATAGGTCCGGTAAAAGCTATACAATTACTTCGGGAACATGGTAGCATTAATAATTTTCTAAGATCCAAAGATACATTTGGGAAAGTGGATAAAGCCAAGCTACAAGAGATTTGGAGATTAAATAAAAAATTGATTGACCTAAAATACTTTTATCGGAAGTTTTTAATAAAATCAAAGATACCCTGGTTAAACCCTTATTATCATGGATTTGATTATGAGAAATTAAAAATATTATGTGGCTCTTACGAAATAAACTCTTTTTTAAGACCCCAGTTTATAAAAACCTTTAAAGGATTATAATGAGAAAGAAAATTATGATTTGTGGAGCCAGCGGTACTGGTAAAACTACTTTAGCAAAACATATGTCGGAATTATATGAGATTCCGTATGTTACAACTTCGGCAAAAGCTGTATGGCCAAAGTTTGGATTTAAGAATCATGAGGATGCCATTAGGCAATCTGCTATTGACCCGAAAATAGGATATGATTATCAGGTTAAAATCCTACAGAACCGAGCCATTACCTTAGCCGGAGAGGCCTATGTAACTGATAGAAGTTTTATAGATAATATTACCTATATGCTTTTATCAGTTGGACATGCTATTACTACATGTGAAACAGAGGATTTTATAGATATTTGTTCTGAGAAAATGAAAGGGATAGATGGGGTTATTTATTTGAAATGGGGTTATGATATTTTATTGGAAGATGATGGTAACAGAGTAAAAAACCCATATTATCAAGGTATGGTGGATAGAATCATATCCCATATAATTGAGGATAATCTTATATTAATCCCTTGTCCCATATTAACCCTGAATATGTGGCATTTTTCATTACGAATTCAACTCGTAGATAAATGGCTAAAGAGATTATAGCATACGCTGCATCTGATATCCACTTTCATGATTGGAAACAGTTTAATGAAAATGATGAAAGGCTTCAGGTAACCATAAATACTTTAGCTCATTTATTTTATTTATCTGATTCTGAAGAGGTCCCAATACTTATGCCGGGTGATTTATTTCATACTCCTAAAGGGCTTACAACAAAAACCCTTGTAAAGTTTATGACCTTTATGGCTATTGCTAAAGAAGAATACCCCAAAGCTAGGATGATTGGAATAACGGGTAATCATGATGGGTCAATTGACAACTCATTATGGTATGCTATGTGTAAGGCTTTTCCAGATATTTTATGCAATATAGATAACAATGTGGTTTATTATAATGATTTTGCAATTTTCGGAATACCTTACATTAGAAGAAATGTAGGGTTAGTTGATAAGATAAAGAAATTATCTAAACATCCTGGCAAGAAAATCTTATTATTACATACCGAGTTATATGGGGCTCCTGACCCAAGTGGTTATGAAACCAATCCCCAAAATTTTCCTAGGGAGTCTCTTAAATTGTTTAGAAAGTTCAACCTAGTATTGGCAGGTCATATACATAAATTTACAGAGGTTAGAAAAAACGTATTTATGGTTGGAGCTATAAACCAACAACGCAAATCTGATGCCGGATGTGAAATGGGTTACCTAGAAATATATAATGATTTTTCAGTGGAATTTATGCCCCTAAAGAATCCGGGGTTTAGGTTCTATAAGGAGGGAGAAGAACATGAAGATACTGATGATTTCTGGATAGAAATACCTAAGCCAAAGAAAATTAAGAAAGGCTCAGAAGCAGAGTTTAAAGCTAATATGGATAAAACAGAAATGGCTAAAAGGTATGCAATAGAAACTGGGCTTAAGAGTAAAAGAAGAATTAAGGCGCTTATTGATATATTAAACCAAACCGATGACTGACGACAAAACACTTATATTCCTTTTTTCACCGGATTTAAAGTATGTGTGGCTACTCAGAAAAAATAAACCCAAGTGGCAAGAAGATTACCTGAATGGTGTTGGGGGTAAAGTAGAGAAAGGGGAAACATTTATGAACTGTATCATCAGAGAAACTAAGGAAGAGGTTGGGGTAAAACTAGATAGGGATAGGGTTAATAATATGGGGGTAATAGAGGCTAAAAACTTTAGAGTACGTTTATACACTTATAGGCTTAATACCAAGGAAAAACCAAAACAAATGGAGTCTGAGGAATTGCATAAGATATTAGTAAAAGATGTACCTAAGCTTAAAGTCATACCTAACCTAAGGATGCTTATCCCATACTCTCAGTATCTCTTAGAAGGTAAGAATTTGAATGTAAGAGAATATATTGCTAGTACACTTATAATAAAATTCAAATGATTAGTTTTAAATCCATGCACGCAATCGGTTATGCCTCATTAGAGGATGAAACCTTTGATTGGGGTTTACCGGGTTTAAATATTATTCAGGCTCCTAACGGAAGTGGAAAAACAACCTTTATCAATGCCTTAGTTTGGTGCCTTTATGGAAAACCACTTTCTGGTTCGGTCGAGCCATGGGAGCATACTAGATCATCGAGCTATAAGGGTACTAAAGTTAGTTTATGGTTTAATATTAATGATCTAGATTATCGGGTTATTAGGTATAAGGATTACCCTAAATTCAAAAATTCTTTAATTCTGGAAATAGATGGACCAAAGCCTGAACCAGGTAGCAAACCAGAAATACAAATCAAAATTAATGAAGTCCTAGGTTACAGCTATGAACTATTTAAAAATTCTATTATTTTTGGACAAAAACTCAAGAGAATTATATCAGAGACAGGCCCAAATAAGAAACAAGTTTTTGATGATGCTTTCGAAGTTACCTATATATCTAAGGCAAAAAAGCTTGCGGGAGAAAAACATGCAGAATTCTTAACTGAACACAACTTAGAATACCATAAACTTGTTAGTTTACATGAGAAGGTTACTAGTAAGAAATCAGAAATAGATTCACAACAACAATTGGTTGATGGTTTTGAATTTTCTAAAAAACAGGAAATTAGAGAATGGAAAAATCTTATCAAGGACCATAAGAAAAAGATAAAGGCAATACTAAAGGTAGAAGATGTAGATAAGTCATTAAAACTTCATCGGGATGATTTAGAAATCTTGGAGAAGGATTCTTATACCAATAGGGAAATCATAGAAATGGAAAAGGCCTTAACTAAGGCTGAAATGCAATCGGATACTATAGCTGAAAATATTCATCAAACCATATCTAATATGGCTTCATTAGAGGGTAGGATAAAAGACATGCCTATCTCTTGCGAATCCTGTGGGAAGGACTATACAGCTATAGAAAGAAAAAATGCCAAGAGAATATTAAAGGATTATCTTAAGGAGAACCAGAAAAAGCAACAAGAACTTAAAGATGCTAATAGTATATTAAAGGGGCAAATACAGGAGCAAGAAGGGACTATCTCTAGTGCAACTAACACGCTAGAAAGCATAGACATATTAGTTAAAGAAATTAATAGACTAGAGAAGCTTAAAGAGACCATATCCCAAGCCCAGGAAAAGATAGATAAGGATAAGAAACAGATTAAGAAAATTAGGGAACAGAAGCTTACAAATAATATTGACCAACTTCGGATCGAGCTATTGGGCTTACAAACCCAAGTAAAAGCCCAACAAAATGTGGTAAGAAGGGTAACTAAGGATGTAAATACCTATGATTGGCTGGTTAAAGACCCCTTATCTAATGCGGGACTAAGAGCTTTTATATTTAATATGATGTTGGATGATATTAATGATAGACTAGAGTATTACACCTCGTTCATAGGTTTTCAGGTGGCATTTGTAATGGATATGAAATCAGCACATAAGAACCTGGAGACCTATGTATTTGCATCAGGAGAACCAGTACCATACGGAGATCTATCAGGTGGTCAACAACAGGCAGTGGATATAGCTACAGCATTCGCCATTCATGATGTAGTTGCTGATACCAAAGAATGCTCTCTATTAGTTATGGATGAGGTATTTGAATCATTAGATAGGGACAATATAGAAATCATGGCCGAGCTAATCCAAGACAAGGCTCAGAATAAATGCCTATATTTGGTTACACATAGAATGGAATTCAATCCTACCAATGCAAATATCATTCAAGTAGAATATGCCGATGGTATTTCTAGTCTGGCCTAAACCCTAAGTCTAGTAATGTACTATTATTATATAAATACCATAGGGCCATGACTAATTCCAGAACAAAGGGATCTAAAAATGAACGTAATGTGGCTAAGCTCCTTGAAACCTGGTCAGGATATGAATTTGCAAGAACTCCGCAATCCGGGGGCTTACACTGGAAGAAACAACATACCAGTGGAGATATAGTTTGCATAGATGAAAGGCATGGACCAAGATTTCCTTTCTCTATTGAATGTAAATTCCACGAAAATTTAGATCTATTACATTTAATCTCAGGGCTTATAGGAAAGAAAAGTAATAAGATCCTTGAGTTTTGGGAACAATCAAAAACTGATGCACAACAGGTAAATAAAATCCCAATAGTATTTATGAGGAGAAACGGTATGAAAGCCGGTATGCATTTTATTATGATGCATACACCTGATTATACTATGTGGCTTAATTCCATAGAGCCATGGGATAATAAACACGGAGTATTTCATTATCTATCTATGGATCATAACTTAACCATTTTTAATTCTGAAGACTTAGTTTCTACAGAATATCCTCTATTTTATAAAACAGGAAGAAAAATAAGAAAATATGTCACCACACGCAATTGATCATGTTTGGGTGATCGCATATATAAGTAGGGATCACATTCACCGAGTAGAAGATGACTTACTTGAACGGGGCTTCGGCTCCGTCAGAGTTTATATACCCACTGTTAGGATACTTAAAAAACAGTTTAAAAACAAAAACATATATGAATACGTACCATTACTATTCAACTACGGATTCTTTCAACTACCTTATAACAAAGCTTGCGATGTAGAATTTCTTAGGAAGTTAAGGGAGGAAATACCAGCTATATATGGATGGGTACTTGATCCAACTAGGGTAATACAGGCTAAACCCACACTTAGAAAGGATAATAAAGATACCATGGAAAAGGAAGAGGAACCAGAAATGATTGATGGTATTAAAATTCTTAAAAAGAAAAAACAAACTCCCAAGATTGCTATGGCTAAAGAGGAAGAGATTGTAGAGCTATTAAAGTCGGCAGAAAATCAATCAGTATTTTCTGATGGGTTGGTGGAAAAATTACAAATAGGTGATTTTCTTACTTTACAGGGATATCCATATGAGGGTATGACTGCCGAGGTAATGGATATAAACACAAATAAGAAACAGGTAAAAGTGAGACTATTACTGGAAACTATGATTACCACTGCAGTAGTAAGCTTTGAAAACATATTTTATACTGTATATGCAGACTTTGATAAATCCTGTAAGGAAAAGAGTTTGGAGGATATACAGGAAAAAGGCAAAAGGAATCTTGATAGGATTTATGCCAAGATAAGTTATGAGTAGGGATAAGATAAATACAGATGCATGGGATATACTAAATGCGGACGAGAAAACCGCAGTATCATTATCATTAGGACACAGCAAGTCAACTTGGGAGGCTGGGGAAATAATGAGCAAAGCGCATTTCAAATATCTGGAAATACAGAAACGAGCCAGGAAGTTCCTGGAAATCTTTACGAATCATCTGGAAAAGTATGGTGGATTATTCCCAGAGGGTATATATCTTTCCTTTGCTTTCAAGGAGTATCTGACATTGACGGTTATAGAGAGGAAAAACATATCCCAATCTGTGAAGCAAATGGAAGACCCCTCTTATAATATTGCCTCCAGGCGTACTAAGTTTATTGTATCTGAAATAGAGAAACTACGGGAGATAAATACAGAACCTGCCCATGACTTATATAACCTGATCATGGATTTTGATAGGTGGAATAACTTCAGAGTACTCCCAGTAGAAATACAGGAGCCATCTGCTTTTAAAAGAAGAAATAAAGCCAGGAATGTTAAGCATCTTAAAAATATAACAACATTGCCACAGTTTTCGGTAATAAAGGTTATAGAGAAATTTTCATATTCAGGGAAATATAATAAACTATACTTACCTTTAATATCGGGTCATTTAAAGGACGACTACAAGATACTATCAGTAAAGGATAAGACAGGTATCACAGATGAGATAACCAGTATAGGATTATTCCTTTTTTCCGATCGAGCTATTGCGGAAGAATTTGCCCGTCTAGTATCTGGTTACTTTCTAAATTCTGTTAAGAATTGCAAAACAGGTCAGAAGTTTTGGCCAGAGTTCCGAGTATTAATGGCCCAGGCATATAATTATAAGGAATTAGAAAATATACATAAATCTAGGACTTATCTTGACAATGCCCTATTTGATCTGGATTCAAGGAGAGTTAACAAAAGAAAGGAAAAGCCCCTATCTGGTGAACAACGCGGTGAGGATAATGCTTTTTATCTAAATGCGGATTAAATTCGAGCCCTTTTTATTTTGCTAGTAGTTATATATTTATTATATTGCATAATATATATAATTAATTAAATACAAACTAGTTATGGACAAAACAGTTGACAAATCCGTAGTATTAGACCTAGTAGGGACTAATGCCAATGCCTTTGCTATCATGGGTAAGTTTTCTAGTGAGGCAAGAAAACAGGGTTGGACAAAGGAAGAGGTTGATCTGGTATTAGAAGAAGCAACCTCTTCTGACTACGATCATTTATTGGCAACTATAATTCTACATTGTGATGGCGAGGCGGAAGAGGAAATTTGAAAGGGATATCCCGGATGCTGATAAGTTTATCAACAATCTTAAATACCGGGATATGAAACGGGAGTGTATTATCCGGGGAATGACCTATGATAAGGTTATAAGTGGGGATATTCCTAAGCTAACGAATTGGCTTCGTAACCATTTCTTTGATGACCTAAATCATAGCTTGTTAAATGGATTCGATCAATATCAGGAGGAACTCATTAGAAAGTCAATGGATGCCAAGGGACAAAACCCTGATGATGTTATTCACCCGTCTCTCAGGCTTGGTTATATTGCTGAGGTGGATGAGGATGGTAATGTGACTAAAAGGAAAAGAGTTAGGACCTTGGTTAAAAAGAAAAAACCAAAAAGAGAAAGAACCGGAGATGGTATATTCCAAGGAACTAAAAAAGCTCTCACATTCCGACTTCAACAAGAAGGTAAGGAGAAAATGGAAGTAATAGAATTAGTTATGGATCAATTTCCTGATGCTTCTGAGAAGTCAATAGGTATATGGTTTAATAAGTCACGTAAATTACATGCCCAGAGATAAGCTATTAGGGGATAGGTTTAAAATACAGAAATTCAAGTGGTACCTAGTTGATTTAAGGGATTACCACAAACCAGTACTTGTTAGGAAACATTTAGATAGTAAAATACAGGCTATACAATTTAGAGATAAATACTATGATAAAAGCTATGATATCATCTACTGTAAAAGAGCACAAGAATTTGGGTTACGGGACTATATCAATAAGCACCGTAGACATGGCCACCACACAGCCAAGTATGACTACCCTAGTGATTGTAAAACCCAACTCCAACGGCAGGTCTTCAGGAACAACATCAGAAAGAAAATGAAACAGCAAATCAGACGACCCAAGGTAACAGAGACCGCAGTATGGGAAATAATAGATGATAAGCCTATACTCTTTGTTAAGCGTATGAAACACTATGCCGATAATCACTGGGTATTTACAGAGCCAGTGGAGGGATTAAAGGAGTTACAAAAAGTGTATCCATGGCCTAACCAACTTAGGCACCTTTGTAATATTGTCAGGGTTTTAAATGAATATTATGATGTAGGATTATATCCCATGGATAAGGTGGCTATATTTATATATAAGAAATGGGGAGGTAGAATAAGGAGACATTGCGATAGATATCCTCAGGGTAATCCCAAGGATGGAGAGAAGGTATCTCTTGAATTAAGGGCAAGGGGTTTTAAAGAATATAAACAAGATGAGGAGGATAATTATATTGAAAGCATAGGAATATCCCCGATTCTGGCCCACCCTGAATTATGTTGGCATACAGCTGATGAAAGGAAATTATATGATTATAATATATATGATTTCCAAACCTTTATGGGTATACCGGGATGGTGTAGGGCACATGTAGCCGGGATAGAAAAACGTCGATAGGCTTAATGACCTGAGTACTATTATAATATATACTGAATTAACATTAATCATAAAACAGAACACATGGAAGGTAAAACAATTACAAAGGTCCTTGAACTAGGAAGCGGGTATTCAGCACTTCTCCTGGATGATGAGGAAGTAGCGATAGTTAAAGTCGTGATTCCTGATCTCCCATTGGATGAGTTAGCCGAGTTTGCTATCGGTAATACAACTGAGACAAAGGATACCACAACCCCAAAGAAAAAGGATAAAGAACCTGACCCAGAACCTGACCCAGAAGAAGAATCCTATACCTGGAAGGATCTGGAAGCTATGGACCACAAGGAATTGTCCGAGCTATGCAAGGATAATGAATTGGACACTGATCCGGATGATTTCGAGGATGATGATGAGGATGACATGCTTAATTTCCGGAAGGAAATTGCAGAGGAAATTGATGTTGAGATTCCTGAAGATACTCCAGCTCCAGAGGAAAAGAAAACTGAAGAAAAGGTAAAGGACGATGATTATACCTGGGCTGACCTGGAGGCTATGGACTTTGAGGAATTGGAGGAACTCTGCGAAGAACAGGAATTGGACACTGATCCCAACGATTATGATGAAGGGGAGGATGAGGACAAATTCCGTAGGGAAATTGCCAAGGAGTTGGAAATCGAGGCACCCAAGGTTAAAAAGAAAAAGAAAAAATAATGCAAGCCGATTCCGGTAATAAATTCGACCAAGGCAAGATTAACAGGATCTTAGCCTTGGTCGTTGATTTATCAGACTTGGAAGTAGCCCAGCTAATGACTAAATTAAGGCAGGAACTGGAATCCAGGGGTAAGTCAAGGAAAGGCAACTCAGAAACCACTGTGGTATAAAAAGTTGCGGATCTCGATAATATCTGGTTATTCTCTATTATATTTGCAATATGCAATTAAATAAATATATACGCTTTTTCCCACCATTGGGATATTACCAAGAATCCTATACACAGGAATTCATCACCAGATTGGGAGCGTATAAAAAGTTTGAAAAACATAATCCAATACCTGATGATCAGTATAAACATATAATATGGGAACACCCTTTAAACAAATCACTTAAGGCTGACCACTATATATTAATATATTATATTGCCAAGTTTTGCAAGGTAAAAATGATGTGGAGGGCTAAGGTAAATGAATTTAATTCATCAATATCACAGTCCCTATGGATTATAGGATATGAATATCGTATCCATATATGCCATCATATTTTAACAACCATTTTTAAGGTTCAAGGGGAATATGATGCTTATATAAGAATTCATAAACGTAAAGATTTTGAGGCATCGGATTTTAAAAGTATAAAGGTTTATTCTAATGTTCTGTTGAACAATCAAAGAAATGATATTTACCTTTATATTAAAGATAACCTGGAGTTTAACCCAGCAAAGGAATTGCACCTAGAATCTTATATCAAGGAAAGATATAAGCTAGACTATAAAAAGTATAATACAGATCATCACGAGTACTATCATGCTATCAGTGTTAAATTTCATCATAGGAGGATGCTATTATGAAGTACTTTGAAATCCTAGAAAAATTCGAATCTACTAAGGTTGCCCTTAGTTCTCTTGATCATGAATATAAGGATAAGAAAAAGGGTGATGCTTACCTTAAGAGAAAAATGCAATTGGTAAATCGTTTAGATGACTTGAAAAAGAAAGCATTAGGGATTGGGACTACAGGTAATATATGCCATGTACATGGTAAGAGATCAAGAGCCAGTAGGAAAAATCCTCAGATATTGGTTCAAGAGAGCTTTAATTTATACTTTACTAATATCTCAATGGAGGAAGCAACAGCTTTAACCAATTTGCATATAAAGAATATCGTATATCACACTGTTAGATTTATTAGACCTGGTGTTCTTATCACATCTAGTTAAACTGGAAAGACTAATAGGAGAAATCTACTATTCCTATACATAATATGAACAAGTTTTATTTACATTTTTATTCATTTAAATCTTAATGCTATGTTAAAACCGAAAACTTATGAGGAAGCCCTTGAAGCACTGGAAACTGCCAAGGCACATTTGGGGGAGGTAAAGGAAGCCAACCGCGAATTTAAAAAAGAGAACAAGATCCGCAGAAACAAGCCGGTCGAAGATGAAGCCATTGCTAAGAAGCTCGAAGCTTCTGAAGCAAAGGTGGACAAAGCCCGAGAGGCAATGGAAGCTGCAAAGTTGGATGCCAAGGAACTCAAGCCCCGCAAGGATCGAGTTACCAAGTATGAATATCCTGCAGATTGCGTGACCGACAAGGACAAAAAGAAGTACCGGGCCAAAATGCGCAGGGAGGCAAAAAAGGCAGATGCCCCTGAGGGAGAAGAAAAGAAGCCTGCTGCCAAGAAAAAGGTGGTTGCCAAAAAGGCAGCAGCAGAAGATTGATCTTCTTCTCTTATCAAATGTTGAATACCCCTGTACCCAATCAGGGGTATTCTTATTTTTACTCAATTTAAAGCCCAGGACTATGGAAAAGAAACTTAGAATTCAGTTATTCGATGAAGATGGGAGACTTCTTGATGATCGAATGGTATCTCAGGATCCCGAAATTGCAAAGGGACCTCAGCTTACCCATATTGGGCCAATGCGTATCGAATTTAGTTTTGATTCAAAAGAAGATATCGAAAAGGCCAAGACTTACTTGGATCAAATGGTAGGTAATATTCCCTTGGGACCAAAAAAGGTAAGAAAGAAATTATCAATCTCATTAGAAGACCCCTCTCAAAGAGAGGACTTACTTAAAGCAGCCATTGAATCTGCTGCTGACCAGGATGAGTTGATCAAATACTTAAGAGAACAAGGCTTTAGATTTATGATGACCGATTTTCTTGAGACCCTTGAATTTGAACAATTGGATATTAAGGAGCGTCACTTGGAGAAATACCAATGGATGATGATGCTACGTAAACCTGCTAAGAATCCTAAATCGGATAAATATGATCCAATGTTAATATTCGGGATTCAATTAATTCCCGAGCATAATGAGAAGATTGCGGTTTACCTACATGGAGAATTCCATGGTTACTATAAAGTACCCGTACCAGAGAAACCCAAGGAGGTATTTAAGAAAACAACCATGATGAAGTTCCCGGAATATATGACACATTCTGAAAGGGACAAATTCAGATTAGAAATGAGACAATTGGAAAACGACCCAGAACGTAAGACCTCCAAATTTATTAATCGATGGCACAAATATGTGGAAAATGCTCCTGCATTACCGACCACTAATACATAGAGATTATGCTAACAGAAGCTCAACATTTTATAGTTAAGGAGGTATGCTCAATCCAATATGAATCTCTTATTAGAATCCTTATTAAGGCTGAATTAGGTAGTGATGATGAGGGAGAGGAATATTCTGATATCTTTGAAGAATTGGATTTTACAAGACAGGAGTTTGATGACAAGCTAATCGAAACCATAAGCAATTTTGGTTTGGTAAAAAAGAGTCCTGAGAAGTTATTTTCCCTGGAAGAGTTAGATATTATGGTATTTAGGCAAATATTACATTTATATGATCGCAAATGGAAAAACCGATATCCTAAGGCTTTGGCTAATCTCTGGAATAAACTATTCATACATTCAATGGCAATCTCAAATCAAAACTGAAATGCATAGAACAGCAATTGAAGGCTCATCTAACATAGCTGAAATAGGTTATGATTATGACATATCTACCCTGGAGATTAAATTCCATGGAGGACAAATTTATCAATATTGGCCAATTACTAGGTCAGGTTGGGAATCATTCATGACTTCAAAAAGTAAAGGTAAGTATTTCTACGAACATATCAGAAACAATTCCCAAATCAATTATAAGGAAATCGATGAAATGCAATCTAACTAAAGCCTACTATTATGGATATAGAAGTATTAGTTGTTTTGATACCATTATCTGGGTTAATCTGGGTATTTTACCGCATTCATAAAATCTTAAAGAAATCCACTCCTACTAATTATAATTACCGAGGAAGACCTCGTTATTCCAGATAGTTTTTTACACTAGATTGATAAGTTGGTACCCTATTTTGTTGCTTTGTGTTATCTTTTTGCATATATTTATATATAATTAATTAATAATCAAACAGATACACTATGACAGACATCTATTTTCCAGTGCGAAAGGTACCCATAGAGGACATTATGCCTGGATATGATCATCCTTCTGGGATTGATCATGCAATCATTGTTACTCTCCCAGATGGGATAGAAAGGGTAGTTCAGTATTGCTCTAAAATCTATGAGCTTGTTCCGAATGTGGACATTATACCACCATTCGAAGAGGCATTCTCTAAGTATTACAAAGTTGAAAAGAATATCCGTATGGATAGGTGGGCAAGATTTTATGTTGACTTTGTAATCAAGGAACATGGGGTACAGGTAGGTCCCACTAAGGATCTAATCTTTCCAAAGGTTACCCTGATCAACTCCTATGATGGGTCCATCAAATACAATTTCATGGCTGGATTTTTTAGGCTCATCTGCACAAATGGTATGATGATCAAGGAAGGAGAGGTAAAACAAATAAAAGCCATGCATACTCCCAAAATAGGTAAGGACACATCCTATGGTGCCATTATGGAAATGGTATCTGAATTCATAGCCAAAGTGGATGACACCACCGAGGTATATCATGAACTACAGGACCAAAATGTAGATGATTGGTTAATGAGAATAGAGGAGGTAACTGAGTCCACTTCATTCCCCTCTACCCTTCAAGAGGATGTTGCTGCAAGAATGGGATTGGAACTTGATTCAGGGGAAGGTTTACTACCCACAGACTGGATAGTTTACAATGCCTTCAACTACCAGCTCAACCACAATGAGGGTCTCAGGGCAAAACAGAATAAGAAGGATACTATGGACCAGGAAGTACTTGAATACTTACTCAAATATTAATGACTAAGAAAGATCTTATAAAGATAATCATAATCTTAGTAATTGCCTTTGCCTTTACTATTTATTGCATTATCTTTAATACTGCTGAGCCAGTCATAGTTTATGATCTTAGAGTACCACCAGCACCTAAGGAAAGATTCCAGGATTCATATTGGGAATGGAACTCTGATTCACAAACATGGGTACTTAAAACAATTAGTTCAGACCGAGCTAAGGCGATTATTAAGCCGGAGTTGGATGAGGATGCTCTACAAGAATATCTTGAGAAACATATTGATGGTTATCTTGAGGATACATACTGGGGAGAAGAATATGATTTAACTGATAAAGATAATGATGACAACAGGTGAAGCCATAATGATTTTTGTAATTATGGTTATCGGATTTCTTATTAATATATTTTGGCCTAAGATTGATAAAAAACTTCAGGACTGGTATAATAAAAGGAAATAATCCCTTATATTTATATATAATTAATAAATAATAAAACCGATGGACCCAATACTCAAATCAAAACTTACCAAGATCTCAGAAGACTGGGGAGAAGATGGAATCGATGGACTTCAGAATATCGATGCCGAGACTTATATGGATCTAGAATCCCTACTTAACTCTGCCATCAGCCAAGCTGAGGATTGGGAACAGGATGATTTGGTTAGACTAAGATATTTCTTCAGAATTCTATCCAAATACCTGGTTGATATTCATCGGGGAATTACTTTACTTCTAAAATACGACCAATGACTGAAGAACGTAAAACTATTATCGAAAGAGTCCAGAAACTCATGCAGCTCCAAGAGGGGGCTACAGAGATAGGATCATTGGAAGAGGCAGCTAATGCTGCTGAAAAGGTCCAACGACTTCTTATGAAGTACAACCTGGAACTGTCAGATATATCTAGGCACAGTCCAGACTCTGCTCAGAAAATAGGTAAGGCAATCTATCGTGATGTAATTGCTAAGAAAAACGAAGGTCAATGGATTTACCGATT
>Ga0307379_10006095_pt1 | contig 16654 bp, 14 predicted proteins | sample UN2MG_FD_202237 | JGI IMG/M metagenome (GOLD analysis project Ga0307379, IMG submission 202237) | Soil microbial communities from Risofladan, Vaasa, Finland - UN-2 | ecosystem: Environmental > Terrestrial > Soil > Coastal area > Acid sulfate soil | place: Finland: Risofladan, Vaasa | collected... | reverse complement strand
GACGCCCCGGCCTGGGCCGTAGCATCCATGGCAGGCAGATACCTCCAAGAGAAAGACTACGAGGGGGCCGTCAAGTACTACCGGCGGGCGCTGGCCCTTGACTATGGCCAGGTGGATTGGCGGTTCAACCTGGCCCAGGCCCTTGCCGAGTCAGGCCGTGTCGCAGAAGCGATGCACGAGGCGCGCATCTGCCTGCGGCTCCGCCCGCAGATGACCGTTGCTGAGAGACTGATCGCCGACCTGAGCGTTCATCCGGACGCGATGTCGGAGAAATAGTCCGCCGGCCGTACGGGCGGGCGAACCTGTTTTGCCTCGTCGGTGCACCGACGGGGACGGAGTGCGCCCTCAGCCGAGTTACCGGCGCTACGATGCTGAAACTTTCCGACAACCCGCCGCTCCTGTCGCCGTCCGTGGAGTCAGTGGCAGACCTCCCGGGCCGCTGGTGGGTCGCCCACACCAGGGCCCGCCAGGAAAAGGCCCTGGCCTGGGATCTGCTCGGGCGCGGCATCGGGTACTTCCTGCCGATGAGCGAGTGCGTGACGTATTCCGGCGGGCGGAAACGGCGGGTCATGAGGCCGCTCTTCACCTCGTACCTGTTCCTGTGCGGCCAAGACAGCGACCGCTACGCCGCCATGACCACCAACCGGGTCTTCCAGACGATCAACGTGGTCGATCAAGCGAACCTCGTCGCCGAGTTGACCGCCCTTGAGCGGGCCCTCGCCGGCGACGCCGAACTGGCCCCGTGCCTTCTGCCCGAGGTCGGCCGGCGGTGCCGGGTCACGGCTGGTCCGTTCAAGGACACCGAGGGAGTGGTAATCGAACACGGGAAACGGGCGCGCCTGGTCCTCTCAGTCAGCATCCTCGGCCAGGGCGCCGCGATGGAGATCGACGCCAGCCTGCTCCAGTCCATCGATTAGGGACGCCGGACCTTACCGAATGTTTTCTGCCGCACCCGTCCGTTGCTCAAGCATCTGCCCATGAAAATGTTCGCGTGCACATTCATTGCCTCGGCCTTCGCGGCGCTCTTCCTGACGCCGATTGTGGCGCGGATTGCGCTGAAGTTGGGCATCGTGGACCGCCCCGGCGCCCGCAGGATCCATCCCCGCCCGATTCCGCGCATGGGCGGTGTGGCAATCCTTCTGGCGATGTTCGGCCCGATCATCCCGGTCATGCTCCTCAGCAACGCCGTGGGCAGCGCTTTCCGCGAGATGCAGACCAGAGTCATAGCGATGCTCGCCGCCTCTGTCGCCATGGTCCTCGTCGGCCTCGTGGACGACGTCCGCGGCCTGCGTGCCCGCTTCAAGTTCCTCGCCCAAATCGCGGCCGCCGCGGTCGTGTGTGCCTTCGGTATCCGCATCGAGACCGTGTCTGTGGAGGGGCTGTTCGCGCTGCACTTCGGCTGGCTCGCTTGGCCCATCACCATCCTCTGGATCGTCAGCATCACCAATGCCGTCAACCTGATAGACGGCCTCGATGGCTTGGCCGCGGGCATCGCAGCCGTGGCATGCGGCGTCATTGCCATTCTGGCCATCTCCGCCGGGCAGACCGTCATGGCCGTCTTGATGCTGGCCCTCCTGGGTAGCCTGATGGGGTTCGTCGTTTTCAACTTCAATCCCGCCAGGATCTTCATGGGCGACTGCGGCAGCATGTTCGTGGGTTTCGTGCTCGCCACCGCCAGCGTCATGTGCAACGTCAAGTCGCAGGCCCTGGTCGGCCTCGCCCTGCCTGCCCTCGCGCTGGGCGTGCCGATCTTCGACACCCTGTTCAGCATGCTTCGCCGGATTCTGGAGCGTCGGTCCCTCTTCTCGCCGGACCGGGGCCACATTCACCATCGCCTCCTCGCCCTGGGGCTCCGGCACAGGCACGTGGTGCTCATCATGTACGGCCTGACCGTCCTGGCCGCCGGGCTGGGAATGTTCATGATGGCCACCCGTAGCGCCGAGACGCTTCTGATTCTCGCCGGGATCCTGCTCCTGCTTGCGTTGGTGTTCCGTTGCGTCGGTTCGGTCCGCCTGCGCGAGAGCATCGCCGCCTTCAAGCGGAACCTGTCGATCGCCCAGGAAACCAAGGAGCACAAAGAAGCCTTCGAAGAGGCGGCCCTTCGCATTCGCGAAGCCAGGTCGCTCGACGCTTGGTGGAATGCCCTTTGTGTCGCGGCCGAGGAGATGGACTTCGTGTGCGTGTCACTGACGCTGGATGGAAGCGACGGCACTGTCGGTTCCCTCGCGTGGCGCCATCCCAGCCTCAACGGCACACCGGACGAAATAATCAGGATTGCCATCCCCACACGCAGTCTCCGAGAGGGCGTGCAGGGGAGAGTGGAATTGGACGTCTGGGTGAACGGGTCGCTGGAATCGGCCGGCCGCCGTGCCGCTCTGTTCGGCCGCCTCTTGGACGAGCACTGCCAAGCTGCCTCATCGGCTGAAGATGCCTCGGACAAGCCCGGCGGAAGAGTTCCGAGGTTCAGGCGACTGTCACTCGCGATATCAAAAGAGTAGGCCTCGTCACCATCGGGGAACCAGCAGGCCAGCACGCATCCTGTCGTCCAGGTATCCGGCAGCAGTTTCTCCGGCGACACGAAGCTGCCGGTTGAGGGATAAGGCCAGGATTTCCGTGAAGAAATATGCGACAGGGCGGCACCAGCACATCGGGGTCGAGGAGAGGTTCTATATCAGCGCGCCACCCTCTTCACCTGCCTGCTCGACGAGCGGCCTCTGCTCGCCGGGCATTCGCAAGTGTTTGAATGGACGGCGGAACGGAGTCGAGTCCTTGGCGACAGAAGCAGTTGAAGAAGGCGCCGTAAGTACGCAGGCCGACCTGATTTCAGATCGGGGACCCAAGGACCTTGGCCGCAGGACGGTCCCAGGCGGTGCCCTCCTCTTCAGCGACACGGCGAAGCTCGTCCTTGCCCGCGGCCTGTCAACGGCCATCGGCTTCGTCACAGGCCCGGTCATCGCGCGGCTTTTCTCCCCCACTGATTTTGGCCTCGCCGGCATTGTCAACTCCATCGGTGCATGGATTGGGGCTTTTGCGTGCCTAGCCTACGCGCAGGCCATCCCCCTCTCGACCAGCAGGCGTGAGACCCGCGCCCTCATCTTGTTGTGTCTCTTGGTCACAAGCGTTCTCCTTGTCCCCGTCGTTTTGATCCCGCTGGTGGGTGGAGCGATAATCTCGCGCATCATGGCTGAACCTGCCTTGAAGCCGCTGCTATGGTTTCTCCCTATGACATTCCTCCTTAGTTCCTTCACACAGGTCGCGCACTACACCTGTTCCAGGGAAGGTCGGTTTGGTCTGCTCTCTTTCTCAGGATTTGCTGGAGGCAGCATCGGACGTGCGCTCGAGATTGGCCTCGGCCTGCTCTTGGGAGGAAGTGCACTCTACATCCTGTCAGCCAGCCTGGCGGCAGGGCTCGCAACCTTGCTGATCTGCACGCCTCTTATACTGCAAGTTCTTCTCAGGTCGCCTTCTGGCACGGCGTCCGAGGACGCGGCCGTCACCCGTGTCGCGAAACGTCATGGCCAATTCCCGACAATCCAGGTCTGGAACTCCGTCCTCAACCAAGCCTCGTATTCATTGCCAGTCTTGATAGTTGCAGTGTGCTTTGGCTTGCGCGTGGTCGGCTACTATTCTATGGGACTCAACGTTATTATGCTCCCAATGACGATCCTTGCTGGTAGCCTTGCGCAGGTCTTCTACCCCCAGGCCGCGCGAGATTGGAGCCAGAAGGGCGAAGTTTCCGGGGCGATCCATACCACCATCCGGATTATCTCGCTTACCTGCGTGTTTCCCCTGGCCATCGTTGGCTTACTTGGTCCTTTATTGTTCAGCGTGTTTTTCGGGTCTCGATGGCATGAGGCCGGGATATTCTCGCAGATACTCGCCCCCTGGGTGCTGGCGAGGCTTGTTGCGTCCCCCATATCGACGATGTTTCTCGTAAGGAGGCGCGCAGGAATGCTGATGACCTTCAATGCTGTCTGGCTCGTCGGGGGCTCGGGCGCACTGCTCCTGGCGGGTCGCGTGGCGGGTCCAAGGGTGGGGTTGATGTGCTTCTCCGCAGTTGGATTACTCGCGTATGTGTGGTTGGCTGCCATGGCACTGCGCTTAGGCGGCGCGCCTTGGCGACCTGTGACCGCTGAGTTACTGCAGGAATCTCTGTATTCGTTTGGGCTCCTCCTGCCTGCGTCAATCGCATACTGGGCTGGGGGGCCGGTGGTCCTATGCATCGCGTTGGCGCTCGCTGGGACCGTCGCATACGCAGCCCGGGCCTACAGGCGAGGGATCGCGATCCGCCATGAACTTCGCGACATGGTTCGCGCCACCGTTGGGGCTCGGCCTTGACACGGTCTCGAGGTGCAATTGAACGCACGTCTTGACAAGAGGGGGTTTGTGAGTGGGTAAGCACGATTCGCGCTACGACGAGGTGTGGATGTGCCCAACCTGTCGAAGTGAACTGCACGCTCAAAGCAACCTTCTCTGCCCCAGTTGCAGGAAGAGCCCCTCCCAGGAAGGAAGACTCTTCGACTTTCGTTCGCTGACGCCCCATCTTGACCTTGGCTTGGCCAAGACGCTGGCAGAGATGCACGAGGCCATCGCCCCCAAGTACAGTGATGAGCCCGAGAGCTGGCGCGTGAAGGAGTCGCTACGGCAGATCGGGCGCCTGGCACGCCGCGGAGCCTGCCTGGAGATCGGGGGGGCCAATGGCCCAATGACCGCCAGGCTGGAGGACTTCTTCGACGTCGTCGTTTCGCTCGACCACTCGCCCGCCTTCGCGCAGATCCTCAGGGAAAGGACCCAGAAGACGATCTGCATCGTCGGCGACGGCTTGTTCCTCCCACTTCGCGACAGCTGCGTCAACTTTGTCGTGTGCACTGAGGTCTTGGAGCATGTCGTGGTTCCCACGCAGCTCCTCCTGGAGATTCGCCGGGTGTTGAAGCCCGACGGGCTGCTATACCTGACGCTCCCGCATTGTCGGGCGAGCCTGAATCCCTTCCGCCTTAAGTGTGAAAACCTTCTTGAGCCCTCCGACACCCACGTGAACTTCTTCGAGCTTATCGGCATTCAGCACCTCGTCGCCCGCTGCGGCTTCGAAGTGCAGCAGGTGCGGACTCTCAGGGACACAAGGGGCATCCTCCGCCACGCCTGGCGTTATCCAACGACCCTTCGTAGGCTTCTTCCCGCGTGGGGCGACATCACCGAGCTCCTCGCCACCCCGTCCCCCGCCCCGATCCCCTACTGGCAAGAGTTTGTTCACAAGCACGGTTGACACGAATGGCATCGTCTGCCACGCCTGGCGTCATCCAACGACCCTTCGTAGGCTTCTTCCCGCGTGGGGCGACGTCCGCGAGTGTTGCAGAAAGGACAATAGATGAACGACAAGAGCCGGGTTCTCATCTTGGCTCCCCACACCGATGACGGAGAGTTCGGATGTGGGGGTAGTATCGCGCGATTCGTTGCGGAGGGTAACGACGTACACTACGTGGCCTTCTCGGCCGCCGAGAAGAGCGTCTCGCTGGAGTTCGCGCCGGATGTGCTCCGGAAGGAGGCCGTGGCGGCCACGGCGGTGCTGGGGATCCCCAGCCGGAACTTGCACGTGCTGGACTTCGAAGTGCGCGATTTCCCGGCGCACCGCCAGGAGATCCTGGAGGTCATGGTGCGGCTCCAGGTCGAACTGAGGCCTGAGATGGTCTTCCTGCCCAGCACGGCCGACACGCACCAGGACCACCAGACGATCTCGGCCGAGGGGTTCCGTGCCTTCAAGAAGACGACCATGCTGGGGTACGAGTTGCCGTGGAACAACCTGACCTTCACCACGTGCGGATTCATCGTGTTGACCGAGGAACATATGGACCGCAAGATCGAGGCATTGGCACAGTATCAGAGCCAGGCCGGCCGGTCGTACGCAACACCCGATCACGTGCGAAGTCTGGCCAGTGTGCGCGGGACCCAGATTGGCGTCGATTGGGCCGAGACGTTCGAGGTCATCCGTATGATCCGGGGACTTGACTTGGGCGTGGCGGTGGGCTCCGGTCAGGAGGTCGACTCGTGATCGTGACGATCCACCAGCCCAACTTCCTGCCGTGGCTCGGCTATTTCTACAAGATGGCCAGGGCCGACCGGTTCGTCTTTCTCGACAGCGTGCCGTTTGCCAAGGGCAGTTACACCAACCGGGTCAGAATCAAGACGGCCGCCGGTCCCCAGTGGCTGACGGTGCCGGTGGTGACAAGAGGCCGGTTAGGCCAAGTCATCGCCGAAGTCCGGTGCAGCAACACGCTGGACTGGCGCAAGAAGACCGCGCAAGCCCTGCGGACAAACTACCAGCATTGCCCCCACTTTCAGCCGCACGCAGACCGGATCCTCGAGATCATCCACGCTGCAGGCGACGGCCTAGCCGACCTGAACATTCAACTGATTGCATACGTCGCCGGACAAGTTGGCATCTGCACGCCGACGCTTCGCGCCAGCCGTATGCAGGCCCGTGGCAAGGCCACGGACCTCCTCATCGCGATCGCGAAGGAACTCGGCGCCGACACATTTCTGTCCGGCATGGGCGGGGCCGAGTACCAGGACGAGAGCGCCTACGGGCGAGCCGGTATCAAACTGGCCTACACGGACTTCCAGCATCCGACTTACCCGCAGGCCTTCGGGGAGTTTGTGCCCGGACTGAGTATCGTGGATCTGCTGTTCAACTGTGGGCCCGATGCGATGCGTATCCTGACGGGGAAACCTGCATGAACACTGGAACACCACGCCCCATCAGAGTATTGTACTACGAGTACTAGGGGCCCGGCATCGGAGGCTCGCGGCGAAGCCTGCTGAATCTGGTCCGCGGCCTGGGAGACTCGGTCCGCCCGCACATCGTAGCCGAATTGCCCCCGGAGGTGCTTCACGATCTGCCCAATGCGGCCGTGGTCTTCCCCGCATCGCGGTTCTGGCCGCCGCGCGGACCGGTGCCCCTGGGTCGCATAACGTCCGCTTTACGGGGGCGACTCCGAGCCGCTACCCCCGTCGACTTCCGTCTGGTGATTCCCTCCCTGCATCCGAGAACTCCGACTTGTCGCAGGCCAGGCGCTGTCTTACGGCTCAGAGGCACATGCCCAATTTACGATGAACCAGTACAAGGGGTGTTGTCGGCAATTGGCAGGATTTGAGGTCCTCTCTCGTGCACAAGGTGCTGATGATAGCCTATCACTTTCCGCCGCGCCCTGGCGTAGGGGTTCAGCGAAGTGCGAAATTCGCGAAGTACTTGCCGTCTTTTGCGTATGAACCCCACATCATAACCGTAAGCGAGGACCAATTCAACGGGGTGTGCAAGCTGGACAGTGGCTTGCTGGCTGAGGTGGCGCACCTGAGAATCCACCGGGTGTGGAGCAGCGAGAGATTCGTCAGAACGCTCGCCCATTTTGGCCTGTCGCCCCTTGTTGAGTTCGTGCTGCGGCCTGACAAGACGCGTCTCTGGGTCCGCCACGCCATTCGGGCTGCACGCCGGATTGCGCAACAGCACAACATCGAGCTCGTGTATGCTTCCCTGAGCCCCTGGAGCAGTGTTCTCGTAGGCTTAGCGCTGAAGCGCGAATTCGGCATTCCCTTAGTGCTGGACTTCAGGGATCCCTGGACCCAGAGTACCATGACACTCTGGCCGTCGCGCATCCACTACTGGTACGACCGCCTGACCGAGCGCAACGCGATCAGCGAGGCGGACGCTGTGGTGGTGGCAACGCCCGGCATGGCGGCCGTCATGCTGGAGGCATACCCGTGGCTTCGCCCTAAGCTCAATGTGATCTATAACGGATACGATTCGACTGACGTGTCCGGGGATGGCCCCTCCAACGATGAATCGCGTCTTACTATTGGATACGCTGGGACTTTCGCGGACTGGAGCCCCCACGCGCGGTTCCGCCGGAAGCTCAAGGAACGACTCGGTTATAGGATCTGCGCCGTCGACGAATCGACGTATTCACCATTGTTCCTACTGCGGGCCGTGTGTGAGCTTTTGGCCGAACGACCCGATCTCAGGCGTCTGATCAGGCTGCGCTTCGCCGGCCTTTTCGGGGAAGCGAACCAGAGCCTCGTCACACAACTAGGATTGGCAGATGTGGTTGATCTCCGTGGATACCTATCGCACATGGAGGCAGTCGATCTGCTCCAGCGATCTGATGTCCTGTTCCTGGGGATTGAGACCGAACGGGACCGCCGGCGGAGCTATAATGTGTCCGGTAAGATCTTCGAGTACCTAGGTCTCCATAAGCCGATCCTTGCGGCTGTACCAGAGGGGGACGCCGCTGATCTGGTGCGGCAGGCACGGGCAGGTTGGGTTGTCGACCCTTATGATGTGGCCGGGATGAAGGCGCTGCTGAGGCACCTGATCGCCGAGAAGCGATCGCACGGTATAGGAATTCACCCTAACCTAAGCTTCATCAGGCAATTCGATAGACGAAGGCTCACCGCGCAGCTCGCAGACGTATTCGACCGGGTGCTGGGCACCACCGCGCCGTAGCGGGAGTTGGCGCGGCTTTCGCACAAGATGCCTCCAGGGAGCGTGAGCGGGCAGCACGAAGTCTAGGAGACTCTTGCTCTGGCTCAGCGGGGCTCAGCTCTGTGGGATAGCAGCCCGATCCTGGCTTCCCTTCCGCCGCGCTTCCTCATGCAGCATCTGGTGAGTAGCGGCTGTAGCGGGCGAAACGCAGTAGTCGCTAGACCTTTCCTGGTGGCAATTGGGGTCACACCCCGGTCACACGGGAGGAGATAGCGTGACACGCGTGTGACGGACCGCATGGGAACGCTCTTCTATGCTCGTTGTGAGCAAACTCAGCCCCGGAGGGAATGCGGCATACCAGGGGGTGTCCAGCGTGCGTGAGGACGAAGGCCGCCGCGACTGGCTCGTCAACCATCATCCTACAGCAGGACTTCAGGTCAGGCGACGCGGGGTATACGCGGCTTGGGGACTTCATTGCTTGCTGGCACATAGTGTCTTCAGTGAGCAGGTTGGCTATGCCTCTGGCGTCAATCTGGGACGAGTTGTCGCCTCTTTGTTGCTGTGTGGGGGTGTTGCTTTGCTATGCCTCGAGGTTGTAAGAGGAGTGCGGCACCACACGTTATGGTGCCTTCCCCGAGTGGTTCGATGCCTCCTTGCAGTGTTGCTTCTGGCAGGGGTGGTGAGCATTGTTCGCAACGTGAAGCCGGATCTCGTCACTCTTTCACGTGTATTCACACTTCCCGACACAGGATGCGCCATGCTGGTCCCGATCGTCATGATCATTGGCGCGGACCGGTGCGTATGGCCATGCCTTAATGAGGTTTTCATCTATCATACGAGCATAGGTGTGATATACTCGGCTGCTGTAATTCTTGCAGCGGCAGCGGGAGCTGGCGACCCCCTTTGGATATGTTTTCCAGTAGTCGGCAATCCTCTCTTGTACGCAAGCGGCTTCTTGTTGTTAACATGGCAACGGCAGAGAAAGTCTGCAATTGCGCTCGGAGCCCTTGGAGTGTTCCTCTATGGCCTCACTGGTGTATTGCTTGCCAGCAGGCGGACGGTCGTGGAGTCGCTTCTCCTCGGGGCATGCCTTGGCGCAACGTTCCGACAGAGAGCGTGGCCCGGCGCGAGGTCCGCTATAGTCACGGTTGGCGTTCTGACGATCATGGTGGCCGCTGTTGTCTTTTTGGCCAGTACACCCTTACACGAACCTTTTCGGGACGAGGTGATCCGCTTCTTGGAAAAGACCCCGGCCGATAGCCGTTCAGACGTCTGGGCCGAGTTCGTGGATGATCTGTCTGCAATGGACTGGGCTGTTGGGCGCGGGGCTTACAGTTTCTACACCAGCAATTTCTGGCCCGGAATTGGAGGGCTTGAGCGGAACGGTATTGAGAGTGGGTACCTCACCCTCATTCTCAAAGGCGGGATCGCCCTCCTGGCGCCGTTCCTGGCGCTCGTCGTGCCTGCGGCCCTTCTTGGCTTGTTTGGCTCACGGAACTGCTTCTCCTGGGCTGCCGGTGCGGTAATCCTCATGAGACTGGTGGGTATGGTTGCACACCAGCCCCCCTGGGCCGGTACCTCATACGTCTTCTTCTGGCTGGCCGTCGGCATGTGCTACAATAAGAGTGCGTCCCAAAACCTTAACTTTTTGTTCCCGGCCAGCCGATGACACAGGTGGGAAGGGAGGACCACCTCATGCCACGGACGGCCAAGGAGGAGACTCGATCCAAGCGGCGTCGGCGCGAGAACCGCAAGCCGCTGAAACGACGGGCCGGCTGGCGCGACGTGCCGGACGAATTCTGGAAGATCCTGGCCCCGCTGGTTCCGGACCCTGTGATCGGTCCGAAGGGCGGGCGGCGACCGACGCCGCATCGCATCATCTTCAACGGCATCCTGTATGTGTTGCGGACGGGGTGCCAATGGAAGATGATGCCGCGGGAATACAGTTCCGGTTCATCGGCCCACCGCCATTTCCAGGCGTGGGTCCGCTCCGGGGTGTTCCACGAACTGTGGCGGCTGTGCCTGGAGCAGTATGACGATCTGAAGGGCATCGACTGGCAGTGGCAAACGGTTGACTCCGCCACGGTTTCGGCCCCGGTAAAGGGGGCGATTGCGTCGGCAAGAACCCGACGGACCGGGCCAAGCTCGGCACCAAACGCCACGTCCAGACTGATGGCAACTGCCCGCCCCGGGGACGAACACCACGGGTTCGCCCGCACTCATCTATAAGATCAAGGGCGCGCTTGAGGCCATGGGGATCCAGGTAAGCATGCTCCAGGTGGACACCGGGAACGCGCTCTCTACGGTCACTGGAGAAACGGTACCCTGGGCAAGTATTATGGGTCTTCAGACCTGTTTCATCTGTTCAGCGAGGAACGGGTTCTTCTGCTTTATCGAGAGCTGTTTGCGAGGCTCGCGGGATAGAATGGTGGTCGACCAGGTCGGCATAGGGAGGAAAGAGGGAAAAGGGCACGTGAAGCAGCAACAGACATCATGGTTTGGGGGAGAAGCCGTGTGGACTCCAACATGCCGCGCGGGGCACGCGGGCAAAAGCGCCCCTGTCTGGATTGGGGACGACGTGTGGCTGGGCCTAAGTGTGGTGGTGCTGAAGGGCGTGACGATAGGGGCGAGGACGGTGGTGGCCGCAGGGAGCATCGTGACGCGTTCGCTTCCTCCGGGAGTGGTCGCGGCCGGGACGCCGCCGAGGGTTGTCGGGCAGGTATCCCAACCAAGTGAATGCATTGTCGAGGTCGAGGGCTGATGGACTCACCACTGCATGTCGTATGTGTATGTGGCGGGTATGGCTTTCCTCGCGGATGGGCCACCACCCGCCGGCTGACGCTGGTGGGGCTCGCGCTCATCAGCGCCGGGGCCTCGTACGCGGTATTGCATTGTGGTCCTTCCCCGGAGCCATCCAACGTGGAGACAAAGGGCGTGGTGGATGGTATTGCATATGAATATACCACTGGAACCACGCGGCGGCCGGCCCATTGGTTGCCGCGCATGCTCTTGTACGTCTGGGGGTGGCTCGTCCTGGCCGTGCGCCTGCGCCAACACAAGAGGGCTGCGGGGAATATCTGCGTGTACCTGTACAACCAGGGCAACCTGCTCGGGCTCCTGACTGCGCTGTGGTGCAAGATTCTTAAGATCCCGGTGGTGCAGGAAGTCTGTGAGTGGTGGCCGGGCACTCGGGGGGCTTCCGCAGTAGCCAACTGGATGTACGGCGGGGCGATGTTCCGGCTAGCAACGGGGGCCCTTGTCATCTCCGCGGCTATTGAGAACAATCTGGCCGCCGTCACCCGCCGCCTGGGGCGACAGCCCCTGGTCCTGCGACTTCCGATCCTTGTGGACCTGCAGCGGTGGCGCCAAGACCGATCCTGCCGTATCAGAGAAGACATCAACAAGAAGCGCCACCTCGTATGGTGCGGTGATGCGAACGGGTATCGACGGGATGTGGAGTTCCTGCTCCGGGGCATTTCCGCGAGTCGAAAGCGCGGCTGCCCTTACGAACTGGTCCTCGTGGGGCCATGCACACAGGACCGGCGAGACCAGATCATCTCATTGGCGAGGGAACTGGAGGTAGAAGATTCCGTCGTCGCCAAGGGGTTTGTGCAGGATGAAGACCTGACGTCCATCTACCGGAACGCGACTGCCCTTGCTTTGCCCATGTGGCGGGATGATCGTTCCATGACGCGGTTCCCTACAAAGCTGGGGGAGTATCTGGCCTCGCAGCGCCCCGTCATTACATGCGATGTCGGCGAGGTCGGTGCGCTGCTGAAGCCCGCGCAGGCGGCATATTTTTATGAATGCGGCAATGGCGATGCTTTCGCCGAGCAACTGCAGGCCATCGCGGCAGACCCTGGCGACGCTCACGCCAGGGCAGCCAAGGGTTTGGCGATAGCCACACACACGCTGGACTATCGTAACCACAGCGACACGCTCTATCGCTTTTTTGTGAAGTGTGTTGAACGATTGCCCGGGCACTGATGGCACCACCATCCACCGTATCTGAACGCGTCACGACTAGCCCGCGGCTGGGGGCGATAGGGGCGGTAGCAGCCCTGTTTGCCGCCAGGTTTTCTTACGGATGGAATTTTCGCGCCCGATAAGGGCCCACTTTATGCTCTAGTCGGCATCCTGGTAGCGCAGGCTGGTTGGCCGAGTTTGGCAAAGGCCGGTGCGCCCTGGGGGCAGAACAGGAGAATCTCGCATTTGGGTTAAGGCCCCTTGACTGTGATTTGCCTGGCGCCAGAGGCTGGCCTCGAACGTTCACTCGGGAGACCGGATCAATGCCGGAGGTGATCTCAATGGAAAAACCGTCGGTTCTGTTCTTTGGTAGCTGCGATTTCGTGGGTTATCCTGTTGGGGGAAGCCTGTCGTTCGCCCGAAATGTGGTAAAAGCGTTTGGGAACCGGCTCGCACTTGTCGGGGTTACAACCGATGACACTCCTGTGGGCTGCTGGGTAGAAAAGGAATTCGAGGGACAGGTCTACCATTTCTTCGCGATCGGTCGACGGAGGCCATCACCGCGTAAGCCGTTCATTCCAGCCGGCGTCACTGCATACATGCAGTACCGCCGGAACCGGGACGCCATCCTGTCATTGCGTGTTCGGAAAGCGCTTACCGGGGACGGCATTGCTCTGATTGCTGCGTCCAACTGGGGATGGGAGAATCTCTGCCACATATCCGGGGGAATCAGGAATCCGCTCAAGGGCTCTCGTTATTGGTACGCCAGGCCATTTGCCCGCCTCTTCTTCGATCGATGGACTCGGGCAATGGCAAGGTGCAACCTCGTGCTGGCGGCAGCGGACGACGGCGAGATCGACGAGTTCGTGGCCGCAACGAAAGGCCGGCTCAGTAGGGATCGCGTCATGCACTTTCCAACAAGAGTGGACACGGGCATCTTTCAACCGTCGTCTTCGGTTGAGGCGCGCAGGCAGGTTGGTCTGGAGTCCAGCGAGCCGGTTATCGTAACAAGCGGCAGGATCAACTGGGTCAAAGGTTGGGACCGCCTACTGGACGCCTTCAGGCTCCTCGTGCGGAAGTATCCGGGGGGCGTACTTGTCTATGTAGGCGACGGCGAGGACTCGCCTGCGCTTCGCGGGCGAATCGCGGAATACGGCTTGACTAATTGTGTTATTCAAACAGGTTTTAAGGCTCCGGTGGACGTTGCATGCTACTTGAATGCGGCGGATGTGTTCGTCATGACCTCCCACTGGGAGGGCTGGCCGACGGCAATGGTGGAGGCGTTGGCCTGCGGGAAACCCGTGGTGTCCACTGGCATTCGGGCCGCAAGAACGCTGGTCATCCCCGGGGAAAACGGTTACGTTGTTGAGGGTCGAGATCCCTCCGCTCTTGCGCAGGCAATAGAGAGGGCCCTGCAACTGCGGTCGGCGACAGAGGTATCCGTCCGGTTGGCCCAGCGCTACGCTCTCGGAAGCCTCGCTGCGGATCTGTGCAAGGTCTGGCCACCGATTGCCGGGTAAACTCACGTATACGCGCGAGCAGTCGGCGTATGGCATTCCGCGTAAGTGGAGATCGCCCGTCTACGGGTTTGGAAGGCGGGGCGAGCCAAGGGCCTTGGAAGGCAGCCGGGCCTGCTTGGTCGAGGGTGTCCCACCCGTAGTTGAGGGTCCGTGCCGGCTCGCTGGTGCGTGTTACCCGACCTTTCGCGTCTGAGCAATTTGTTCGGATGCTTAAGTGGAGTCAACCTGAGGAACGTTGTGGATAGAGAATCGCGCCCGTGCGAAGCCAGCGTGACGGACAGATCCAGGGCGTCGCCGGAGGCGTCGTTTCTTGTCGAGCTGTTTACTCGGTTGAATGCAGAGAGCCTGCTGTATTGTGTCGTCGGCGAGCATTCCGGACTGCCATACGATCTGCGAGGCAGCGATGTCGACATTCTAGTCTCCCCCAGTGCGATGGCCAAGGCATTGCAGATTCTTCGCGCGGCAGCCGCCGCGCATGGGGGGCGATGCATAAGCCGATACTCGGTTGAGGGCGCAATCACGTGCTGGTGCGGGAAGACAGAGCAGTGGTGGGGCGCGCACGTAGACGTGTTCCCGTGCTGTGGGTACCGTGGCTTACCATACATTGCCATCGACGAGATCCTGCAAAACGCGAAAGAGTGGAACGGGCTGTGGGTGGCGTCGGACGAGGATTCGGCGCTCTACCTGATTCTGAAGGAGTGCATCTATAATGCTAGGGACCGCAAGAACTACGCAGCCCTGGCAAGGCATGCCTACGGGACTAGTCCCGATCGAATCACGAAGTTGCTCAAGGTGACTCTGGGCGATGACGTTGCTTCGTTATGGATCCACTTTCTCAGCAGCGGGGGGGACAGCAAGGCGATAGAGCGGTTGTCACGAGTTTCGAGGCGAGCGCTATGGCTTCGAGAACTGCGTTCGCGGCCGCTACACACGCTCTCGAGGAGAGCCCGAAACCTGGCGCGGAGGTTGGGCCGAGTTCCCAGAAAGGCCGGCGCTGCCGTGGTCGTGATGGGCACGGACGGATCCGGCAAAACCACCTTGGTCGCAGGACTCGTACCACACTTGATGTCCGCACTACACCACAGGCCTAGGTGCGAGCACATGAGGCCGAACCTGCTTCCCCGTCTGGGCCGTCTTTTCGGCCGGCCCGCCCCCAAGGGGCCGGTGACGGACCCGCACGGGAGCAGGCCATCGGGTTTCGCCGGTTCCCTCCTGCGCCTGGCGTACTACACGGCAGACTACGTGCTGGGATACTGGCTGAAAGTCTACCCGGCCATGGTCAAGCGTCCCACCATCTGGATATTCGACCGGTACTTCTACGACTACTACATCGACCCGGCCCGCGGGAGGATCCGGCTGCCGAAGTGGATCATCCGGTTCTTCTCGGTCCTCGTGCCCAAGCCGGACGTAATTCTGTGTCTTGGCGCCGATCCGGAGGTTATCCATCGCCGCAAGCCGGAACTGCTCTTGGAGGAGGTCCGCAGGCAGGTTGACGAACTGAGGAGGTTCTGCGAGGGCAATCCGCGGGCCGTATTTATCGATGTAGGGAGGCCGGTTGAGGAGTGCGTTGACCGTGCCCTGGACGCAATTACGGAGCGGATGGCAAGGCGTTATGGCTGGCCCGACGGCGATTGACGAGCGTTCCGTATCGTGGAAGGTTCTCCTTCCGCTGGACTCCGGAAGCAGGGCGCTCGCCATAGGGCTTGACCTGGGCGGCGTGGCGGGCCTGGCGCGGAGTTTTGGCGAAGTGGCCTGCCTGGACGAGGAGGGAACCCTTCGCAGCATGCTGGAGAGTGCGGGCGCTGTGTTGTGGCGGGTCCGCGACAGGATCACGCCCGTGGCCAAGGTTGGCGACTTGCGCAGGCCATACGACTGCGTGGCCGTCGGCCACGGAGCACCGGGAGAGGTGCCCCGCCCGCAAGAGTTGGCCGACCTTCTTGCGCCTGGCGGCCTGCTTGTCTGCCTCGGATTCGCCGGATGTGCCTGGACCGGTCGCGACCTTCGCAAGGCCGGTTTCCCGGCCGTGCAGAGATACGCGGCCTTGCCGCGCGGCCAGCCCCGCGTCTTCTTCCCGACCGAATCGAAGGCTCTGCGCGCGAAGGGGCTGCGGTTTCATGTGCCCGGGAGCCTGCGGGCACGTCGCGCACTGGCCTTGGTCTCGGTGCTTAACCGGTTGGGACTGCGATTCCCTCTTAGCCGAAGAGGTCTCCTCATGGCCTCCCGAAACGCAAGCCGTCCGAAGGGGGAGGGGCTAGGGCAATGGGTATCGCAGGTGGTGGGCCGGCCTGTCGAGGGGCTGGTGGTGTACGCCGGCTCCGATTCCCCGAACCGTAAGATCACGGCTCTGGCCGTCAGCGAGGGAGGAGATGAAGACGTAGTGGTCCGAGTGGCCGACACCCCAGCAGCGGAGCGGGCCGTCTGCCGCGAGTCCGATGCCCTTCGGGCGTTAGCCGGGTCACCCGTCGCAGGGCAGGTGCCTCGGCTGGTCCATGAGGGTCATTACGGCGCGCACGCCGTCCATGTGCAGGGCGCTCTGCCTCCGGGCCGCCACGTTGCCCAACTGACGGACGCCCACCGCGCTTTTCTGGTCAGCCTTTCGAACCTGGGGCGGGCAACTGTGCCCCTTTGTTCCACGAACCTCTGGCGGTCGGTAAAAGAAACGGCCGCGCGTCTGACGGCAGCCGACTTGCCGGAC